>Ga0265295_1000026_pt1 | contig 294969 bp, 258 predicted proteins | sample Munlansysbiofilm_FD_192503 | JGI IMG/M metagenome (GOLD analysis project Ga0265295, IMG submission 192503) | Leachate microbial communities from a municipal landfill in Southern Ontario, Canada - Methane capture system biofilm | ecosystem: Engineered > Solid waste > Landfill > Unclassified ...
ATGGAGACGAGAATGGAAACGGAACTGTACGGAAGATGGATCCCCGCCTTCGCGGGGATGACTCGGGGGATTGTCCGTGAACCGCGCTCACTGGTTCCGGAGTCGGCATGCCCGCCTTGCGTCGATGTCATTCCCGCGAAGGCGGGAATCCATGCCTTTCACGCATTCCAGAGACTCTGGAACGAAAACGCCGCCGACGGCAACAACCCATAAGGTCATTTATGGAATACTACCTCCAACTCATCATAAACGGCCTGGTGGTCGGCTCCATCTACAGTCTGGTGGCGCTGGGCTTTGTCATCATTTTCAAGGCCACCAAGGTCGTCAACTTCGCCCAGGGCGAGCTGGTCATGGTCGGCGCATACTTCTGCTTCGCCCTGACCGTGCAGTATCAACTGCCGTTTCTGGTCTCATTCCTTCTGACGCTGGTCTTTTCCGTCATCCTGGCCATTCTCGTGGAACGCCTCATCCTGCGGCCGCTCATCGGCGAGCCCATCATTTCCGTCATCATGGTCACCATCGGGCTCTCGTCCATGCTCAAATCCTTCGTGCAGATGGTCTGGGGCACGCAGATCCAGGTCTTTCCGCCCATCCTGCCGCAGGAGCCCTACATGCTCCTCGGGCTGCCCATCGCGCCGGTCTACGTAGCGGCGTTCGGGCTCTCGCTGCTGCTCTTCGGAGTCTTCAGCCTCTTCTTCAAATATTCGTCCCTGGGCATCGCCATGCGCGCCACGGCTTTTGACCAGCAGGCCGCCCAGTCCATGGGCATCGGCATCAAGTCCATCTTCGCCCTGTCCTGGTGCATCGCGGCCGTGGTTTCGAGCATCGGCGGCATCATCCTCGGCAACATCAACGGCATAAACGCCCAGCTCGGCCAACTCGGCCTCAAGGTCTTCCCCGCCGTGATCCTGGGCGGGCTGGACAGCCTGCTCGGCGCAGCCTTGGGCGGACTCATCATCGGGGTGCTTGAAAACATCTGCGAGGGCGCGGCCAAGGACCTCTTCGGACTCGGCGGATTCAAGGAGGTGGCCTCCTTTGTGATTCTGGTCATCATCCTCATGATCAAGCCTTACGGACTTTTCGGAACCAAGGAGATTGAACGGGTATGAGCATGCAAAAATGCGGACTTTTCTACACCACCTACGCCCGTGAGGACGGCCTCTTCCCCTCGAAGTTCCAGAAGATCTGCCTGGCCCTTTTCTTCGCGGTGCTGCTGGTGTGCCCGCAGTTTCTGGACTCCTATGTCATGTCCATCCTGAACCTGATCCTCATCGCGGTCATCGGGGCGGTGTCCCTGAACCTTTTGACCGGCGTCTGCGGCCAGATGTCCTTGGGGCACGGGGCGTTCGTCGGAGTGGGGGCCTACGGCGCGGCGGTGCTGTCAAACATGGGCGTGCCTTTTTTCCTGGCCCTGCTGGGCGGAGGCGCGGTGGCCGCCATGGTGGGCATGATCTTCGGCATCCCGTCGCTGCGCCTCAAGGGAATCTATCTGGCCATCTCCACCCTGGCCGCGCAGCTCATCCTGGAATACGTCTTCCTGCATGCCGGGAGCGTCACCGGCGGGGCCAACGGCCTGCCCGTCGATGCGCCCGAGATCATGGGCTATTCCTTCGACACCGATTCCAAGATCTTCTACCTCATCCTGCTGGTCACCGTGCTGTGCGTCCTGGTCGTGACCAACGTTATCCGCACCCGCCCCGGGCGGGCCTTCGTGGCCATCCGCGACTACCACCAGTCCGCCGAGAACGTGGGCGTGAACCTTTTCGCCTTCAAGCTGCAAGCCTTTGGGCTGAGCTCATTCCTGGCCGGCATCGCGGGGGGCCTGTGGGCCCACTACACCATGTACATCACCCCGGAGCAGTTCTCCATGGGGCTGTCCATCAGCTACCTGGCCATGATCATCATCGGCGGGATGGGATCCGTCCTTGGTTCCATATTCGGGGCCATCTTCATCACCCTGCTGCCGGAGATGCTCAATCTGCTGACCACGTCCCTGGGGGGCATCGCCCCGGACCTGAGCGCCATCATCGTGCCCATGAAGGAAGGGGTCTTCGGACTCATGCTGGTGCTCTTCCTCATCTTCGAACCCGAAGGACTGGCCCGCAAATGGAGGCTGACCAAGGCCTACTGGAAACTCTACCCCTTTGCATACTAACGGCCCGGCCCTCTTGCGCCGGGGAAACCTTTTGCCGCATCCGGAGACACCATGAAAAAACTTCTTGCCCTGACCATCCTGGCCCTGGTCGCCAGCATCGGCACGGCCTCGGCCGCCTACAAGGTGGGCCTCCTGTCCGACCTGACCGGTCCCACCTCCAGCGTGGGCGGACCCTACGCAGACGGCATCAAGGCCTATGTAGGGTGGCTGAACGACAACGGCGGCATAGACGGCGAACCCGTGGAACTCATCCAGGTCGACTACGCCTACAACGTGCAGCAGGCCCTGGCCGCCTACAAGCGTTTCACCTCCAGCGGCATCGTGGCCATGCAGGGATGGGGCACGGGCGACACCGAAGCCTTGGTCAAGTTCGTAGCCAAGGACAAGATTCCGGTCTTCTCGGCCTCCTACTCCGCGCATCTGATGGACCCGGCCAAGGCGCCCTACAATTTCACCGCCGCGCCGGATTACTCCACCCAAGGCCGGGCCGGACTCAAATATCTGCGCGAGACCTGGAAGGAAGAGCGCGCCCCCAAGCTGGCCTTCGTCTTCCCGGACAATCCCTACGGATCGGTGCCCATCCCGGCCATGAAGGAATATGCCGCCGAACTGGGTTTTGAGATCGTGGGACAGGAAAACGTGGACCTCAAAGCCATCGACGCAACCCCGCAGCTTCTGAGCCTCAAGAAGGTCGGCCCCGACTTCGTCTGGACCGGCGGAACCACCCCCTCCACAGCCGTGATCGTGAAAGATGCCCAGAAGCTCGGCATGACCTGCACCTTCCTGACCAATATCTGGAGCAGCGACGAGAACATCTTCAAGCTGGGCGGCGAAGCGGCCAACGGGCACTACGGGCTTCAGGGCGGAGTCATTTACGGCCAGGACGTACCGGGCATGGCCCTGATCCGCGAACTGAGCAAGGACGAACCACAGATGACCCACTACGTCCGCGGATTCGTATCCGCCATGGTCATGTGCGAGGGCATGAAGATGGCCAAGGCCAAGGGCGAGGTGACGGGCGAGAGCATCAAGAACGCGCTCGAAACCATGCGCGATTTCGATCCTGAGGGGCTGGCCCCGGCCATCAGCTACTTCGCCGATGACCACCGTCCGAACCTTTCGGTGAACATCACCGCCTTCAAGGACGGCAAGCTCGAATTCGTCAAGACCGAAACTCTGGAGCGCAAGAAGGAATGGCTCGGCCATTAGACGCGAATTGTGGAGGCGGAGCGCCAAGCCGGTCCCGCCTCCACAACCGCGCGCACGGTTCTTTTCAATCAACAGCAACTTCTTGAGAACAAAGCATGAACATCCTCCAAGTGATGAACCTGGAAGTGGTCTACAACGATGTGGTCCTGGTTCTAAAAGGCCTGTCCCTGGACGTGACCACGGGCAGCATCACCACCCTCCTGGGCGCCAACGGGGCGGGCAAGTCCACGACGCTCAAGGCCATTTCCGGCCTGCTTGCCGGAGAGAACGGCAAGGTCACCTCCGGGTCCATCATGTACGACGGCACGGAGACGGTCCGTCTTGTGCCGGAGAAACTGGTCCGGGCCGGAGTTTTTCAGGTCATGGAAGGACGGCGCATCTTCGAGGACCTGACCGTGGAGGAAAATCTGCGCTGCGGCGGGTACACGCAACCCGCGCGCCTTTTTGCCCACAACTCCGAAAAGGTGTACGCGTATTTCCCAAGACTCAAAGAACGCCGCCATCAGCTGGCGGGCTACATGTCCGGCGGCGAGCAGCAGATGCTGGCCATCGGGCGGGCGGTCATGGCCAGTCCCAAGCTGCTGCTCCTCGACGAACCGTCCCTGGGGCTGGCGCCGCTTCTGGTGGAGGAAATTTTCGAGATCGTGGGCAAGATCAACAAGACCGAAGGCGTGAGCGTGCTGCTGGTAGAGCAGAACGCGCGCATGGCCCTGTCCCTGGCTGATTACGGCTACATCATGGAGAACGGGCGCATCGTCATGGACGGCAAGGGCGAAGAGTTGCTGCGCAACCCGGATGTGCAGGAGTTCTATCTTGGTCTCGGACATGGCGGGGAAAAACGCAGCTATCGCGACATCAAACATTACAGACGCAGAAAACGCTGGCTCGGATGAAGACGTCGCGCTCAGGGCCGTTCCCGTGCGGTGACTTCACCCCGACGACCCCAGCCATCTGAAAACATCTCCAAACATCTCCAAACCTCTATTGATCGGAGCGTTCATGGACAGGACAAAGGGCTACTATCACGATCTGGAAACCGACTCCCAATCCGTAAGGACAAGCAAGCAATGCAACGCCATTCAGGATATGGTGAAAAAGGCGTTGTCCTTTGATGGGGAGTTTCGTGAACGGCTCGCATCGGCGGGCGTCGTGGCGGATGAAATCCGTTCCCTGGACGATTTCACGTCCATCCCCGTGTTGCGCAAAAAGGACCTGTCCCGGCTACAGCGCGAGAAGGGGCTGGCCTGGTTTCTGCCCGGAGTCCTGGGAACTCTGGCGCGCATCTATCAGTCTCCCGGTCCCATCTACGACCCCGAAGGCCGGGGGCCGGACTACTGGGGCTGGACCGAGGCCTTTCATGCCGCCGGCTTCCGCTCCGGCGATCTGGCGCAGATGACCTTCAGCTACCATCTCACCCCTGCCGGACTGATGCTCGAAGAGCCCCTGCGCGCCCTCGGTTGCGCCGTGATCCCGGCCGGACCGGGAAATTCCTCCGTGCAGTTGCAGCTCATGCAGGAATTGCCCGTAACGGCCTTCGTGGGCATGACCAGTTTTCTCAAGACCCTGGGCGAAAAGGCCAGGGACAAGGGGCTCGATCCGAAAAGGGATTTCGGGCTGCGGGTCGCCTTCGTGGCCGCGGAACGCCTGCCGGAAAGCCTGCGCACGGAAGTGCAGGACATGTTCGGCATGATCATCCGTCAGGGCTACGGCACGGCCGACGTGGGCTGCATCGCCTACGAGTGCCCGGAGCTTGGCGGCATGCACCTCTCAAGCCGCTGTTTCGTCGAGATCTGCGATCCGGCCACGGGGCGGCCAGTGCCCACGGGAGAGGTCGGCGAAGTGGTGGTCACGCCGTTCACCCCGGACTATCCCCTGATCCGTCTGGCCACCGGAGACCTTTCGCGCCTCGATGACTCCGACTGCCCCTGCGGCCGCACGGCGCCGAAGCTGCAAGGCATTCTGGGACGGGTGGACGACACCGCCAAGATTCGCGGACAGTTCGTCTATACCGCCCAGGTCGCGCAGGCCTTGAGCCGTTTTCCGCAGGTCCTGCGTCATCAGGTGGTGGTGAGCAACGACGGCGGCAAGGAAACCCTGACCCTGCGCATCGAAACCAATGGCCCGGCGGACCATGGTGCCATCGCCGCGGGTTTTCAGGAAGTGATCAAGCTGCGCCCGGTCGTGGTCACCCTCGGCCTGGGGGAAACCATCCCGGAAGGCGCCCCGGCCCTTGTTGACGAACGCACATACGATTAGGAAACAGACATGACGAAATTCCCATCCTATCCCGTCCTGCTCGTCGATGATGAGGACACGTGGCTACGGTCCTTTTCCCTGGCGCTCAAATCCCACGGAATCGACAACATCATCTGCTGCAACGACAGCACCACGGTGCCCGAAATCCTGGCCAAGACCGAAATCGAGGTCATGGCTGTGGATCTGGCCATGCCCGGCATGTCCGGACAGGACCTCATCGACAGCGTGTCCGCGACCAATCCGGACATTCCCATCCTGGTCATCACCGGCATGAGCCAAGTGGAGACGGCGGTGCAATGCATCAAGCGCGGCGCCTTCGACTTTTTCGTCAAGACCAACGACAAGAGCAGCCTTGTCTCCGGCATCAGGCACGCCATCGAAATCCGCGAACTCAAGCGCGAAAACAGCAGCCTGCGCACCCGCTTCCTGCAGGACACCCTGGAGCACCCCGAGGCCTTTGCGCCCATCGTGACCTGCTCCAAGGCCATGCGATCCATCTTCCAGTACATAGAGGCCATCGCGCGCAGCACCCAGCCCGTGCTCATCACCGGCGAATCCGGGGTCGGCAAGGAACTGGTGGCCAAGGTCATTCACGATTTGAGCGGACGGCAGGGCGAATTCGTGCCCGTCAACGTGGCCGGCCTCGATGACAACATCTTTGCCGACGCCCTGTTCGGGCACAAGAAGGGAGCCTTCACCGGCGCCGACAGAGCCCGCCCCGGCCTGGTGGAAAACGCCAAGGCTGGCACCCTTTTTCTGGACGAGATCGGCGACCTCCCGCAAGCCTCGCAGGTCAAGCTGCTGCGTCTGGTGCAGGAACGCGAATACCTGCCCATCGGCTCCGACGTGACCCGCAAGACCGATGCCCGCATCATCGCGGCCACCAACGTGGACCCCGGCGTCATGGCCGAGGCGGAACGCTTCCGGTCCGACCTGTACTACCGCCTGCGCGCCCATCACGTGCATCTGCCCCCCTTGCGCGAACGCCGCGAGGACCTGCCCCTCCTGATCGACCACTTCATGCGCCAAGGCTGCCAGCAGCGCAAACGCCCCACAGTGCCGGTCGAGCTTCTGAACCTGCTCGCAAGCTACGACTTTCCGGGCAACATACGCGAACTGCGATTCCTGATTCTGGACGCCCTGAGCTGCTCCGGAGACGACGAACTGAACCTGGACCGCATCAAGGCGCATGTGCGCAAGAACCCCGCCGCATCGCGCAAGGTCCTGCCCGGGGAAGGCACGCGCCTGCAATTCGGCCCGGAACTGCCGACCCTGAAGCATGTCTGCGCCGAACTCGTGCGCGAGGCCATGCGCCGCACCGGAAACAATCAGGCCCTGGCCGCGAGCATGCTGGGAGTATCCCGACAGGCGCTCAACAAACGCCTCAACAAGCTGCGCCAGATGGAGGGCCCTGAAGAGTGAATGCCGGCCGGGAAGATCTGCTGCAGAGGCTGCGCGAGCTGGAACGCTCCAACCGCCAGCTCACCCGCGAAGTGCAGGACCTGCGCGCCCTGATCGACACGCCGCTCAATGTCATGCTCTTCTCCCTTGATCTGAACTACAATTACATCACCTTCAACCAGGCCCACCGGGAATTCGTCAAACACAACTGGAACCTGGACATCCACCCCGGCATGCACGTTTTCGATGTCCTGAACGAACCCAATGAGCGCGTAACCTCCCGCCGCAATTTCGATCGTGTCCTGGCGGGCGAATCCTACATCCTGCGGCGCAAGTACAGAAAACCCAAAGGGGAGATCGGCTTCTATCAGAACACCTACGTGCCCTTGCAGCGCGGAGGGGAAATTCTCGGGGCCGTGGTCTTTGCCCACGACATCACCGAATGGAGCGAGCGCGAAGAGGAAGGCAAGAAATACCGCGCCATTTTCGAAAAGGCCCTGGAGGGCATCTACCGCTCCACGTCCAAGGGACGATTCATCGAAGCCAACCGGGAAATGGCCCGCATCCTTGGCTACGACTCACCTCAGGATCTCATGTCCACGATCACCAACATCAGCCGCCAGCTTTACTGCGACCCCGACGACAGGGAGCTGGTCTTCTCCATCCTGCGCCGCGACGGAGTGCTCAAGGATTTCGAGACCCGCATGCGTCGCAAGGACGGCAGTGAAATCTGGGTGGAATTCAACGCCCGGATCGAAAAGGACGATCAGGAACGCACGGTGTTCATCGAGGGCAAGCTGACGGACATCACCACCCGGAAGGAAGCGGAGTACAAGGCCCAGCTGCGTGGACAGAAGATGATCCAGGCGGACAAGATGGCATCCCTTGGCGTGCTGGTGGCCGGGGTGGCCCACGAAATCAACAACCCCAACAGTTTTCTGACGCTGAACCTGCCGCTCCTGCGCGACGTCTGGGCCGACGCCCTGCACGTGCTGGACGAATACCAGGAAGAACATGGGGATTTCGTGCTCGGCGGACTCGAATACTCGGAACTCAGGCAGCAGATGCCGCTGCTGCTGCAGGGCATGGTGGACGGGTCGGAGCGGATCAAGGATATCGTTTCAAGGCTCAAGGACTATTCCCGCCAACGCCCCGAAGGGGAACGCGAGACGACCGACGTGAACAGCGTCGTGGCCGGAGCCCTGGCCTTCGTGCGCCAGAAACTGAAAACTGCGGCCCCGGACTATCTCGTCAGACTGGGGGCGGAGCCCGTTCTGGTGGAAGCCGACCTGCAGCGCCTCATCCAGGTGCTCATCAATCTGCTGGTCAACGCCTGCGAAGCCGTGCCCGCCACGGGCGGCGAGATCACGTTGCAGGTCCTGTCCAGATACGGGGAGGACAAGGCCTGGGCCGGAGTGGAAGTGCGCGACAACGGCTGCGGCATCCTCCCTCACGATCTCAAATACATTCAGGACCCGTTCTTCACCACCAAACGGGAACTGGGCGGAACGGGACTTGGCCTGTCCATCTCCTCGGCCATCATGCACGACCATGGCGGCCGCCTGGAATTCTCATCCCCGCCCGGCCAGGGCACCTGCGTACGCATGCTCCTGCCCATGATGCGGTAATACGGTGATGCGGTGATTGGTGATTGGTGAATAGTGTGCGGAAAAAACATGTTACGAGCAAGGGACTACCCTCACTGCCTTCCACTCACCATTCACCAATCACCATTCACTATTCATTCTTCTCTATCATCCGCTCCTTCACGATGGCGCTGTCCATGGCGAAGTCGATGATCCCGGATACAAGGTAGCCAAGGGCCACAAGCACAAGCAACGCAATCACAAGCTTCACGGTCTGCCGGGGCTGTTTCCAGAACAGGAACACGGCGACCGCGCCCACTCCCAACCCGATCAGCGGATTGGACATGATCCAGGCCCAAATCCCCATGATGAATGCGTGCATGCGCGCCTCCGGTTATTTTTTCATGTTCACGAACTGCAGCGGCAACTCGAACTCGGATCCTCTCAAGAGCGCCATGACCTCCTGCAGATCGTCGATCTTCTTGCCGGAGACTCGCACCTGTTCGTCCTGGATGGCGGCCTGGACCTTGAGCTTGCTGTCCTTGATCAGCTTGACCAGCTTGCGGGCGGCATCCTTGTCTATGCCATCGTGCAGCTTGATTTCCTGCTTGAGCTGACCACGGGAGGTGTTTTCAGACTCCCCGAACTCCAGGGCCTTGGGGTCGACCTTGCGGCGCACGAAATGCGAGATGAGCATCTCCCGTATGGCCCGTATCTTCATCTCGTCTCCGGTTACCAGAGAGAGGGTTTTCGTCTTGCGATTGAACTCCATTTCCGTGATCACGCCCTTGAAGTCGTACCGGGTCTCGACTTCCTTACGCACATTGTTCACCGCATTATCAACTTCCTGCAAATCGATTTCATTCACAATATCAAAAGATGGCATTGATCCTCCTTTTGGTCTCGCCTTCTCTCACAACATGCACGCATGCTGACCTCAAATCCCCATCGTCGTCAAGCTTCCCAGACAGATGTATTTCCCTGGCAAGAAAATTGAGACCCCGAAAACCCACATATTTCCTCAAAGGATTCAGACACGTTCACAATGATCCTCCCGGCAATCAGGAACAGACATAACAGATTGTCAACAAAGCATTTGACATTCCATCATTCTCTACTATGAAGTTAACTACTTTGTCTGACGGATTACAGCGTTATCAATGACCCTATTATAGCTATGGAGTAAACATGGAAGATTATCTGAAGCAAGCAATCGAAATCGTGAAGGCCCAGGCTTCTGTCCGCAACATGAACGAAGACGAAATCACCTCGATGATCCGCGCCCTGACGCAGAGCATTCGTGGCGTCGCCGAAGGCGTTGTCCCCGTTGTCGACACCGAACCCGCCGTGGATCCCAAGAACGCCATCCGTGAAAAGAGCGTCATCTGCTGCGAATGCGGCAAGTCCTTCAAGGTTCTGACCAAGCGCCACCTGGCCACCCACGGCCTGACCCCCGAAGAGTACCGTGAAAAGTACGGCTACAAGAAGGGCACCTCGCTGGTCGCCAAGTCCCTGGCTCGCGACCGCCGCAAGACCATGCAGGGCATGAAGCTCTGGGAAAAGCGCAAGAAGGCCGTCAAGACCCCGGCATAAATGCAAGAAACCCTCATTATGAGGGTTTTTTTACGCCCATGGACAAAGATTGCCAAGCAGGACAGGCGTGGCTGAAACAATCACCATGCCCGCTTTTTGATTTAAAATCACTGAACTTTCTTTCCCAGAAGCCCCAGCCTTCACCCCCTGATTTCGAACCAGACCACAGCCCCCCGCCCGCGCTGCCCCGGGTTGATGCGCTTCAGGGCCTCGATCTTTGGGAATTTCTCCCAAAAACCGGGAATAATACCCAGTTCATCATCCCAAAATGACCAGGAAAATGGGATGCGATCCTATCGACACGACCGCGCTCCAAACATAGATAATCTATTGAATTTCTCCATGCTCCACCATTGACCGCCTGCTCGAAACGCGTGCCGATGCGTAGCGCCACCACGGATTCCCTACCCGGTTCCCTGGTGGCGACGTGCGTTTTGGAGAAACACAATACTCAAATTTGCATACGGGAGACGAAAACGATGATCCAATGGCCCAAAAGCAACGATGTTCTCGGCACCACCAATCGCGGAAACCCGGCCGAATCCGGCCTGTGCACGTTATGCCGCTCGGACTGTGCCGGAAAGTGCGAAACTTGGATGTCCTGCCTCAAGGGCAGGCACATGCTCTATCCCCGGGATTTCGGATTCGTCACCGCCGGCAGCGCGAACACCTGTCATGTCGGCGTGAGCTACAATTCCCTGCGCATCCAGGGCTTCAGCTACGGCGCCCAGGGCGTCGCCGCCGGGCGCACCACCAATCCCGATGACTGTCTCTTCACCAACGTCTCCCTGGAAACGTCCTTCGGCGCCACGGAAAAGACCAAGGTGCGCATGCCGCTCATGACCGGCGCCCTGGGTTCCACGTTCATCGCCGCCAAATACTGGGACTCCTTTGCCGCCGGTTGCGCGCTGATCGGCATCCCGGTCGTGGTCGGTGAAAACGTCGTCGGCGTGGACCGCGCCTCCAGCATGTCCGGCGGCCGCATCGAGAAATCCCCCGAACTGGACCGCCGCATCGAGATCTACAACCGCTACTCCGACGGCTACGGCACCATGATCGTGCAGCTCAACGTCGAGGACGCACGCAACGGCGTGGCCGAATACGTCATCGAAAAGTACGGCAACAAGGTCTGCATCGAACTCAAATGGGGCCAGGGCGCCAAGAACATCGGCGGCGAGATCGAAGTCACGAGCCTTGACTACGCCCTGTTCCTGAAGAAACGCGGCTACCTGCTCGATCCGGATCCGGAACTCCCCGAAGTGCAGGACGCCTTCAAGGCCGGAGCCATCAAGGGCTTCGCCCGTCACAGCCGTCTGGGCTACACCGACCTGCCGTCCTCCGACGCCGTGCACCAGAACTTCATGGAAACCGTGGCCTACCTGCGCGGGCTCGGCTACACCAAGATTTCGCTCAAGACCGGCTCCTACGGCATGGAAGCCCTGGCCATGGCCATCAAGTATGCCACCGACGCCAATCTCGACCTGCTGACCATCGACGGCTCCGGCGGCGGCACGGGCATGAGCCCCTGGAACATGATGGAGACCTGGGGCGTGCCGTCCATCCTGCTGCACTCCAAGGCCATAGAATACGGCAACATCCTGGCCTCCCAGGGCAAGAAGGTCGTGGACATGTCCTTTGCCGGCGGCCTGGCCCGTGAGGACCACATCTTCAAGGCCCTGGCGCTGGGCGCTCCCTTCGTCAAACTGATCTGCATGGGCCGCACCCTCATGATCCCCGGTTTCCTGGGCTCCAACATCGAAGGTGCGCTGAACCCCGAGCGCAAGGAAAAAGTCGCCGGCAACTGGGACAGTCTGCCCAAGACCGTCAGGGACATCGGCGAAAGCCCCGAGCAGATCTTTGCCGGCTACGAGTCCCTGAAGGCCAAGATCGGAGCCGACGAGATGAAGACCGTGCCCTACGGCGCCATCGCCGCCTGGACCCTGGCCGACAAGCTCGGCGCGGGCCTGCAGCAGCTCCTGGCCGGCGCACGCAAGTTCTCGGTCACCGAGATCACCCGTGGGGACATCGTCTCCGCCAACCGCGAAACCGCGCACGAGACCGGCATCCGGTTCATTACCGACGTGCAGGACGAAATCGCGCGCAAGATCCTGTCCTGATCAGCATGAATCCCCAGGGGCGGACCGGCCGCATGCCGGTTCCGCCCCTGGCACCCTGCCCCGTCCTGTGCTACACGGCCAACTCGCCCGTTGCCCAGGAGAAACGCCCATGACCATCCACCCCGACAGTACCGACAGTTTTCCAGCCTCAAGCGAGGAGTGGAGGATGTTTGTGGCCCAGAGCCGCAAGACCCAGCACGATCTGCTTGAGCGCATAAAAGAGCTCAACTGCCTCTACGGCATCAGTCGGCTGGCCCAAAACCGCGAACAACCACTAGGCGAACTCCTGACCGGCATCGCCGACCTGATCCGCGCTTCCTGGCAATATCCCGACATCGCCTGCGCCTCCATCCGCCTCGGCGACACGCGCCACAACTCCGGCAACTTCGTGCGCACCCGCTGGTGCCAGTCCAGCCCAGTCATCATCGAGGCAGAGGAATGCGGCGCGGTCGAGGTCTGCTACCTGGAGGAGCGCCCGGACAGCGATGAAGGCCCGTTTCTGCGGGAGGAGCGCAGCCTCATCGACGCCGTGGCCGATCAGGTCGGCCGCATCGTGGCTCAGCGCCGGGCAGAGGAGCAGATGCGCGCCCTGTCCCAGGAACTGATCATGGCCCAGGAAAATGAACGCCAGCGCATCGCCCGCGAACTGCACGATCACCTGGCCCAGGATCTCTCCCTGGCCCGGGCCGACCTGGAGCGCATCGGGTGCAGCCTGCCTGAAGGGGGCCCTTGGCGCGCCCAGACCGGAGTCATCGCCGAAAGAATCGGCACGGCCATCCGCTCCATCCGGGACCTGGCTTACGGCCTGCTCCCGCCGGGGCTGACCGAGCTTGGGCTGGTCGAGACCGTGCTCGCGCACTGCGAGGACTTCTCCCTGCGCCACGGCATCGCCGTCGATGTCTTTGCCGACGGGCTTGGTGGAGTCGCCTTCGACTTCGACACCCAGATCAACATCTACCGCCTCATCCAGGAAGCCCTGAACAATGTGCGCAAACACGCCAAGGCCAGCCACGTGACCATCCGCCTGCTCGGCTCCTACCCGAATCTGCTGGTGCGCATCGAAGACGACGGCTGCGGAGCCGACATGGACCGCTGCCTGTCCCAGGCCGGTCGCACCAAACGCATGGGCCTGTGGAGCATGCGCGAGCGGGTCAAGCTCCTGGGCGGCAAGATCAGCTTTCGTTCCAAACCCGGACAAGGCCTGCACATCCGCATCGAAACCCCGCTCAACAGGAGCAGCAATGAGCACGCCTAAACGCATCCTCATCATCGACGATCACCCGCTCTACCGTGACGGTCTGAAGGCCCGCCTCGGCACCAGACCCGACCTCTGCGTCGTCGGCGAGGCCGGAACCTGCGCCGAGGGGCTGCGCCTGACCCAAACCCTGGCCCCGGACCTGGCAGTCATCGACATCTCCCTGCCCGACGGCAGCGGCATCGAACTCACCCGCGAACTCCGCGCCTCGCAGCCGGACCTGCCCGTGCTCATCGTCAGCATGCACGCCAAGCTCGATTTCATCGCCGCCGCCTTTCAGGCCGGAGCCAGCGGCTACATGTCCAAGGAATCAGGGGGCGAAGGAATCCTGCAAGCCATCGGCACCGTCCTCTCCGGCGGTCAATACCTCGACGGCTCCCTCTCGCCCTCGGTGCTGCGCCGCCTGAGCGATATCTCCGGCCGCAAGGCCAAGACCCTGGACGCGTCCTATGGCAGTCTCTCGCTGCGCGAACAGCAGGTCATGCGCCTTCTGGCCGAAGGACTGACCCCGGAGGAGATCGCGGCCAAACTCTTCGTGTCCCGCAAGACCATCCTCAACCACCGCTACGCCATCATGACCAAGCTCGGCATAAAAAGCCCCGTGGCCTTCGTACGCCACGCCGCGCGCCTCGGGCTGATCGAAATCGACGACTGATCCGGCAATCGCGAAATTTCGGCGACAACGCCATTTGCGTCTTTACCCTGACGGGCGATCATGGTTACAGATGAATGAGAACGCCGCGAGGGCTCCCACCACGCAGGCCAAAGTTCAAACAGTCCGTTTTCATCAAGGATTTCTTCATGCTCCGCTCTTTAGCATTTCTGCTGCTGGTCGTCCTGCTGGTTCTGGCCAACGGCTTTTTCGTGGCTTCGGAATTCGCCCTCGTGGGAGTGCGTCGTTCACGTATCGCAACCCTTGCGGACAGCGGAAACAGAAAAGCCAAACTGCTGTTGCGCCTCATCGATCACCTGAACGCCTACATCTCCGCCACCCAGCTTGGCATCACCCTGTCCTCCCTTGCCCTGGGCTGGATCGGCGAACCCGCCATCGCCGAGCTGCTGCACCCACTGCTCGAAGGGCGGGTCCCCCCAGCCGTGTTGCACTCCATCTCATTCGCCATCGCCTTCAGCCTGATCACCTTCCTGCACATCGTGCTCGGAGAGCTCGCGCCCAAGACCATCGCCCTGGAGCGGGCCGAGAAAACCGCCCTGGCCATCGCGTTGCCCATGGAAATCTTCTACCGCATCTTCTACTGGCCAATTCGCCTGCTCGACTGGTCCGGCACACGCACGGTGCGCCTGCTCGGCTTCACCCCCACCCCGCACCACGGCTCCGTCTACACCGAGGACGAGCTGCGCATGCTCATCGACGCCAGTTACTCCAGTGGACAGATCGAGGAGGAAAAACGCCGCCTCATCCGCCGCGCCTTCGACTTCAACACCACCGAGGCCTGCGAAGCCATGATCCCGCGCTCGGAGATCGCGGCCCTGCCCGTCACCTCCACCCTGGACGAGGTCCTCGAAGCCTTCCGGATTCATGGCTATTCCCGCCTGCCCGTCTACGGCGAGGACCTGGACGATGTCGTCGGCGTGCTCTTCCGCCAGGACATGGAACCGTTCATGTCCCGCGAGCCGGGACTGGTCTTCTCCATGACCGCCCTACTGCATCCGCCCGCCTTCGTGCCGTCAGGCAAACGCCTGGGCAGCCTCTTAAAGCAGATGCAGGCCACACGCACCCACCTGATCTTCGTCATGGACGAATACGGCGGACTCGAAGGCCTGGTCACCCTGGAAGATGTGCTGGAAGAAATCGTCGGGGAGATCAACGACGAGTACGATGAAGAAGTGCGCTCACAGATCGTGCGCGACGGCGCGGCCTTCATCCTCGATGGAATGCTCGCCGTGCGCGACGCCAACCGCAAACTCGAACTCGGGTTGCCCGAGGACGAGGCCTACACCACCGTGGCCGGATTCCTCCTGGCCCAGGCCGGACGGGTTCTTGAACCGGGAGACATCGTACCCGTCAAGGACGGCGAGTTCAAAGTCGAACGCGTCGAAAGACGCCGCATCACCCGCATCCGCTTCACCCCCGAAGCGCGCTAGATGGGATGAAAGGCATGGATTCCCGCCTGCGCGGGAATGACATGGCAGCAGTGCGCCCAGCCACATTATTTCTCTTCCTCTCCTCGCCCTTGCTCTTCGATCCATATGCGCATATTTTATTCACATACTTCACACAGGAGAGATGCGCATGAATCTCGCATATAACACTCAGGCACCCAAGAAACCGACCAACGTCAGCATCAACAGCGATCTGCTCGCCAAGGCCAAAGCCTTGAAAATCAATGTGTCCGCGACGCTTGAAACCGCCCTGGCCGATATCGTCGCGACCCGTCAGCGTAAATTGTGGAAAGAGGAAAACCGCTCGGCCATCGAAGCATACAATCAATTGGTCGAAGATGCCGGTGTCGCCGGTGACGGCATGCGGAGTTTTTAGATGGCGCAATTCGCGGTCTATGCAAATCCGAACCGTTCCACTCGCGCGACCTACCCGTACCTGCTGGACATCCAATCCGATCTTCTGGACGACCTGCGCACAACTGTCGTCATCCCACTGTCTCCGCTCCGTCTTGCCGGCAAGGCCGGCATCTCCAGGCTCTGCCCAGTGCTGGACATCGACGGCGAATCGTACGTCGCACTCACGCAGCAACTGGCCGGTGTGGACAGAAAAACCCTCGGCAAGGCGGTCTGCGATCTTGGCCGCTATCGATCAGACATCATCGCCGCCCTGGATTTCATCGTTTCAGGCATCTGAAACCCTCGCGAAACAAAATGCGGCGACCCGGAAACCGGATCGCCGCCGCACGAAGAAAGTTGAAAATCATGGATTCCCGCCTGCGCGGGAATGACATGGCAGCAGTGCGCCCGCCACATTATTTCTCTTGCATTTCACCCGAAAAGGCTTCCCGCGCAACTCGCGTTACGAGCGGGCCGGGGTGTTTCGGGGCGGGGCCGTCGACTGTCTGACTGAGCCAGGCATCGTTTGCTTCCTGGCCGTTGACCGCAAAAAACACGGAAGGATGCCGCAAACTCAAGGCCGGGAAGCATTACGAGGCCGGAGAAGGAGTTTCGACGGACCCGACCCGAAACGCACCGGATCGCGGCCGCACGAAGAAACACGATCCCTTCGGCGGACAAGTCATTTCAAGAAGTTGAAAATCATGGATTCCCGCCTGCGCGGGAATGACTTGGCAGCAGTGCGCACAACCACTTTATTTCCCTCGCGTTTCGATCAAAAAAGCCCCCGACACGCTTCCTCTCTATGACCATTTTCCAGCCACAGTCTCTTCCATCAACCTAAATATCGATCTTGGTCCCCGAATACGTGAACGCATTCCTGTTCATCTTGATGAACGACCCCTTGTCGATACCCACTGCCTTGCCGCACTGGCACCAGACCTTGCCGTCCCGCTCCTCCAGAATCCAGACCTTCTCGATCCGCTCCCGGTGGCAGCGCAGCACCTCGCCCGGTCCCAGCTTACGATAGCGCCACAATTTCTTGCGACACGCGGCGCACTTTATGATCAGCATTATTCCGGCACGCTCTCCATCCCGGCCCATTTCGGTTCGTGCAGGGGCAGGATGTGGTCGGCCAGGGTCTTGGCCCGAACCAGGGTTTCGTAGGCTTCGTAGGCATTGACGTGGGTGCCGGGGGGGATGACCTCCATCTCCATGGCCGTGACCGCCTTGGGAGGATAAAGATTTTCCAGAATGGTGCAGAATCCGCAGATGAGGACGCTGCCCTTGTCCGTCTCCACGCGCACGGACATGCCGCCCTCGGTGTGGGCCGGGGTGTGAATCATGGTGATGCCGGGCGCGATCTCCGTGTCGCCCGCCAGAGGCACGATCTGACCGTTCTCCTCCGCCTCCTCGATGTAGTCCTCCAGATAGCGGAAATCGAGAGGGTGCGGGTCGTGGATGCGCGCAAGCTCCTTTTCGTGGACGTAGATCTTCGCGTTCACGCACCGTGCGTCGTTCTCGCAGTGGTCGTTATGCAGGTGGGTGTGCAGGACAATGTCGATGTCCTCGGGCGTCAGGCCGTAACGGGCCAGCCCCTCGTCGAAGGTATAGATCTTTCCGCCGATGGCCTTTTCCCGCTCCTCTGAGATCACCGGGTGCATCTCCCCCGTATCCACCAGGATCTTCCTGTCCCCGCCTTCCAGATACCAGCAGTAGATGGGAATGGTGTAGGGCGTGCCGTAATCGTGCTGATAGGTCATCATGCCTTTGTCGAAGACCTTGGTGCCCATGACGATGGGATGGATGGTGTAGGTCATGCATTGCTCCGCTGGATGGCGCCACGGCTGGAAAGCCGCGGCGCATGTGTGTCAAGGCTCGGACGTGTCCAAGCGGAATCCACTGTAGCCGGTGTGCACGGGACAGTCCAGATGATCGCGCAGATAGGCGATAGCCCCCTCCCCTGTGCAATGACACGGAACCAGCAGTTCGGGCTGCATGTCACGCAGGGCCTGCGCGGTCATTTCCAGCCGCTCCCGGCTGGCCGAGCCCAGGTGGAGACCGCCGATCACGGCGCGGATGCGGCTCTCGCCGGTGATCTCCCGCAGATGGGTAAGAGTGTTGATCAAACCCGCGTGACAGCAGCCCAGACAGACGATCAGCCCCTTGTCGGTGCTGACCCACAGGGCCTGGTCGTCGTCGACAGGGTCGGAACGCAGGCCATGGGGATCAAAATAGAACGGTCCCCCCGCATCCTCGAAATCCGTCCACCTCGGAATGAAACCGCTCAGGCCGATCCCATCTCCGAGCAATTGCGCCCCGCCGTTCCAGAACATTCGCTCCACGGGCAGAGTTGCCAGGGCCCGCATCGAGAACATGGGCATGCGGATATCCCGGACCTCGCCGCCCGAGATGCTGTAGCGGGGCTCGGTCACGCCCGAATGGCAGTACACCCGCACTTTCGGCGCGGCCCCGAGCACCATCGGCACCGCGCCGGTATGATCGTAATGGCCATGGCTCAGGACCAGCGCGTCGGTGCGGCCCAGATCGATCCCCAGCGCATGGACGTTTTCGGCCAGGGCGGTGCCCTGGCCGGTGTCGAGCAAGATATGCCCGTCGCCATGCTCTATCCACAAGGCGAAGCCATGCTCCGCCAGACATCCGAAGCCGGCCTGATTGTCGACCAGCACCGTCAGCACGGTCTTGTGCATGATGAATCTCCGTGATCAGGCATCCTGTTTGACGGTTGGCAGCTCCAAAAGCGGCGCGACAACACTGCGCATGAGTTCCGCCGTCGGGCTTGCGGCATGGTGCATGACGAACGCCTGCCCCATGTCACCGGCTTCGGCCACCATCGGATCGATGGGGATGGAACCGAGAAAAGGAACGCCCATGTCCTCGGCCATGAGCCGTCCGCCGCCGGAACGCAGGATATGGGTCAGTTCTCCGCACTTGGGACACACGAATCCGCTCATGTTCTCGACCACGCCCAGCACCTTCATGCCGACCTGCGCGCAGAAAGTGATGGACTTGCGCACATCCATGGCCGCCACGCGCTGCGGCGTGGTCACCACCACGGCTCCGTCGATGGGGTTGATGAGCTGACAGATGGACAGGGGCTCGTCGCCGGTGCCGGGAGGCGCGTCGATGATCAGGTAATCCAGATCTCCCCAGGCCACGTCCTTCAGAAATTGCTTGATGACGTTGCCCTTGACCGGACCGCGCCAGATGACCGCGTCGTCGGGATTGCGCAACAGAAAGCCCATGGACATGACCTTGAGGTGCCCAAGCTCCACCGGGACGAGGCCGTCGGGACCGGCTTCGATGTTCGCCCCTTCCAGGCCGAGCATGGTCGGCACGCTGGGGCCGTGGATGTCGACATCAAGGAGCCCCACCTTCTTGCCCGCGAGCATGAGCCCCATGGCCAGGTTCACGGCCACGGTGCTCTTGCCCACGCCGCCCTTGCCGGACATGACCATGATCTTGTGCCCGATATGGCACAGCCTGGATTGCAGGGCCCGACGGTCCTCGAAATCCTGATCGTTCTCACCCAGCTCGCGCTTGGCCGCCGAGCAGCTGGAATCCTTGCATGAATCGCACGTACTGGCCCTGGGGGCGCTGTTTTCCATATTCTCCATTCAGATACTCCACGATACGCGGTTAGTTGTTCAATTCTTCGAAACGGCGGACGAACCGCCCTTGCCCGAATCCTTCTCCGGATCGCCACGCAAATCCCTGCCTCGCCTGTTGCGGATTCGCGCGCCGCCCGGCTCCCCCTCCGCCCAGCCCTCAGGGCTCCGAGGACCCGAGCCAGGCCTTGCCGGGAATGGTTCCGGATCTGCCCTGCGTGACTGCTGCATGCCCCTTTGACGCCCAAGGCCCCTGCCTCGGCAGCCGGGCATGTCAAATCTTTCATCCAGATCGCCACGCTCCCAGGCTGTGATGACCCGTTCCAGATCGCCGGTCACGAAACCGACAACCTTGATTCCTCCGGCCGCAAGGGCTTCTTGCATGGGCCTGGAAATGGCCCCGCAAATGAGCGTCCCAACATCCAGACGAAGCAGGTCCTCGGCCCTGTGCAAAGGCTCGCCGCGCGACAGGACATGCTCTTCCCGCTTACGGCCCCCTTCGGCCAACACAAGGATGCGCCCGCCGACGTCAAAGACCGGCGCGATACGATCCTGCCATTGATGCAAGGCAATGCGCGACATTATGGCTCCTCTTTCCCTCTTGCGAAGCATGAGGCGTGCCGCCGGACGGACGCATATGAAAAACGGATAATACACTGATAATAAAGAATATCATGCGAAAAAGAAAAAACATGGAGGGGCGCAAACGCACCACAAGGAAACAAATGAGTAGCGCCATGGCTACTCTTTTGGGGAGGATCGGCCGTCGCGTTCGGGCAAGGCCATGCCGAGGCGCTTCATGCGCCGAAAGAGCGTGGTTTTGTGGATGCCCAGCTCGCGTGCCGCTGCCAGGCGATTGAAGTCGTTGCGCTCCAGAGCCGCGTGAATGGCCTGCCTGTCGAGCATGTCGTGCATGGCGCGGCCCTCGCCGAAGTGTCCACGAGGGGCCAGCAGGGTCAGTTCGTCCGGGAGGTGGTCGATGTCGATACGCCCTTCGCCGCAAAGCACGAAGGCCCTCTCGATGCAGTTCTCAAGCTCCCGGATGTTGCCCGGCCAGTCATGCGCCATGAGCAGGGACAAGGCCTCGGTGCTGATGCCCGTGACCGTGCGCCCCTGGATGCGGTTCAGGCGGCGGATGAACTGCTCCACCAGCAGCGGCAGATCGTCCTTGCGCTCACGCAAAGGGGGCAACTCCAGCCGGATGACATTGATGCGGTAATAGAGGTCCTCGCGGAAATCACCGGCCCGAATCAGCTCCGCCAGATTGCGATTGGTGGCCACAATGACTCGGGCGTCGGTGGATTCGGTCCTGGAGGACCCCAGCGGTTCGAAGGTGCGCTCCTGCAATACGCGCAACAGCCGCACCTGCAGGGCCGGACTGATTTCCCCGATCTCATCCAGAAAAATCGTCCCGCCCCGGGCCTGGGCAAAACGGCCCAGCCGGTCGCGGTTTGCCCCGGTGTAGGCTCCGGCCTTGACCCCGAAGAGCTCGGATTCAAGCAATGTGTCCGGCAGGGCCGCGCAGTTGACGGCGATGAAAGGTCCACCGGCATGAGCGCTCAGGGAGTGGATGGTGCGGGCGAAGAGTTCCTTGCCGGTGCCGGTCTCGCCGGTGAGCAGGACCGTGCTAGGGCTGGCGGCGATGGCCGGCAGCATGGAGAAGAGCTTGTGCATGCGCGGACTTCGGCTGAAGAGCTCGCCGACATGGTAGCGGCCTTCGAGTTCGCGCTTCAATGCGTCGATTTCCGAAAGATCGCGGAATGTTTCGGCTCCGCCCATGACCTGGCCCTTCTCGTCGCGGAACACCGCCGTGGACACGCTGATGGGGATGCGTTCCCCTTGCGCCGTGATGATATATCCGCAGGTGCCGATGCGCGGCCTGCCGCTCGCAAGCGTATCCTGCAGGGGGCAGTTGTCGCCGCACAGGCTGGAACGGAAGACCTCGGAGCACAGGCGTCCGATGGCCTCGGAGCGGGGCACTCCGGTGATCTCTTCGGCGGCGCGATTGAAGGACGTGACGCGCCACTCAAGATCGACGGTGAACACCCCGTCGGAGATGCTCTCGAGGATGGCGTCCGTGGGCGTGCGCGTGGCGGGATTCTTTGTGGACGAGGACATGGCTTTTCTTGTCCCTCTCGGCAGGCTCGGTCAAGAGCGCATGAAAACAAAGAAGGGCGGAAAGGAGATGTTCCCTTCCGCCCCGCATGATGAATCAGGCCCGGTCTAAACCTTGGCGGCGGTCTTCAGGTCCGCGACGGCATCGGTAACTTCCCAGGGGAAGATGAAATCCTCGCGGCCGAAATGGCCGTAGCAGGCGCTCTTCCTGTAGATGGGCTGGATCAGGTTGAGTCTTTTGATGATGTAGTAGGGACGCAGGTCGAAGACCGTGCGCACGGCCTTGGTCAGGACCTCATCCGGGACGACGCCCGTGCCGCCGGTGGTGACCAGCACGGAAACCGGCTCGGCCACGCCGATGGCGTAGGCGATCTGCACTTCGCAGGTGCCCGCCAGGCCAGCGGCCACGATGTTCTTGGCCACGTAACGGGCCATGTAGGCGCCGGAGCGGTCGACCTTGGACGGATCCTTGCCCGAGAAGGCGCCGCCGCCGTGGTTGCCCATGCCGCCGTAGGTGTCGTTGATGATCTTGCGTCCGGTCAGGCCGCAGTCGGCCAGGGGGCCACCGGCCACAAAACGGCCCGTGGTGTTGATGAAGATGCGGGTGTTCGCGTCCATCATGTCCTCGGGCATGACCTTGGCGATGACCTCGCGATTGATGCCCTCGACGATTTCCTCGTAGGTCACCTCGGGGGTGTGCTGGGAGGAAACGACCACGTTGTCGATGCGCACGGGCTTGCCCTTGCGGTACTCGACGGAGACCTGGGTCTTGCCGTCGGGACGCAGGAAATTCAGGATGCCGGACTTGCGCACCTCCGCCAGACGGCGACTCAGGCCGTGGGCGTAGTAGATGGGCGCGGGCATGAGCGCGCTCGTCTCCGTGGTGGCGTATCCGAACATCATGCCCTGGTCGCCGGCGCCCTGATCCTCGGGCTTGGCGCGGTCAACGCCCATGGCGATGTCCGGGGACTGCTTGTCGATGGAGGACAGCACCGCGCAGGTGTTGGCGTCAAAGCCCATGTCGGAGCTGACATAACCGATCTCGCGCACCGTGGAGCGCACAATCTCGGGCAGATCGGCATAGGCTTCGGTCGTGATCTCACCGGCGATGACGGCCATGCCGGTGGTGACCAGGGTCTCGCAGGCCACGCGGGAGCGGGGATCCTGGGCCAGCAGGCAGTCCAGCACGGCGTCGGAGATCTGGTCCGCGATTTTATCGGGGTGTCCCTCGGTCACGGACTCGGACGTAAACAGATAATGATCGGCATTGAGAATCATGAAAAATCTCCTTCTTGCATGGGGAGGTTGTTAATAGCGGTAATGATCGGGCTTGTACGGACCGGTCACGGGCACTCCGATGTAATCGGCCTGCTCCGTGGACAGGGTCTCAAGCTCCACGCCCAGACGCGCCAGATGCAGGCGGGCCACTTCCTCGTCCAGAATCTTGGGCAGAGTCATGACCTGCGGGGGATAATCGTTCTTGGCCAGATCGAGCTGGGCCAGAACCTGGTTGGTGAAGGAGTTGGACATGACGAAGCTGGGGTGACCGGTGGCGCAACCCAGATTCACCAGCCGGCCTTCGGCCAGGATGATGAGGCTCTTGCCGGAAGGCAGGGTCCATTTGTCCACCTGCGGCTTGACCGTAACCTTGGTGCAGCCCGGGGTATCTTCCAGGAAGCCCATGTCGATCTCGTTGTCGAAGTGGCCGATGTTGCAGATGATGGCCTCGTCCTTCATGGCCAGCATGTGCTCGCCGCGCACGACATGGTAATTGCCGGTGGCCGTGACGAAGATGTCCGCTTCCTGGCAACCCTTGACCATGGTCGTGACCTCGTAGCCTTCCATGGCCGCCTGCAGGGCGCAGATGGGGTCAACCTCGGTAATGAGCACGCGCGCGCCGAAACCGCGCATGGACTGGGCGCAGCCCTTGCCTACGTCGCCGTAGCCGCAGACCAGCACGACCTTGCCCGCGACCATGATGTCCGTGGCCCGCTTGATGCCGTCAGCCAGGGATTCGCGGCAACCGTAGAGGTTGTCGAACTTGGACTTGGTCACGGAGTCGTTGACGTTGAAAGCCGGGAAAAGCAGCTCGCCGTTCTTGGCCATCTGATAGAGGCGATGCACGCCGGTGGTGGTCTCCTCGGACACGCCACGGATGCGGGCGGCGATCTTCGTCCACTTCTGGAGATCGGCCTTGGCGCTGACGATCAGCCGGTCCAGCACGCAGCGGAATTCCTTGTTGTCCGTGGTCCGAGAGAGCAGGGACGGATCCTTCTCGACCTTCACGCCTTCGTGCACGAGCAGGGTCGCATCCCCGCCGTCATCGACGATGAGGTCCGGACCAGTGCCGTCGGGCCAGGTCAGGGCCATCTCCGTGCACCACCAGTAATCTTCCAGGGTCTCGCCCTTCCAGGCAAAAACCTTGGCCAGGCCCTGCTCGACAATGGCGGCCGCAGCATGGTCCTGGGTGGAAAAAATGTTGCAGGAGGCCCAGCGCACATCCGCTCCTAGAGCGTGCAGGGTCTTGATGAGCATGGCCGTCTGGATGGTCATGTGCAGGCTTCCGGTCACGCGCAGGCCCTTCAGGGGCTTTTCGCTGCCGTACTTGTCGATGAGCGCCATAAGTCCGGGCATTTCGCGCTCGGACAGCTGCATTTCCTTGGATCCCCAATCAGCCAGACTCATGTCGGCGACCTTGTGATCAAGCTTTGGGTCAATGGGTAACGTCATGGTATCTCCTTTCCTTGGCTGTGGCCGTGGCCACCTGATGTTAAACTGAAAATTCTTCCCGCCGGGCGGTGATGACCATGAGGGTCAGCCCCAGGTTGACGGGGTGCCGCTCGCAGCTCAGCTCCTGGAATCCGGCCCTCTCCATCCACGTCTGCAGGTCGTCCGGGGAAAAACCGAGCCAGCGGTCGCCGTAGCGCGTGCGCAGGGTTTCGTTGTCGTGCAGCAGAAAATCCACCAGCACCGCCTGTCCTCCGGGGCGGACCACCCGGCCCATCTCGGCGATGCCGTCCTGGGGTGCGGCCAGATGGTGCAGTACCAGCGACATGATGGCCGCGTCCGCTTCTCCGTCGCGCAGGGGCAGATGTTCGAGGTCGCCGATACGCAGGCTGACCTCCAGCCCCTCGGGCAGGAGCTTGGCCGCCGCGTCGAGCATGCGCGCAGAGTTGTCTACGCCGATGACGCATCCCGCTGCTCCGGCCAGATGCCCAAGCAGAAGGCCCGGGCCGCAACCCAGGTCGACCACGGTGCCCCGCTGCGTCTCGGCGGCGGCAAGGCGCTTCATGATGGCCGGCCCAAGCGCGAAATCGCCGAGCATTTCGCGGCTCAGGCGGTTCCAGTCCGAAGCGATGCCGTCAAAAAAGTGGGTCGTTGAGCGACGGCGATCGTTCAGGACCTGTGCGGCGCGGTCCAAATCCTGACGGTGCTCGGGCAAATCCTTGAGCCCTTCCAGCACGGCCGCAAGCAATGCGCGAGAGCCGTTGGCCGATGAAGACGAGTAGAAGGCCCACAAGCCATGGCGTTGGCAAGCCACCAGCCCGGCGTCCATGAGGATTTTCAGATGCCGCGAGATGCGCGACTGGCCCATGTCCAGAACCTGCACGATCTCACCCACGTTGAGCTCGTGGGCGGCGAGCACGCCGATGAGGCGAAGCCTGGTTTCATCGGCCAGGGCCTTGGTCTGAGTCAGTAGTTTCATGAGTGGCGCATGTGGTTATTTTTATATATCAAGATATCCTGATATAGACACGCCTACATGCCCGCCGTGCAAAGGTCAAGAACCAGTCTTGCCTGGCACCGGCAAGACGGTTACTTAATAAAGATGCATCAAAGACAAAAGAAAGTCCGGTCCGCGTCCGAGGCGCTGAACACGGTCCTCGGCACGCCGGAGGCCGCCCTGGAGCTGGCCATTGCCCGGTTGTGGAGACACTGGCCCGAAATTCTCGGGGCGGAAATCGCCGAAATGATCCGCCCCCTGGGACACCGCAAAACCACCATGCTTCTTGGCGCGACCAACTCCATGGTCATGCAGGAATTTTCCTATTTCGCGCAAAATATCCTGGACAAGGCCAACGGCTTTCTGGGCAACGCCTATTTTCAGAAGGTGCAGATCGAGCTCATGGCCGGCCGGCCAGCCCTGGATCAATCCCTGCTCCCAAAATTTCCGCCCCGCCCCGAGCCCCCCAAACCCGACATCCTCGGCAACCTTTTGCCCTGCATGGACCCGTCTTCGCCCGTGACGTCCTGCTACCGGGCCTACGTCAGGCATTTCCGCCCGGACCTCGAAATCCCGGAGGACGAATGAACAGACACGCGCTCTTTCTTGTCATAATTGCCCTGCTGTTCCTGCCCACGCAGGTTCGGGCAGACACGGACGCGGTCCTTCGCGATTACATCCCAAGCGGCAAAATCACGCGCTTCGAAGAACCGGTGCTCTTCTGGATCGGCGGCAAGGATCGCCTTGAAGGACAATATTATATTGATACCGTCGTGAACGAAGTGCGACGCATCATCCCCCAGCTGTCCTTCAAACAGGTCTCTTCCATGAACCAGGCCAACGTCCGATTCTTTCTGACCGACTCAAAGGAAGAATGGCAGGCGACAGTGAGCAAAAGCGCCCAGGGCATGGCGGGTTGGCAGGAGATAGGAGATCTCATCCGGGGCTTCACGCTACTGGCCTCAAGCAACGGGGTCATCAGAAAGGCGGACATCGCCCTGCATCTGAACTTTCAGACCTCCGGCGGCCAGAAGCTCTGGATCGTCCGCCATGAACTCATGCACGCCCTGGGCATCATGACCCACCCGAAGGCAACCGTCGACACGGTCCTCAACTCCAGACAGGCGCAGGAAGAAAAGAACAGCATCTTTTCGGACTCCGACATCCTTGTCCTCAAAACCATTTACAGTCCAAATCTTTCCCCGGGAGGCTCCTGGTGAGAGTCGCCATTTTTCCGATCTTGACAGCCCGGACCTCTTTCCCTAATGAGACTTTTCGCTGCTGGGCGATCGTTCAACGGTAGGACAGCGGACTCTGACTCCGTCAATCTTAGTTCGAATCTAAGTCGCCCAGCCACCATGCGTCCCCATCGTCTAGCTAGGTCCAGGACACCGGCCTTTCACGCCGATAACAGGGGTTCAAATCCCCTTGGGGACGCCACATCAGCACAAAATCGGGACACGCTCCCGCCCCCCGGAGGTTCCGGGAAACACCCCCTAGGCCCCGCGCGAAAGCACGGGGCTTTTTCTTTCCGTCCATTCAAATCGTGTAACCCTGCTATTTCAGCCAAGCCTATACCACACCCCCCGGCCTTGCCCCTGCATGACAAGATGCCTGTTCTGCACCAGCTTGCGGAAATGATCTTTCAAGGTGTTCCGGCTGGCCCCTGTCAGGATGACCATTTCTTTCAGCGTGACCCGACCATGTTCGCGGGCGTGTTCCAAAATACGCAGGGAAAGTTCCGGCAACGCGGCCAGCAGCAGATGCTCTTTCTCTAGCTTCTTTTCCAACCTTTTCATTTGTTGATGCAGGGCACGTAAAAAAAACAGAATCCAGGGCTGCCAGTTGGGGTTCTCTGTGCGAATGGTTGTTTGCGTCTGACGCAGGGCAAGGTAATAGCCTTCCTTGCTGTTCTCGATAACGCTTTCAAGCGAACTGTACGGCGTGTATGAATAACCGCAGCGTAGCAGAAGAAGCGTGGTCAGAATGCGTGATAAGCGCCCATTACCATCTTGAAATGGATGGATCGCCAGAAAAGTTACGGCAAAGACACCCATGACCAACAAAGGATGCAGCTTTTTGGTTTCCAGTGCGTGATTTGTCCACTCGACCAAATCACGCATGAGGCGAGGAGTATCAAAGGGAGCGGCTGTTTCAAAAACGATACCTATTTGTTGCCCCTTCTCATCAAAGGCGGCGACGTTGTTCGGGGATGTTTTGTAATTGCCTCGATGGCGTTCGTCTTTATCGCTGTGGCGCAGCACGTCCCGGTGCAGTTGGCGAATGTAGTTTTCAGTCAGGGGAATGTGTTCCCAGGACTGAAAAATTTGCTCCATTGTCTCCGCATATCCCGCCACTTCCTGTTCATCGCGCGTGGCAAAGGAGCGGATGGAAAGATTTGCCAGCAGTTTTTCCACCGCACTGTCGGAGAGCTTGCTGCCCTCGATGCGCGTGGAAGAGCCTATGCTTTCAATGGTCGCAACCCAGCGCAAGGCGAGAAGCCTTTCCGGCGCTAGCGAACCAAGGGCCTTCCAAGCGCCTTTGAATTCGTCGATCTCTGCAATAAGCCCAAGGAGTTCATGGGTGATGTTCAGGGTGTCGGCAGTAATCATGTCCATTTACACATCCGAAAACATCCATTCTGTCAACCCGCAAAAACACCCATTTTCATCCGATTCCCTGCTTTCCAAAAAAATTCCGTTAATTCCTCAAAGCGTGAGGACCCTTGTGCTCGACAATGGACAATCGACGCAAGGCAGGGCCTTCAGGCTTTTACACGTCAATGACAGGGGCCTAGCCAAATGGAAGAGTGCCGTTTTCGACCATGAAGGGATTCATCCCGCCTGATCACCTCGGGCTTGCCAGCCCATCAATCCCTGCGAAAGCGGAACCTGATTTCCTCCATCCAGCAATACAGCACCGGCACGACGAAGACCGTGATCGTCGCGAAGACCATGCCTCCAAAAGACGGGATGGCCATGGGGATCATGATGTCCGAGCCCCGGCCCGAGGAGGTCAGGATGGGCACCAGGGCCAGGATGGTCGTGGCCGAGGTCATAACCGCCGGGCGGATGCGCCGTCCCGCCCCTTCCAGGACCATGACCCGGATGGCGGCGACGGAGTCGGGCTTTTTGCGCGCCTTGCTCTCGTCCAGGAAGGTGGCCATGAGCACGCCGTCGTCCGAGGCGATGCCGAAGAGGGCCAGAAAGCCCACCCAGATGGCCACGCTCAGGTTGATGGGGTGGACCTGGAAAAGCTCGCGCATGTCCACCCCGGCCAGGTGGAAATTCAGGAACCAGTCCTGTCCGTACAGCCAGATCATGGTGAACCCTCCCGACCAGGCCGTGAAGATGCCCGAGAAGACCATGAGAGTGGTCGCGATGGACCCGAACTGCAGATAGAGGATGATGACGATCAGCAAGAGGGCCACGGGCAGGACGACCATGAGCTTCTTCTGGGCCCGGACCTGATTCTCGTAGCTTCCCGCGAATTCAATGGTCACCCCGGCCGGGATGACCAGTTTGCCGTCCGCGCGCTGCTGCTCGAGGTAGGCCTTGGCCGACTCCACGACATCCACTTCCGCATACCCCGGCTTCTTGTCGAAGAGCACGTAGCCAAGCAAAAACGTGTCCTCGCTCTTGATGGCCTGGGGGCCGCGCACGTAGCGGATCTCGGCCAGCTGCCCGAGCGGGATCTGCCTGCCGCCGGCGGCCGGGACGGAGATGCGCTCCAGACTTTCGACGGAGTCGCGCAGATCGCGCATGTAGCGCACCCGGATCGGATACACCTCGCGGCCTTCGATGGTCGTGGTCGCCACCATGCCGCCCACGGAGGCCTGGATGATCTCCTGCACCGTTGCGAGCATGATGCCGTAGCGCGAAATGGCCTCGCGGTCCGGCACGATCTCAAGGTACGGCTTGCCCACGATGCGGTCCGCCACCACCGCGGCCGGCTGGACCATGGGCACTTCCTTGAGCAGCCGTTCCACCTCCATGGCCACGGACTCGATGGTCGCCAGGTCCGGCCCCTTGACCTTGACCCCCATGGGCGCGCGCATGCCCGACTGCAGCATGACGATGCGCGCAGCGATGGGCTGCAGCTTCGGGGCCGAGGTCATGCCGGGCACTTCAGCGGCCCTCACGATCTCGTCCCAGATGTCGTCGGGGGATTTCACTCCGCCCCAGGCCTCGCGCCCCCGGTTCAAATCCGGGTCCAGCGCGGGCCGCCAGAGCCGGAAGGGCTGGCCGTCCGCGTCGGGGATGAGGCGGCCCTCTTCGTCGCGTTCGAACCAGCCGCGCACCAGATACGGCATGCCGTCGGCCGCGGGCACCGGGATGCCGCCCTCGTCGCGGAAATAGTCCTTGGCGTCCTTGCGCCAGAGGAAGCGCAGGCGTCTGCCCTCGGCGCCCAGCAGGTATTCGTTTTTATAGTTGATGACGGTCTCGACCATGGACACCGGCGCCGGGTCCAGGGGCGAGTCCGCGCGCCCGAGCTTGCCCACGGCGCTCTCCACTTCCGGGATGGCCTGGATGGACATGTCCTGCAGGGCCAGGAGATCCTTGACCTCGCCCAGGGAGGCGTGGGGCATGGTGGTCGGCATGTAGAGGAAGGAACCCTCGTCCAGCGGCGGCATGAACTCCTTGCCCAGGCCCGGGAAGGCGTGGACGAAAGCCACCATTGGCCGCGTCGTGCGCAGCCCCTCGGGCAGGACGGACAGGAAGGGGGCGGCCCCGAGCCAGACCACTCCTCCAAACAGGGTCAGACAGCCCGGAATGACGAGAAAAAGGGCTTTATGCCGGAGAAAGATTTTCAGAAGCGGCCCATATGCAAAACGAAAGGCCTGAAAAAAACCCATCAGCAAACCGACGAGGCCGAGCACGAAAAAGGTGTTGGCGGTCCGTCCCTTCTCCAGCCCCAACGGCAGCCAGTCCAGAGCCAGGAACACTGCCACGGCCAAGGCCAGCCCAAGACTCGCGCCCCAACGCAGGCGAACCTGCCAGAACTCGGGCAGCCGGTCGTGAACCAGGCGATAGATCCCGACCACGATAAGACCCGAACCGATCCAGACGGACTTCCAGACCGCTACCACAAGGCCCGCGGCCACCAGCGCAACCACCAGCCACAGGGACGGCCGCACCTTCCGGCGGCGGAAAATGAGCGCGGCCGCTGCCGGAAGGATGGTCAGGGCCACGATGATGGAGGCGATGAGGGCGAAGGTCTTGGTGTAGGCCAGGGGGCCGAACAGCTTGCCCTCGGCCCCGGTCATGAAGAAGACGGGCAGAAAGCCGACGATGGTCGTGCTCACGGCCGTGAGCACGGCGCTGCCGACCTCGGAGGCCCCCTCGAAGACCACCCGGGTCATGGGCGTGTCCTTTGGCGAGGAGTCCATCTTCTGCAGGATGCTCTCGCAGATGATGATGCCCATATCGACCATGGTCCCGATGGCGATGGCGATGCCCGACAGGGCCACGATGTTGGCATCCACCCTGAACTGTTTCATGGCGATGAAGCACATCATCACGGCCATGGGCAAGAGCGCCGAGATGAGAAAGGAGCTGCGCAGGTGCATGACCAGCACCAGGACCACGATGATGGTGATCAGGATCTGCTGCTGGAGGGCCGAGCCGAGCGTATCGAGGGTCTCGTGGATGAGGCCCGAGCGGTCGTAGAAGGGCACAATGGTCAGCTTGGAGCGCGTGCCGTCGGGCAGGGTCTTCTCCGGCAAACCGGGAGCGATGCGGGCGATCTCGGCCTTGACCGCGTCGATGGCCGTCAGGGGGTTTTCGCCGTAGCGCACGGTGACCACGCCGCCGACCACCTCCACTCCGCCCTTGTCCAGCAGGCCCCGGCGGTTCGCCGGACCGAAGCTGACGTGGGCCACGTCGTCCACGGTGATGGGGATGGAGTCGCGCATCTTGATGACCGAAGTGCGCACCTGTTCGAGATTCTTGATGAAGCCGATGCCGCGGATGACGTACTCCACGCGGTTGACTTCCATGGTCCCGGCGCCCACCTCCATATTGGCCATCTTCAAGGCGGTGACGATCTCCGGCAGGCTGACGCCCGCCGCGCGCATGGCGTCGGGATCGATCTCGATCTGGTACTCGCGCACGAAGCCGCCCACACCGGCCACCTCGCTCACCCCCTCGGCCGAGGTCAGGGCGTAGCGCACGTACCAGTCCTGCACGGAGCGGATCTCGTCGGGATCCCAGCCGCCCGTCGGCCGGCCGTCTGGGTCGCGGCCCTCCAGGGTGTACCAGAAGACCTGGCCCAAGGCCGTGGCGTCGGGGCCCAGGGTCGGGCGCACGTCGGACGGCAATGTTGACGGGGGCAGGGAATTGATCTTCTCCAGCAGGCGTGTGCGGGACCAGTAGAACTCGACGTCCTCGTCGAAGATGACGTAGATGGTCGAGAATCCGAGCATGGAGTAGGAACGCACGGTCTTCACGCCGGGCATGCCCAGCAGGGACACGGTCAGGGGATAGGTGACCTGGTCCTGCACGTCCTGGGGAGAGCGGCCGGGCCAGGCGGTGAAGACGATCTGCTGGTTCTCGCCGATGTCCGGGATGGCGTCCACGGGCACGGGGTCCCGCTCGATGCCGGGCGCGTGCCAGGCAAAGGGTGCGACGATGAAGCCCCAACCCAGCGCCATGCAGACCAGAAGAACGACGACGAGCTTCTGATCCAGGCAGAAGCGGATGATGCGGTCCATGAGGGACATGTGCGCGCTCATGCCTACTCGCCCCTCAGCTGACGTTTGACTTCGCCGCAGCGCAGCATGGAGGCACCGAAATAGGGGTTATTGACCCTTGGGTCACCCTGCAGCCACGTCGCGCCCTGATCGCCGAAGGCCATGGGGCAATAGAGCTCGTAGACCGGCCCCTGCCCTGCGCCGTAGGTTTCAACCATGCGGGACATGGCCACGGACAGGGGGTAGAACCCGGCGCGCAGGCCCTCCATATCGACGGCCTGCTCCATCTCGCCGAGGCCCGAAGCGATGGCCGCCGAATGCCCGGACCATGCTTCACTTCCCTCGACGCGGGCGCTCTCGTCGGCCTGTCCGAGGGCCTGCCTGAAAAGGACGAGAGCCGCATGGGCCGTGTTCGCGTCATCGCCGGCCAGGGCCTCCTGCACCGGAACATAGGCGGCGTAAAGGGCGTCGAGGGCACTGCGCAACCCGGCGGGAGCCTCGATCTTGGCCGTGAGTTCCTCCAGGGGGAACGCGGCCCGGACCCGGGCGAAATGACCGCGCATGTCGTCCAGCACCTGCGAGGCGCGGCGCGGGGTCGGGGACTCGTAGCCCAGCAGGGCGTCGTTCCCCAGGAGCATGGACAGCTCCTTCCATTCCAAGGCCGCCTCGCCGTCCAGGGCGTCGGCGTCCACGCCGTTCAGGGCCTTGCCGAAATCATGGTACGCGCCGCGCACGGCGTCCAGGCCGCCCGCGGCCACCGCTTCCTCCACGGCCCCGAGGCGCTGGGCCAGGGCCGCCAGGCGGACGCTGAAGGGCTGCGGCACCTCCGCGAAGCGCACCCCGCTCGCGGCCGGAGCCTCGGCCGGGTTCATCATGCTCGGCCGGGCCACGATCTGCAGGGCCGCGTCGATGCGGAAATTGCCCTGCACCACCACCTGCTCGCCCTCGGCGATGCCGCCGCGGACCACGTAGCCCTGGTCGGTCCTGGACCCGAGCACCACCTCCCGGCCCTCGTACACGCCGGGCCGATCCGGGTCGGCCACGTACACCACGGCGCGCTTCCCGGTGATGAGTGGGGCCGAGGCCGGAATGACCAGCTCCCGCGGCCGCTGCGCATCCCCGTCCTGCTGCATCGCACTGACGAACATGCCGGGCTTGAGGGCCAGCCCGGGGTTTGGCACTTCCACCCGCACCTCCACGGTGCGCGTGGCCGGATTCACGGACGTGCCCACATACACGACCTTGCCCGTGAACTCCTGCCCCGGCAGGGCCTCGACCCTGAAGGCCACGTCCTTGCCGGGGGCCATCCAGACCAGATCCGACTCGTAGGCTTCAAGCACCACCCAGACCCGCGAGAGGTCCGCCACGGCATAGATGGGCATGCCCGTCTGCACGTACATGCCCTCCACGACCTTTTTCTCGATGACGATGCCCAACTGCGGCGCGGTCAGGGTGACGTGGTCCGCCGGGGTCCCGCGCTTCACAATGCTTTCGATCTGCGCCTTGCCCATGCCCAGCAGGCGCAGTTTCTCGCGGGCAGCGTGCTCCATGCGCAGGGCGGAGTCCGCGACCAGGCGGCTGCCGCCCGACATGCGCTCGCGGGCCCGCACGGCCTGGATGAGTTCGGCCTGGGCCGCCACCAGTTCGGGACTGTAGACAAGGGCCATGGCCTGCCCGGCGCGGACCACGGCACCGGTCGTGTCCACGTGCAGCCTGTCGATACGGCCGCCGACCCAGGCCGTGATGACGCCCACACGCGATTCGTCGTAGGCCACCTTGCCGAAGAGATGGGTCTGCACGGAAACCTCGGCCAGGCGCGCCGCTTCCACCCGGATGCCCGCCAGCCGGGCAGCGTCCGGGGAAAGGCTCAGCTGGCGCAGGCTCGTCCGCCGGTCCTCGCCGTCCGGTATGGCCAGGGGGATGAGATCCATGAAGCAGATGGGGCACTGCCCGGGTTCGGGCAGCTTGATCTGGGGATGCATGGAGCAGGTCCACAGGGATGCAGCGGGCGCGCCTTCTGAGGTCTCCTGTCCGGCGTGGTCGTGTCCGTCATGCCCGGACCCGGGAGGTGCCCACAGGAGGTATCCCCCGCCAAGGCCGAGGACCACAAGAAGACATCCGGCCGTGACCCATACCGCGTATTTCCTGAGTGTCGCGTTCATGCATCCCTCGAACAAGGTTTACTGTTTCTTTTCCGCCGGAGCGGCTTCGGCCGGGACCTTCTCCAGTTCAATTCCTTCGGCCTTGAGCTTTTTCATGTACTTCTCGGGATTTTTCTTGAAGGTCTCGGGGCATCCCGCGCAGCAGAAGTACACCCGCTCGCCCTTGTAATCCACATAGAGTTCCTTGTTGATGGTCCCGCCCATGACGGGGCATTCGGTCTGGGGCGCGGCCCAGGCCGGGGACAGGGACAGGAAGGCGAAGACGGTGGCGGCCGCGCAGAGCAGAATGAGCTTTTTCATGATGGTTCTCCTTGCCTCACTCGGAGGCTTCGGGTTGTGTCAGTGAAACCCGCAGATCGCGGGCCTGTTCTTCCCCGGCCAGAGCCGGGGTCCTCGAAAATGTGCGAGGGATCTCCTGCCCGGCCAGGACATCGAGATCGGCCAGGCGCACGGCTTGGTCCGTCAGCACCCGGTGGTACTGCAGTTCAAGCTCGATGAGCGTCTTCTCGGCGGTCAGCAGGTCCAGCATGGAGGCCTTGCCAGCCTGGTAGGCGTCCATGGAGGCATCAAGGTTCTGCCGCGCCTTGGGCACGATGGTCCGGGACAGAAGCTCAAGACGCCTGGAATCGTCGCGGACGCCGAAGAACAGCCTGCTGGCCTGGGCCTCAAGGCCCGCGACCTTGTCCGCCCGCTCCAGGCGCGTCGCCCGGGCGGAATTTTTGGCCTGCCGCACCGCCGCCTCCCGCGCCTCCTGGTCGAAGGGCAGGTTGATTCCGAAGGTGATGGCCACGGGGTCCTTGCCCTCGTTGACCACCCCCGGCATACGCGGGGCGTCTGTGTAGATGGACTCCAGCCCCACGGTCAGGTCCGGATAGAATTCCCTGCGCGCGAGATCCGCGGCCGCATCGGCGGCTTCGGCCTTGGCGTCGAGGGCGGCCAGCGCCAGGTTGTGCGCCGTGATGGCCGAGGTGATCCGGACGTCATCCCAGTCCGTGTCCATGAGCGGGACGCTGCCGGGCATGGTCAGGATCTCCCCGGCGGGTCTGCCCAAGAGGGTACGCAGGCGCTCGGACAGGGGGAGCCGGTAATCGTTCAGCGAGGCGACGCGTTCCTCGACCTTGGCCCGCTCCACCTGGACGCGGGTGAAATCCGCGTAGGAAGCGCTGGACACGGTGTATCGGGCTTCCACCAGCGCTTCGAAATATTTCAATATTTCAAGCTCTTCCCGTGCGGAATCAAGCGCTTTGCCCAGATAGGCGTACTCGAAATAGGCGGCCCCGATCTCGCGGAAAAGGGTCAGCTTGACGCCCTGGGCCTGGGCCAGCAGGGCTGCGGCCTCGCGTTCGGCCACCGTGGCCTTGAGGTCACGCTTGCCGAACCAGGGCAGCATCTGGGACACGCCGTAGCGCATGCGCTGGGGGCCCGTGCGGGTCTCGATGGGCGTGGTGAAGACGCCAAAGGCCAGGCGCGGATCTGGCCAGGCCCGAGCCTGGGGAACCTTGTCCAGCGCGGCGTCAAAGCGGGCAAAGGCGGCCTGCAGGCCCGGATTGGCTCGTGCGCCCTCCTCCAGATAGCCGTTCAGGACGCTTTGCTCCGGCCACTCGTCCGCGAACGCGGCCTTGCCAGCAAAAACCAGCACTGCGGCAAGGCCCCAAACGGCCAGGCTAGTCAGGCACATCTTCATCATGAACCTCCGGCAGGATAATCTCGGCAAGATATAAGCAACTGCCATGCTTGAACTCATAAGCCCCATGATTTCATGAAAATAGCTCAGAAAATTTAAATCGGACCATTTTTATACGATTAATACACGCAACAAATTGCACAAGAGCCCTTCACAAAATGGCGGCACCCACAAATCCTGCACACCTGAAGCGGACTCTGCGCCCGGATAAGGCCGGCATCGACCGTATCCGGTTGGATGTATCGATGAAAAGGCTCCAAAAGCATAGATGCACATGATGCTTCTGGCCAGGAAAAAATTCTGAAAGGTGAAGCGGTGCCAAAAAAAATGAAAAAAAACAGGAAGGTTTCGGTCCTGAGCAATCCTTCTTTACAGCCGCCCTTGGTGCATCTACGGTAACGCGCTGCGGAGGTGCCAGGTGAACGTTTTTCAGACCATCCTGCCGATTTTCTTACTTATTCTGACGGGCTTCGTGCTCCGCAAGGCGGAATTTCCAAGTGCGGCCTTCTGGCCTCAAGTCGAACGCCTGACCTACTACGTACTTTTCCCGGCCCTGCTCGTGGGCAAGCTGGCCTCTCTGCATATCGCAGACCAGCCGGTGCTGTTCATGTCCGTCACGCTGGCGCTGTCCATAAGCGCGATCGCCGGTCTGCTCCTGATCATGCGACCGTTGGTGCAAAAAGATGGACCGGCCTTCACTTCCATCTTTCAGGGTGCCATCCGGCCCAACACGTACCTTGGCCTCTCTGCCGCTGGAGGTCTCTTCGGCGACGAGGGACTGACCCTTTCCGCAGTGGCGCTCATGACCATCATCCCGCTGGTCAACGTGCTTTGCGTGCTGGTCCTGTCCCGACACGGACGCGACACCAACATTCGTGGTTTACAGGAGACGCTGGTGCAGCTCGGCCGCAATCCGCTCATTCTGTCTTGCATCGCCGGTTTCACCCTGCAATTCTTGAATATCAGCCTGCCCGCCCCGGTACTGGAAGGCTTGCACCTCCTGGGCAGTGCCTCGCTGCCGCTTGGACTTTTGGCCGTGGGCGCGGGGATGTCGTTCACGGCGGCCCTTGAAGGCTGGAAGGACATCGGCGTCGGCTCGATCTTCAAGCTTCTGCTGCTGCCGCTGCTTGCCTTCGGCATCGGACGGACCCTGGGACTTTCAGGAACGCCCATGGGCGTCTGCCTAGTCTTCACGGCCGTCCCGGTCTCTGTCTCCTCCTACATCCTGGCCCGGGTCCTCGGCGGCGACCACGACCGCATGGCCGCCATCATCACCATCCAGACCCTCCTCGCCCTGCTGACACTACCACTGGTACTGGGCCTGCTGCTGTAAGCGGCTCACGCGCGGTTCGTGCTGAAAGGCATGGGGTATTTCAAGGGATGAAAGAAGATGAACAAGACTGACAGGCGGTATCCCGACGCCAGGAATTTTGCGCCGGAAAGGAAGCTGGTGAAGCCGTTTCTGTGCTTCGCGAACGATTCGAGGCATGAATAATCAATCTACTGAATTGATTCGATTATCGCCTGAATCTGCGCACTAAAAATTACAATTAGACGAACAAGAACTTGCAATCAGACGCAGCCATCGGGGGGACGTGCCGCGCTTCGTCTCAATGGCCCAGATACCCGTGCCCCGCTCGACTGACCTACCCGACTCTTTTCAGACCAGGAAATACTTGAGACTGGCGTTTCCCACAGCCAAGAGGTTTGCGCTCGACATGGCCAGTTTGCCTCCGGGCCTACAGTATCTGGCCGAGGAACTCCCTGGTGCGGGGCATCGTAGGTGCGCCGAAAAAGGAGTCCGGACAGCTCTGCTCCAAGATCACCCCTTCATCCATGAAGGCCACCGAGTCCGCCACCTCACGGGCAAAGCCCATTTCGTGCGTGACCACCATCATGGTCATGCCGTCGTCGGCCAGCCTGCGCATGACGGACAGCACCTCTCCCACCAGCTCAGGGTCCAGGGCCGAGGTGGGCTCGTCGAAAAGCATCACCTCCGGCTCCATGGCCAGGGCTCGCGCGATGGCCACGCGCTGCTTCTGCCCGCCCGAGAGGGTCTGAGGATAGGCGCTCTCCTTGTCGCCAAGGCCCACCTTGTCCAGATAGTAGCGTCCAAGCTCCCGGGCCTTGGTCTTCGGCATCCCACGCACCTGGGTCGGGCCTTCGGTGACGTTGCCGAGCACGGTCATGTGCGGAAACAGGTTGAAGTGCTGGAAAACCATGCCCACCCGCGACCGTAGAGCGTTGATGAACCGATCGTCGCCATGGACGAGCTGGCCGCCCACGCGGATCTCGCCCTGATCGTACGTCTCCAGATAGTTGACGCATCGAAGCAACGTGCTCTTGCCCGACCCACTGGCTCCGATGACACAGACCACATCGGACGGCATGATCGCCATGTCGATGCCCCTGAGCACATGCTGTTCGCCGAACCACTTGTTCAGCCCCTGTATTTCAATGACCGGCGTCTGTTGCACCGCTTCCTCCCGTGGTTTGAAAATTCTCCGCTACCGGACTTGCGCCGTGACGCCACGCCCCAACTCCACACGACCATGGCTACTGCGTCGAGACATCGAGCCTAGCCTCCAGGGTGCGGAACAGCCAGCTGAACACGGCCGTGTATAGCAGATAGAATATGGCCGCGAGAAACAGCATTTCCATCATCATGAAATTGGATGATGCTAGCTGCTGCGACTTGAGCAGTAACTCGTTGATAGTGATGGTGCTGGCCAGGGATGAGTCCTTGAGGGCGATGATGAACTGGTTGCCCAGCGACGGCACCGCACGCTTCAGGGCCTGGGGTAGGATGATGCGCACCATGGCCCTGGAATAGGGCATGCCCAGACTGCGCGCCGCCTCCATCTGCCCGCTTGAGATGGAGACGATGGCCCCCCGGAATATTTCGGCGATGTAGGCGCCGTTGTGGATGCCAAGAGCCAGCACGGCCGAGGTCAGGGCAGTCAGCCCGGCCAGACTGCGCAGGCCGAAATAGATGAACAGCAACTGCAGCAGCAGCGGCGTGCCGCGTACCACGTAGATGTAAGCGCGGGCGGGAATGCTCAGCCACCGGCGCTTGGAGATGCGCATGAAGGCCGTGCCCAAGCCCAGGGCCACGCCCAGCACGATGCCGAGGGCCGAGACCTTGAGCGTCATCCACGCCGCCGGAAGAAAATAGGGAAGATACTTGGGCAGAGCCGCAAAGTCGAAATACATGCGAGTGTCCGGTTTCTTGAAGGTTGGGACTGTCCAGGGCGCTATGCCCCGGACGCAGTGTCATCACCGTGCGGCATCTATTTGGTGGTAATGTCGGTATTGAGCCACTTGACGCTCAAACGCGCCAGGGTGCCGTCCTCGTGCATGCCCCGCAGGATCTGATCGACGGCTTCAAGCAGGGTCTGGTCATTCTTGTTGAATGCCACCGCAATGTTCTCGCTGCGCAGGGGCGCGCCCAAGGGGATAATTTCGAACCTGTCGGAATTCATGGCGTTCACGCCCACGACACGGTCGGTGATCACGCCGTCCACCACGCCGTTCGACAGCTCTGTCAGCGTCTGGGTGTCGTCCTTGTAGAGCTTGACCTCGCCCACGCCAAGCTTGGCCGCGTCGGCGGCAAAGGTGGTGCCCGTGACCACACCCACGATCCGGCCGCGCAGGTCTTCGGGCGAGGCAAAGGATGAATCCTTTCCGACCATCATCTGCGCCCCGGAATAATAATAGGGCGTGGAGAAATTGACCACATTGAGTCGATCCTCGGTCACGGCCATGCTGCCCAGGATGCCGTCATACACGCCGGAGCGCAGTCCCTCGATGATGCCGCTCCATTCGGTGGTCACCGGCTTGAGGGTTACTCCAAGCCGGCTGGCCACCTCGCGAGCCACATCCACGTCAAATCCTACCAGTTCGTTGTTTTCGCTATAGAAGTTGAAAGGAGGGTAGCCGCCGCTCATGGCAAAACTGATCTCGCCGGCCTCCCGGACACGTTCGAGGGAATCAACCTCCGTGTCGGAACAGGCAACGAGTCCAAGGAGAAAAAAAGAGACCGCAACAGCGGCCAGCAGACGCGCAACAGTTTTCATGAAAGCCCCCGTGTTTTGATGAAATGACGATTGTCCGGCAAGGAAATATCAGGCTGATTCCTCCTCGATTCTCGTCGCGACATGGTCAGGATCAGAGAATCAATTTGTCTGCCGGAGATGAAAAGCCACACCGAACCAAATGACAATCAGCTCTGCGCAGCCTGCCAAGCATCGATGCTGTATCTCTGCATTGCCATAGCCGACACAAAACATGTTTCAGATTCATACTAAGTAAACACTATTGTGCATTGCCAACAAGGGGGGAGCGTGGGGATGTTTCGGGTACCTTGGCGTACCCGAAAAAAAATGGAAAATGGAAATTTATAAGGTCACTGCAAAAGTTTGTCAGCCCCCTTGAAGAAGGGGACCTATACTCTTTAACCATCTGAAAAAAATGGATTTCGCGCCATTGCCCGACATAGCCCGCCTTTGCGGGAATGGCACTCAGATTCTTTTGCGACTTTTTGCAGTGTGATCATTTATGAATTGTTCATGAAAAAAGCGGGAACCCGAATGATCCGGATTCCCGCTTTTTGTGTCGGCCCCAAAGACGTTCAGGCTTTCAGGACAATCTGCCCTTGAAATCCTCGTATCCGAAGCTCCGTACCACCCGCATGGACCTGTCCTCGGGTTCGAAGGTGGCGATGGAGGGCAACTGGATGCCGTTGAAGGTGTTGGTCTTGACCATGGAGTAGTGGGCCATGTCCGTGAAGACGAGACGGTCGCCCGGTTCCAGGGGTTTGTCGAAGGAGTACTCGCCGGCCACATCGCCTGCCAGGCAGGACTGTCCGCCAAGACGGTAGGTGTGGGCCTTCTCTCCCGGCAGCCCGGAGTCCACGATATGCGGGCGATAGGGCATCTCCAGCACGTCGGGCATGTGCGCCGGGACAGAGGTGTCCAGAATGGCGATGGGCATGTCGGCCTGGGTCACGTCCAGGACCGTCGAGACCAGATAGCCCGTGTTCAGGGCCACGGCCTCTCCAGGTTCCAGATAGACCTGCACTCCGTGACGCTGCTTGAACTCGCTGACGAGTCGGCACAGGAGGTCCACGTCGTAATCGGGGCGGGTGATGTGATGTCCGCCACCGAAGTTGACGTACTGCATGCGCCCGAAGAATTCGCCGAAGCTCTTCTCCGCCGCCGCGATGGTCCGCTCCAGGCAGTCCGAGTTCTGCTCGCACAGGTTGTGCCAGTGCAGGCCCGTGACGCCGTCCAGCAGGTCGGGGCGGAAGTCTGCCCGTCGCACGCCGAGCCTGGAACCCGGCGAACACGGATCATAGATGGGCACTGCCCCTTCGGAATGCTCCGGGTTGATGCGCACCCCAAGCTCGATCTCGCGCCCCAGGCGCGCCGCCTCGGTTGCGATCAGTTCCCGGAATTTTTCCAGCTGGACAAAGGAATTGAAGACGATGTGATCGGCCGTGGTGCACAGGTCGAAGATATCTGCCTGGGAATATCCGGCCGCGAAGGCATGCACCTCGCGCTTGAACTCTTCCCGCCCGAGCCGGGCTTCATGCGGCGAACTGGCGCAGACTCCGTTGAGCACCTGACGCAGCACCGGAAACAGGCTCCACATGGCAAAACCCTTGAGCGCCAGCAGAATCTTGCATCCGGTGCGTTCCTTGACCTGCGCCAGCACATCCAGATTGCGACGGATGAGCCCCAGGTCGACCACGAAGGAAGGCGTGGCGACCTGGCGGGGATCAAACCGGTACGAAGTGCGTCCGTCCATCACAGATCAACCACCACCCAGGGCAGGCCGTGGACGTTCAGCTTCTCCATGAACGGATCGGGGTCGAGCTGTTCCATGTTGAAGACGCCCTTCCCGCTCCACTTTCCGGTCATCATCATCATGGCGCCGATCATGGCCGGCACGCCCGTGGTGTAGGAGATGGCCTGGGAGCCGACCTCTCGGTAGGCCTCCTCGTGGCTGCAGATATTGTAGATGTAGGCCTTGCGCTCCTTGCCGTCTTTCACGCCCTTCATGACGCAGCCGATGCAGGTCCGGCCCTTGGTCAGCGGTCCAAGCGAACCCGGCTCGGGCAACACGGACTTCAGGAATTGCAGGGGCACGATCTTCTGGCCCTTGTAGTCCACGGGCTCGATGGAGGTCATGCCGATATTTTCCAGTACCTTCAGATGATTGAGATAGTTCTGGGAGAAGGTCATCCAGAAGCGGGCGCGCTTGAGGCCCTTCAGATTCTGCACCAGGGATTCGAGCTCCTCGTGGTACATGAGGTAGCAGTCCTTGGCACCAATGCCCTCGGGAAAGTCATAGCTCATGCGCCAGGACAGGGGATCGGTCTCGACCCACTCGCCCCGCTCCCAGTAACGACCGCGCTGGGTGATCTCGCGGATGTTGATCTCGGGATTGAAGTTGGTGGCGAAAGGCTGGCCGTGGTCGCCCGCGTTGCAGTCGATGATGTCCAGCTCGTGGATCTCGTCGAAGAGGTGCTTCTGGGCGTAGGCGCAGTACACGTTGGTCACGCCGGGATCGAAGCCCGAGCCGAGAAGCGCCATGAGGCCCTTCTCCTTGAAACGCTCCTGATAGGCCCACTGCCACTTGTATTCGAACTTGGCCTCGTCGAGGGGCTCGTAATTGGCCGTATCGAGGTAGTCGACCCCGGTCTCAAGACAGGCGTCCATGAGGGCCAGGTCCTGGTATGGCAAGGCCACGTTCAGCACCAGCTTGGGCTGAAAAGACTTGATGAGGGCCACGGTCTCGGCCACATTGTCGGCATCGAGGGCGGCCGTTTGGATCTCGCGGCCGATCCGTTCCTTGATGGACGCGGCGATGGCGTCGCACTTGGATTTTGTCCGGCTGGCCAGCATGATCTCGGTGAATACCTCGGGAACCTGGGCACACTTGTGGGCCACGACATGGCCGACACCGCCGGCGCCGATAATGAGCACTTTGGACATGGCGATCCTCCTTTCAGCTAAGGAATGTTTCAGATTACAACCCGCTCGACAACCCGCCGTTGCAGGCCTCGGGATTTTCGCAATCCCGCCCCACGTTCAAATAGGTGTACCCGCGCATGCCCCGTTCGTAGGCGCGCATGATCATGAAGCGCTCCTGGGGGCTGATCTTGCCCGTGCGCACCCCCTGCTCCGCCACCTTGCGGAAATTCTCCAGAACCTGCTTGGGTTCGAATTCCACATAGGAAAGCACGTCGGCAACACTGTCGCCCTCAAGCTCGCGGATGAAATCGTAGGTGCCGTCTTCATTGATGCGCACGCTGACCACGTTGGTGTCGCCGAAGAGATTGTGCAGGTCGCCCAGGGTCTCCTGATAGGCACCAACCAGAAACGCGCCAAGATAGTACGGCTCGCAAGACTTGACCGAATGCAGTTCCAGCACGCGCTTGACGCCGTGGATGTCGATGAAGCTGTCCAGCTTGCCGTCGCTGTCGCAGGTGATGTCGGCCAGGATGGCCTGCTCTTCGGGACATTCGTCGAGCCGATGCACGGGCATGATCGGAAAGAGATGCCCGATGGCCCAGGCGTCGGGCAGGGACTGGAACACGCTCATGTTGCAGTAATAGATGCTGGCCAGGGCCAAATCCACGTCCTTCAGGGCGGAAGGCGGATTCTTCATCTCAGGCAGTTTCTCGGCGATGTTGCGGATCACGGCCCAGAAGATGGTGTCGCTCATGGCGCGCTGACGCAGGCTGCACTGGCCCAGGCGGAAGAGCTGACGCATCTGGTCGCGGTAATAGATGGCGTCGTTGTAGCATTCCTGAAGATTCTTGAGCGACAGGGAGTTGTACACTTCCAGCAGGTTGTGGACGGCCTCGGGGTCATCCTCGTCCAGGGCCTGGGGCACGGTGCGGTCTTCCAGGCGGCTGACGTCCAGCACATTGAACAGCAGCACCGAATAGTAGGCCACCGTGGCCCGGCCGGATTCGGTGATGATGTGCGGATGCGGCAGATCGTGCTCGTCCATCGTGGCCATGACCGACTCGACGATGTCCGTGCAGTATTCTTCCAGGGAGTAGTTGCGGCTGCTGGCGTAATTGGTGTGGGAACCATCGTAGTCCACGGCCAGGCCGCCGCCCAGGTCCAGATAGCCCATGGCGCAGCCTTCCTTGACCAGTTCCGCGTACATGCGCGTGGCTTCGTGCACGGCGGTTCGGATGTCGCGGATGTTGGGAATCTGCGAACCGAGATGAAAATGCAGGAGCTGCACGCAATCGAGCATGGACTGACCGCGCAGCAGGTCGAGCACGTCCACGACCTCGGCCGTGGACAGGCCGAAGATGGACAGGTCGCCGGCCGACTCTGCCCAGTGGCCGCCCGCCTGAGTGGAGACCTTGATGCGCACGCCGATGCGCGGCTTGATGCCGAGCGCCTTGGCCCGATCCATGATAAGCGGCAGTTCGCTCGGCATTTCAAGAACCAGAAAGCACAGAAAACCCATCTTACAGGCGTAGAGGGCCAGGTCGATGTAATCCCGATCCTTGTAGCCGTTGCAGACCAGACAGGCCTTGGGATTTTTCAGGAAGGACAGGGCCGCGATCAGCTCGGCCTTGCTGCCGACCTCGTAGCCGTGGTTGTAGCGATTGCCGACCTTGGCGATCTCTTCGAGAACCTGCTGCTGCTGATTGACCTTGACCGGGTACACGCCGCGAAATTCACCGTTGTATTCCAGGGTCTTGATAGCCGAAGCAAAAGAGTCGTGAAGCAGGGAAATCTGCGCATCGAGCAGATTCTCGATCCGAAGCAGCACCGGCAGTCCCAGCCCTCGTTCCTGCAGGCCGCTTATGATGGAAGGAATGGGCACGCAGACACCCTTGCCCGGAAAGGGCGTGATGCCAAGCTTGCCATCGGGGGTGATCTTGAAATATCCCCCGCCCCAGTTGTCCACGCCGTAGAGTTCCACCGAACGTTCCACGGTCCATTTTTCGAGATTCCGAGATCGCATCAAAACCCTCCACCGTCTTACCTGAATGATACAGGCCCAGGTACAATCCGGGCCAGCGCACCCCCTCTAAACAGCGGGGGGGCAGGCCGTCAATAAATCTTGTGCCCCGTCGGCACACCGCGACTTTTCGACCTCTCAATCGACTCAATTTCTGCTTTGCCTTGCGCCACGCCTTGGGCTATCTGCCTTTTGCGCCTTCACCCGCAGGAGAACACAATGCCTTTCGTTGAAATTATGGCCGTGGCCATCGCCTTGGCCATGGATGCCTTTGCCGTTGCCATCGCTTCGGGCGTGGCGCTCAAGGTCGTGACCAGGCGGCACACCTTTCGTCTGGCCTGGCATTTCGGACTGTTCCAGGCCGTCATGCCCATCATCGGCTGGTTTGGCGGCTATGCCGTACGCGAATATTTTCTGCGCTTTGGTCACTGGATCGCCTTCGCCCTGCTCCTCTATATCGGAGGGCACATGCTCTGGGAAGGGCTGCACAAGGACGAAGACAATGTCTGCCAGGACCCCACCGTAGGCACAAAGCTGATCATGCTTTCCGTGGCCACAAGCATCGACGCCTTGGCCGTCGGCTTCACCCTGGCCATGCTGGGCCTGTCCATCTGGGTCCCGGCGGCGATCATCGGCGTGGTGGCCCTGCTCTTCACTGCCGCAGGCCTGCATCTGGGCAAATATCTCGGCTGCGAGACCCGCCTCGGCCAGTATGCGGAAGTGCTCGGCGGCGGCGTGCTGCTTGCCATCGGCTGCAAGATCCTGTGGCAGGCGCTCTGAGACTGTCAGGCCATGCACGCATGTTTTTCAGTATACAATTTGTGAATTTTCTTCCCAACATCAAAAGGGAGTCGCATGGATACCGGAAACAGCTTGGCGTGAAAAATCCGCAACCCTGACTCATCATCGCTCGCCACTTCCTGCATTCTCAAAAATGACTTGCACTGCTTGATTCCCTCTTCAGACGTGGCGCGGCCACATGCGTAAGATATAAAAATATCATCCTGTGTAAGATCTACAACAAATTCGAAAAAACATGCGAATATATTTTTATAAATCAAGAAATTTGATTTATACTCAGGTGCGACAACGACAGAATTTATATACAAATAATACATATTGGATTTTTCATAGCAATCAATATCATCAGGAGTTATTTTTGTTTCATCAAAGTCAATCCTGAGAGCATCCATGAAAGTTCTTTCTTTCAGAGGAAACAGTCCTATATATGCGATTATCTTATTCGACTCTATTTCTTTTGCAACGCAATAAATTTTATTATTTTTATCGTTCCAGCTTTGAATTCTAGACAACGGAACAAGATGCTCTTCTTCGTAGACAATGCGATCAAGCTCCACAAGTTGCATTATATCATCTTGAGAAGCTCCACAATAAAAAACAATATGTTTGTTATCAAAACACAAATTAAACAATCTGGCTTCTTGCATGACAACACCCTCCGCAAAATTTATTAATTACGATTCAAAAAAGTTATTAAATTTTATAAAAAAATTTTAAATCGCTATTTATTTAAAAAATATTCATATCTTCAAAACAGCATTACTTTAACCTACTCTTCATACACCACATCAATCTACTTGAATTCACCAATCCGTACATTTCGTGCTCTGTATGCTCGTATTTCTACTCATCAAAAACCTGAAATGTAATATGTAGCGCTACCAAAATATGAACACCCATAATACGTACCGGTACGTATTATGGGTGTCTCGAATCTGCCTCGGGCCGTGCTCGTCACGGGGTTTGAAAGCAACCTGTGAACGCTTCCGCGCATCTAGGCAAAGCGTCCCGTCCGGGGTATGGAGAAACCACACCCCAACCCTTGCCAAGGAGGACTCATGCACGGCTGGACCGGACGCATCCTGGACATCGACCTTTCGACGATGACGGTTCGGACAGGGGAACTGTCCCGCGAACTGGCCATCGCCTTTCTGGGAGGTCGGGGCCTGAACTCCAAAGTGCTTTTTGACCGCGTCTCTCCCGGCACGGATCCCCTGAGCCCCGAAAACGTCTACTGCATCGCCCCGGGCCCCCTGTCCGGGACAATTCTGGGCATGACCAGCCGCATGGAAGTCTCCACCCTCTCGCCCTATTCGGGCATCCTCGGCGACGGCAACGCCGGCGAACGCTTCGCCACGGTGATGAAACGCGCCCGGGCCGACCAGATCATCATCACCGGCCGCGCGCCCAAACCCTGCTACCTGCTGGTCACGCCGGAAAGCGCCGAGCTGCACGATGCCTCGCACCTGTGGGGCAAGGGCGCCTGGGAAACGACCGACCTGCTCCTGGCCCGGCACGGCCAAAAGGCTTCTGTGGCCTGCATCGGCCAGGCGGGCGAAAACCTGGTCCGCTTCGCCTCGACCATCGTCGACAAGTACGCCTCGGCCGCGCGTGGCAGCGGTGCGGTACTCGGCTCAAAGAACCTCAAGGCCGTGGTGGTCGTCGGCAACCATACGGTGAGCCTGGCCGACCCCGAGACCTTCAGAGAACTGGCCGCCCTTGACCGCGAATTCTTCGCCAGGGACGAATTTCAGCGGAACGTGGCCGCCAAGTACGGCTCCCATCACGGCATGAGCGACTGGCGCCCCGGCTTCCGCAATTACACCAAATACCTGGAACCGGGTGAAGTGCCGCCGCAACTTCGCCCCGAAGCCTGGAAAAAATACGAGATCGGCCGCACGGGCTGCGGGAACTGCTCCGTGCGCTGCAAAAACGTGTACGAGATCCCGGACGGCCCGCGCAAAGGCGAACACGGCGAGGCGCTTGAATACGAGTCCATCTTCTGCATGGGCACCAACTGCGGAGTCTGTGACCCGGTGGCCATCATGGAGATGAGCAACCTTGGCGACATCTACGGCCTCGACGTCATTCCTCTTGGCAACACCATCGCCCTGGCAAAAGACCTCTTCGCGCGCGGCATCCTGACCCGTGAGCAAACCGGAGGGCTCGACCTGTCCTGGGAAAACGCCGCAGACCAGATCGAGCTGGTGCATCTGACGGCCCTGCGCGAGGGCTTCGGCAACATCCTGGCCGAAGGCATGCTCTCCATGGCCAAGATTCTCGGCCCCGAGGCCATGCAGTACTGCTACCACGTCAAGGGCCTGAGCCGAGGTCCCTACCCAGCCGGACTCTTCGCCCTGGCCCACGCCACCTCGACACGCGGCGCCGACCATCTGCGCGGACGCAGCTGGGCCTACGGCGAAAACGACCCCGACCTCTACCCCTGGCTTCAGGCTTCCGGAACCATGCATGCGGACATGGACGATCCGGTACAGGCCATCATTCTCTCGGAGCGGGTCTGCACCCTGGCCGACTCCGTGGGACGCTGCAAGGGTGCGGTCAATTCCTGGGCCAACGCCCTGCCCCTGGCCTTCAAGCATCCCCTCTTCGAGGGACTGGCCCGTCTGCTGAGCGCGGCCACCGGCGAGACCTTTTCCGAAAAAAGCCTCATTGACGCCGCAGACCGTATCTACACGCTAGAAAAAGCCTTCAACGCCCGCCGGGGCATCACCAGCGCCCACGACTCCATCCCCCTGAACCCGGACCACCATGGCCCGGAAGAAATGGAAAAGGAGCGGGCCAGGCACCGGGACCTTCTCCGCCGCTACTACGCCCTGCAAGGGCAGGACGCGCAAACCGGCATCCCCACGCGGGAACGCATGGAAGAACTGGGTCTTGGCAGTGAAGGATCACGCCTGCACGACGAGGGCCCCTACCCCGAATGGACCGGGCCGACTCTTTGGCCCCTTCACGCCTATCCCCACGGAGGCCAGCGGGCCTGATCGGCACTCAACTTGGATCTTCAACAACACGAAACACTTGACGGCCTTGAGTAGCAAAGGCAGACATTGTCATACGACGCATTTGTCCGGACGGCCCGGCGCAGCCTGGGTGTCAGACAAACCAAACCCTGATGCCCGGGCCCCCGAAAACCTGGCCATCCTCCTGCAAAGAGGCTCGGGAACGGCCGCATTTATTGCTTCCGGGGCAAATCTCGTACTAGAGACCACCATGGCCGAGTCATGCGGCTTGTATCTTCATCCCCGGAATGGTTCATGCGTTTCATCCTTGCCCTGCTCCTGCTGCTGACACTCTGCGGCCAATGCCCGGCGGCAATGCCATCGCCGGAGCTGAGTCCGGAAGAGAGAGCGTGGCTGGCCGAGCACAGGGATTCCCTGCTTCTCTCCTTCGACCGCTCATTTCCCCCTCTGGAGTTCGAAAAGCCCGACGGCGAATTTGCCGGCCTGAGCGCCGATATCATCGCGCGGATCGAAGAATTCCTCGGCATCACCTTCCGCAAACAGGGCGTGCCCTGGACCGAGATCCTGCAAGGCCTGCAAAACGGGAGCACGGCGCTGGCCCCGGCCATCGTCAACACCGCGCAACGCTCCGAATACACATATTTCACCCGGCCCTATGCCCGTATCCCGCATGTCATCGTCACCTCCCGCCGCGTCAAGGGCGTGCTGACCCTGGATGACCTTGACGGAATGCGCGTGGCCGTGGTTCGGGGCTATGCTTCGGCCGGCATGGTCCATGACGCCGCCCAAGGCCGATTCAACGTGGTGGAGGTGGAAACCATTCGCGAAGGCCTGCGCGACGTGTCCTTCGGGGTTGTCGACGCCTTTGTCGAGAATCTGGCCGTGGCCGCCTGGTACATCGACCAGGAAAAACTGCCCAACCTGCGCGTCGCGGGAAGCCTGGAGGCGACCCAGGAGCTGTCCATCGGCGTCAGCAGGCACTATCCGCTGCTGGCCAGTTCCGTAAACAAGGCCCTGGACTTTATCAGTGAATCCGAAAAAAAGGCCTCGTCGATCGATGGCTTCAATTTCCGACATTCTTTCCTGACAAGCAGACCCTCGACGCATTGAAACTCGCGGCCCTCTTCACCGCCATCATCCTGTTGGTGCTTGCGGGTGTCGCCTGGGTCCTGAGCCGCAAGCTGCGCAGGAAAATCCAGGAGCTCAAACGCACCGAGTTCGCCCTGACGGAACAGGTGGACCGTTTCCGGCTGGCCCTTGAGACCACCCAGGCGGGATTTTGGGAGAATTATCCGTCAGAGGGTCGGGAAATACACAGCCAGGAATGGTACGCCATGCTCGGATACTCGCCCCGGGTCGTGACGGGCGGCGTGGAGGACTGGACCAAACTCATCCATCCCGACGATCGTGAGAGAGCCTTGGGAGCCTTTGCGGCCTACATCGACGAAGGCGGCAGGGGCATGTACGAAGCGGAGTACCGCCTGCGCGCCGAGGACGGCTCATGGCGCTGGATCCTGGGCAAGGGCCGCGCCGTCTCCTGGAACGACGAAGGCCGCCCGACCCGCATCATCGGTCTCAACCTCGATGTCCAGAAAAGCAAGGAAGCCCAGGTCGAAATGCAGCGCGCCCAGGCCCTGAACAAGGCGCTGCTCGAACAGACCACGCAATTCATCGGCCTGCTCGACCTGAAGGGCAACCTCCTCGTCGCCAACCGCACCAGTATCAAATGGGCCAAGGCGAAACCGGAGGAGGTTCTAGGCAAGCCTTTCTGGGACGGGCCCTGGTGGCCCGACAAGAAAAGGGCGGAATCGTTTCTTTTGAATCTGATCGAGCAGGTCAAAAAAGGCCAGACCATGCGCAGCGAGGTCGTGCATGTCGATACCGAGGACAAGGAAACACACATCGACTTCACGATGTCTCCGTTCCGCGACGAGAATGGTCAGGTCGTCAATTTCATCGTTGAAGGCCGCGACATCTCCATGCTCAAGAAAAAACAGATCGAAATCGCGGAGAGCGAGAAGAGATTCCGTACAATCTTTGAAAATGCGCCCTACTCCATGTCCATCAACCGCTTCCCGGACGGAAAATACATGGACGCCAACACCTCCTTCCTGAACAAGATGGGCATCAGCAAAACCGAGCTGATCAGCCTCTCGCCCAAGGAAATCGGCGCATTGCCGGTTGAGCACCAGGACGAGATATTCATGAGCCTCAAGGGCAGTCGCAACATCCACAACCTCGAAACCCGAGTACAAAGGCCCAACGGGAACACCGGGCATCTTCTTTACTCAGGCGGACTCATCACCCTGGACGGCAAGGACTGCATCCTGTCCATGACCGTGGACATCACGGAACTCAAAGAAGCCCAGGAAGCCCTGCGGCGCTCGAAGGAAATGTTCTCCCGCCTGTTCCAGCTCTCTCCGGACATCATCACCCTGGCCAGAAAGGAAAACGGGGTTCTGCTGGAGGTCAACGAAACCTTCACGCGCACCACCGGATACTCCCGCGACGAAGCCCTGGGAAAAAGCACCCTGGCAATGAACATCTTCGCTTCGCCCGAAAGACGGACCGACTTCGTAGAAGCCCTGCTCCGTGACGGCCAGGTGGAAAACTTCGAATTCGACATGCGCCACCGTGACGGGCACATCCTGCGATGTTCCACTTCGGCCAGGTTTATGAGCGTCGATGACACACCCTGCATCCTGGCCATCACCCGGGACATCACGCACGTGCGGGCCATGCAGGAGAGCATGATCCAGTCCGAAAAAATGCTCTCGCTCGGGGGCATAGCCGCCGGCATCGCCCACGAAATCAACAACCCGCTCGGCATCGTTCTCCAGGCGGCCCAGACCATCACCCTGCGCACCAGGGCCGACTTCCCCAAGAACATCGAGGCAGCGGCGAGGATCGGCACCGACCTTGACCAGGTGGACCGCTACCTCAAAGAGCGCAAGATCGACGTCTTCATCCGCGACATTCAGGGCGCGGCGGTCCGGGCGGCGGAGATCATCCGCCACATGCTCGATTTCAGCAGACGCAGCGAGTCGAGGCGTTCGGTCTGCGACATAGGGACCATTCTTGAAAATTCCCTTCGACTCGCCTCCAGCGACTATGACCTCAAAAAGAACTACGATTTCAAATCCATAAAAATCGTGAAGGACCTGCCCGAAGGACTGCCCTGCCTGCATTGCACGGAAACGGAAATCGAGCAGGTCCTCCTGAACCTGCTGCGCAACGCGGCCCAGGCCATGGCCGAAGCCAAACCGCCCGTTTCCGATCCCTGCATCAGCATCCGAGTCAGGGCGCTGGGAACGGGCCTGCGCATCGACATCGCCGACAACGGGCCCGGCATCTCGCCGGAGAACCGCAAACGCATCTTCGAGCCGTTCTTCACCACCAAGATCGCCGGAGCGGGAACCGGCCTCGGGCTGTCCGTATCCTACTTCATCATCACCAAGGGCCACGGCGGCGCCATGTACGTCACCGCCCCTCCCGAGGGAGGGACCATGTTCAGCATAGAATTGCCCGGACCTGCCGAATCGGTGAAAAACGAGCCACATGCCTAGACGGACAGCAGGATTTCAACATATCAAGGCGGGCATGTCAGACATCGTGAGCGAGCCGGCAAGGCGGAAAAACCCATGAACATCCTGGTAATAGACGACGAAGACGGACTGCGCCGCTCCCTGTGCGCCTATCTTGAGGACCTTGGATACGACACCCTCGACGCGGCCAACGGACGCGAGGGACTCGACGCCATGCGCAAGGCCCTGCCCGAGCTGGCGGCCGTCATCGTCGACCTGAACATGCCGGTCCTCGACGGCTACGGTTTCCTCCGGGAGGCTCAAATCGAGGCGCCGGAACTGCCCGTCATCGTGCTCTCGGGCGTGGGCGTGGTCGACGACGCGCTGCAGGCCGTAAGGCTTGGCGCATGGGACTTTTTGACCAAGCCGCTGCATAATTTCAGCATCCTCGACCATACCCTCGGCAAGGTCATCGAAAAGGCCAGGCTGATCCGGGAAAACAGGGAATACCAGACCAACCTCGAACAGCTCGTGCGTCAGCGCACCGCCGAACTGGAGCGCACCCGGCGGCAGATCATGCACCGCCTGAGCCGCGCCGCCGAATACAAGGACAACGAGACCGGCCACCATGTCATCCGGGTCGGAGAAATCGCGGCGGTTCTGGCCGAGGCCCTGGGGCTGGACGAAACAAGCTGCGTCAACCTGCGCGACTGCGCCCCGCTGCACGACATCGGCAAGATCGGCATCCCCGACGAGGTGCTCTTAAAACCCGGAAAGCTCGATCCTGTGGAGTGGAAGATCATGCAGCAGCACTGCATGTTCGGCTGCGAAATCCTGGGGCCCCTGACCAGCAAGGAAGAGGCGCATTCAAGCTGCGAGCAGTGGGACAGAAAGGATCTGGACGGCAACGAATTGCTCGATCTGGCCCGCACGCTGGCCCTGCTTCATCACGAGCGCTGGGACGGCAGCGGCTATCCCTTCGGCCTGGTCGGTGAAGACATCCCGCTTGCGGCGCGCATTGTCGCGGTGGTCGACACCTACGACGCCCTGGCCAGCGAAAGGCCATACAAGGAAGCCTTCCCCGAGGAAAAATGCCTGGCCATCATCCGCGAAAGCTCGGGCAGTCATTTCGACCCCAAAGTCGTCGAGGCATTTTTTGCCAACATCGATAGAATCCGGAACATCCGCGTGCGGTGGCGGGACTAGGATCCGCATCACAAAGAAGAAATCATGATTGTAAGCCAGATGCGCGTGAACTCCAAAGGAGAGTGGGAAACCTGTTCCGCCAAGGCCCACGGCCTGGACGCCGACCTTGCGCTGGTGTTCTGGTCCGACACGGACGAGAACACCGTCGTTGCCGCTGTGGAGGCCCTTGGAATCCATTGCCCGCGCACGACCCTGACCGGCTTTTACTCCTATGGCGAAATCGGAAGTGACGAAGCGGGAACGACCTGCTGCCTGCACAATCAGACCATGACGGTCACCGTGCTGCGGGAGCAGGGATGAGCATGCACCGCCTTTTGCAACGCCAGCTCAAACGGGCCCGGGTCACTCCCAGCGAATTGCCGACAAATCTTGAACCCTTCATGACCCTCATAGAGGACGCCTACCGTCAATTCGACGAAGAAAAGGAAGTCCTGGAACGGGCCCTGGAAATCAGCTCCGCCGAACTGGTGCGCCGCAACGAAGTCATGCGGGCCGTGTTCATGGCCCTGCCGGACGTTTTCCTGTGGATCACCCGCGACGGTCTGATCAAGGATTGCCGAGGCGGCCTGCAAGCCCTCTTCGGCGTCGAACCGCTCAGTCTCCTGAAGAGAAATCTGCGCGAAATTCCAGACATCGCCGACCATCGGGCGTTCTCCCTGGCCATGCGCATGCTGGCCGAGACCTCATTCTTCCAGGCTGAATACTCGATTCATTCCGCAGGCCGAACCCGGCACTACGAGGCCCGCTTCGCCAATCTCGAGGACGACCTGATCCTGGTCCTGATCCGGGACATTTCAGATCGAGCCCTGGCCGAGGAAGCGCTCCTTGGAATGCAGCAGCGCCTGGACCACATCATCGAATTTCTGCCCGACGCCACCCTGGTGGTCGACAACGAACACCGGGTCATTGCCTGGAACCGGGCCATGGAAGGCATGACCGGAGTGCCCAAGGCAGAGATCCTGGGCAAATCGGGCTATGAGTACGGCACTCCCTTTTACGGCCACCCACGACCCATTCTCCTGGACTTCATCGGCAAGGATCCAAGCCGGGACTATCCCATGTACGAGCCCACCCAGGGCAACCTCGAAGGACTGGCCACGGAAATCTTCGTCCCGCTTCTCCACGACGGGCGCGGGGCCTATGTCTGGGCCAAGGCCTCGGCGCTTTACGACAAGGACGGCAACATCGCCGGAGCCATCCAGACCATCCGGGACATCACCGACAAGAAGCGGGTCGAGATCGGCACCCGGGTTCTGTACCTGGTTTCCACCGCCGCCAGCACGCCCCTGGCGGACAAGGAGCTTCTGTCCAAGATCTTCGACATCCTGGCCGAGCACATTGAAGTCCAGGTCATGTTCGCCTCCATCCTTGGCGTGGAGGGCGCGAAGCTCACGTTCCCATTCTTCATTCGACAGGATCTGGCCAGGCACGAGACCATGAAGCATCTTTCCATGCTCTCCGCCAACGCCATGAACTCACCATCCCCGCAAATCACGGACACCCCGCCCGAGGGCCCGCGGGACGGGGAAGCGCAATCCACGCTGTGGTTCACCTCGCCGCTGCGCTACGGGGATCGGCTGCTGGGTTCCGTGGTCTTCGCGCTTTCCGAGAACAATCATTTCGTCCGCGACAAGGACACGCACGTACTCGCTTCGGTGGCCGACCATCTGGCCCTGGCCATCTCGCGCAACGCCACGGAAAAAGCGCTGCGCCAAAGCGAGAAAAAGCACCGAGCCATTTTCGAAAACGCGACCGAGGGCATCTTCCAGATATCTCTTGATCACGACCTCCTGAGCGCCAACCCGGCCATGGCCCGCATTTTCGGCTACGACGACATAGGCAGCCTGATGGCCGACGCCCAAGGCTTCCTGCAACGCGCCATATCATCCACCGACCGGGTCCAACTGCTGAGCCGGGCCCTGCAACTCGGCACCGCCCAGAATTTTGAACTCGACGCGTTCATGAAGGGCGGCAAAAAAACCTGGATCTCGATCAACATGCGCACCGTGAAGCGCTCCGACGGGTCCATCAGCCACCTCGAAGGCTCCATGCGCGACGTGTCCAAGCGCAAGAAGGCCGAACGCAGGCTGGCCATCCAGAAAGGCCTCTTTCAGCAGCTCTTCGACAATTCCCCGCAAGGCATCCTGTTGCTGGGCAAGGACGGGGCGCCCATGGACATCAACCCGAGCTTCACCAGCCTCTTCGGATACACCCGAAGCGATCTCCACGCCCTCTTCGAAATGCTCCTGAACCCGGACAGCCTCGACGAAAGCTTTGCCTTCATCTCCACTGTACTGAGTGGAACCTCGGTGAGCACGGAGACGCAACGCAGAACCAAGGACGGACGGATCATTCCCGTCTCCATGCTCGGCTATCCCTACGTGCTGGACGGCACGATCTCCGGGGCGTTCTTCATTTTCAGCGACATCTCCGAACGCAAGAATTACGAAGCGCAGCTGACCAGACAGGCCCTGCGCGACAATCTGACGGGACTGCCCAACAGGGTGCTCTTCATGGACAGGCTGAACCGGGCCATGACCAGGCAGCAGCGCAACTCCGAGTATCGTTTTGCCGTGCTCATGATCGACCTGGACAGCTTCAAGCGGGTCAACGACACCCTCGGGCACCAGGCCGGGGATCATCTGTTGCAGGAAGTGGCCGCGCGCCTGACCCAGTGCCTGCGCACCATGGACACGGTGGCCCGCATGGGAGGAGACGAGTTCGCCGTGCTGCTCGAAGACTTTCAGAGCAACCAGGAAGCCATCGGCATCACCCGCAGGCTTCTGGAGACCATCCGCCAGCCACTCAAAATCCAGGATCGGGACGTGCTGGTCAGCGCTTCCGTCGGTGTGGTGCTGCAGACCGTGCGCTACACTTCGCCCAACGACCTGCTGCGGGATGCCGACATCAGCATGTACCGCTCCAAGGAGCTGGGCAAAAACCAGTTCAAGGTCTTCAGCAAGAGCATGTACGAACAGGTCGTGCAGACCGTGCAGCTTGAAAACGACCTGCGTCAGGCCCTGGTCGAAGATGAATTCGAACTCTTCTTTCAGCCCATCTACGCCCTGAGCGGACAAAAACTCCGAGGTTTTGAGGCGCTCATCCGCTGGAATCATCCGCTGCGCGGTCACCTGCCCCCGGGAGAATTCATCCCCGTGGCCGAGGAAACCGGACTGATCACCGAAATCGGCAAATGGGTCATGCGCCGCGGCTGCCTGGTCCTGGCCGGATGGCAAGCTCAATTCCCCGATCTTGACATCAGCATGTCCCTGAACCTCTCGCCCAAGGACCTGCTGCAGGCGTCACTCATCCCCGTCTTGACGGAACTGCTGCACGAAACCGGTCTCAAGGCGCGCCATATCAAGCTCGAAATCACCGAAACGGCGGTCATGGACAATCCCGAGCAGGCCACATCCAGACTGGAGCGATTGCAGAAGATGGGCTTTCAGATCGCCATGGACGATTTCGGCACGGGATATTCGTCCCTGTCCTACCTGCAACGCCTGCCCATCGACATCCTTAAGATCGACCGCTCCTTTGTTCAAACCATGCTCGAAAACCCCAACAACCTTGAGATCATCAAGGCCATCATCGGACTGGGGAAAATCCTGGATCTGCGCATCGTGGCCGAGGGCGTGGAAACGCAGCAGCAGCTTGAATCCCTGCAGGAACTCGGATGCGACCTGGCACAAGGCTATCATCTGGGCAGACCCATGTCCAAGAAGCAGACCGAAACGCTGATGGCCGCATGCGGCGCGAATCCGCCGACATGACCCGCCCGGCCCACCTGTCCCCGTTCCGCACCTACCGCGCCTCCCGGCGTGACGACCTCGTCTCCTTCCAGCTCGTCATCGAGGAAACGGATCTGTGGATCGCGGCGCGGGAAGATCTCGGCACTCCCATGGCCGACCATGTTCGACTCCTGCGCGGACAGATCAAGGCCTACGCGGCCGTACACCCCGAATTCCTGACCTCTCTTGAACCCCTTGAAACTGGCCCGCGCGCTCCGGAAATCATCCGCCGCATGTGCCATGCCGCAGCCCTGACCGGTGTCGGTCCCATGGCCGCCGTGGCCGGAACCCTGACCCAGATGCTGGCCGAGCACTTCCGGGAACGCTCGCCTGACCTTCTGATCGAAAACGGCGGAGACACCTACCTGTGCTCCACCCGGGACCGGCACATCGGCATCCTGAACATGCCGGACCAGGCCGTGCGCCTGTGCGTCCCAGTGTCGGCCAGGGAATTTCCCTGCTCCTTTTGCGCGTCCTCGGCCAAAATCGGACATTCGCTGAGTTTCGGGAAGGCCGACCTTGTCGTGGTCCGCGCACAAGACGCGGCCCTGGCCGACGCGGCGGCCACGTCCCTGGCCAACGCCCTGACCGGAGCCTCGGCCATGGACGCGGTCCTGGCCAAGGCCCAGGGCTGGGAGTCCCTTGGCATCGACGGCGTCTTCACGCAATGCGAAGGCAAGATCGGCGTGTGGGGCAAAATGCAGTTGGCCGTGATTTGAGAGATGAAAAACCATTTCCTGTCTGGACAATGTCAGCCGCCAGGCTTATAGATGAATCAAGACCTGTTCGTTTTAACCTAAGCGGAGGTAAGACCATTGGGCCATTCATTTGGGAAGAAAAGTTGCTTAAGGTAGCGTGAGAAAAAAGGCCTGAAGAGGCAGGGGACTTGAACCCATCAGCCCGGGCAAACCAGACGGAGAGACCGTCACCAAACGCTACGAAGAAAAGTTTTTAAGGGTTCAAGAATCTTAAAACAAAAAGTACGACGAAACGATCAAGTTAGAAATGCCTTGAAATGACTCGCCCCGCTTCACCATGAAGCGGGGCGTTTTTATTGGGGCCGCCCAAACCTTCCCGAAAGACCTCAAACACGCTCTTTGCCTTTGCCCTGACCTTTGCTAGACAAAGGAACATGTCCACTGCAAACGGCTCCGCGCCGGACAACGCGACCCCGCACGCCAATAAACAGCCCGCCAGACCGGCTCACTTCCGTTTCCTGCGCGGGTTGCTGTTTTTTCTCACGCTGTTCTGCCTTGTCCTTGCCGTTCTCTGGATCGCCCTGCCCCGCATCGCCCAGGAACTTTTCGTGCCTGCGCTGGCCAGAACCCTGCATGCGCCCGAACTGAGCATGGACATTCGCAGGGCAGGCTTTTCGGGTCTTGATCTGGGCGAAATATCCCTGTCCAGCGATGCGGGCCTTGCCGCCGAGGCCGTGCTCATCGACTGGAGCCTGTCCGGTCTCCTAACGGGCCGAATCGACAGGATCAGGATCCTGGGTCTGTCGATCCGGGTTCAAAAAAATGGAGAAAATTGGAACATTCCCGGTCTTCCCCGGCTTCAGAAATCATCCGGCGCGGACTCCGGGACCATGTTCCTGCCCTGGGTGGACGAGATGTCCGTTGAAGGCCGCATCAGCCTTGAAGGACCGGGCCTTGGGCACTCGTTTCCCTTCAGCGTAAACGGGGGCCTGGATGAAAATGCCGACATCGTCCTGAATGCTGACACTGCGCTGGCCGGGCAGAGCGTGAGCCTGACGCTGAAAGGGAACCTGCAGCAAAACGATTTCCGACTGACCTGCGTCCTGCCCCCGGCCTCCATCGCGGCCCTGGCCGGGATGGTCCCGAGCCTAAACGCACTGCCCCTCGCCGGAACCGTGCGGGCCGAGGCCCACGCGTCCCTGCCCCCGGACCAGAAGCCCCTTCTTGAAGCCCGACTTGGCCTTGACTCCCTGCGAACCATGCTTGGCGGCGCGCCTCTGACCCAGGACGGCAACGCCACCCTCGACCTTGCCTGGCAGGACGAACCGCGCCTTTCCCTCTCGGCCCTGAGCCTTGGCGCCCCCCTGCCGCTGACCCTGAGCGTCGCCGATATCCGGGCGGACCTTGAGAACATGTCCTTTGGCTGCTCCTGGAGCCTGACCGCGCAGACCCTGCCGGGCGTCGCGTTTTCGTCTCCGCCGCGCGTGGCCGGAAGCTGCGAACTCAACGCCTCGGACCAGGGCTGGAGCATGCGCGCCACGGCGGCCCTCGACGCTCTTGAAGCCCGACCGACCCAGACGCCGGGGCTGGTCCTTGCCCTGGACACGACCACCCTGACCCTCGACGCCGGAAAGGACTCCGCCGGTACGCGTGTTGACGGATCCCTGGCCTTGGGCAAATTACGCGTGACCCGGGAAGCCCTGGGCGCGACCCTCTCGGGCCTGAACATGACCGTAAACGCCACTGCCTCTCCAGACCTGAGCGGAACGATACGCCTCAGCGGAGCGCGCCTGGATGCAAAACAGCCCGGCATGGCCCTGACCACGACCCGCCTTGACGGACAATGCGCCTTTGCCCTGACCGAGCAGCTTACCTTAAGCGGCGTCATGAACGCTGCCGCACGCGCCAGCAGCGGAGACACCGCCGCACTGGTGAGCCTGCGCCTGCCCCTGGCCTGGCCCGAACCGGCGACGACGTCCGGCAGCGTAGACCTCGATCTGAAGTGGAAAGGGAATGGGCTGGCAAAAATTTCATCACGAATCGCGCAAGATTTGCACGGGGCGAGCCTTGACGGGACCCTCTCGGTGCTGCCGGTGGCGGTTCGGGCACCCCTGAAGGGACGCATCGACGCAACAAACATTTCCGGCTCCTGGATCGAGATGAAGGCCGCCCAAACCATCACCCTGCCCGGCAAGCTGACAAGCCTCATCCCGGCGCTAGGCGATCTGTCGGGCAGCGCCCGCCTGGATGCCACCGCGCGGCTGGACTTGAGCAGCGGAGCGGCCATGCTCCCCGCTGATCTGAAGCTCACCGGACTGTCCCTGGCACACGCGACAAGTGAACTCACGTTAAGCGACGGGGCTGTCGAACTGGCCTTTTCCAACCTGCTGAACATGCGCTCCGAACCGGACGGGCGTATGAATTTCGAGCGCTTGCAACTGGGCACCATCATCCTTGAACAGGGCGACATCCATTTTCAGATCGAAGCCCTGCACAGCATCCTGGTCGAGGGCTGCCGCTTTGAATGGGCCGGTGGTCGCATCGGCAGCCAGGCTTTCAGAATCAACCCGAACGTTGAGGACTACACCGTCGAGCTCTACTGTGACCGGGTCGAGATGGCTCAGGCCCTGGAACAGTTCGGCATGACCCAGGCCCAGGGAGGAGGCACCGCCAACGGCCGCATCCCGGTGCGCTGGGCGGACGGGAACCTGACCTTCGCCAACGGCTTTCTGTATTCCACTCCGGGCGAAAAAGGAGTACTGCGCGTCAAGGGCACGGAGATCCTGACCGCCGGCATTCCCCCGGGAACGCCCCAATACGGGCAGCTGGACCTGGCGGCGGAGGCCCTGAAGGACTTCACCTACGACTGGGCCAGAATCCGCATCAACACCCAGGAAAGGGAGCTTGTCGTCTCCCTGGAACTCGACGGCAAACCCGAAAAACCCCTGCCGTTCAGCTACAACCGCGATCTCGGCGGCTTCGCCCGGGTCGAGGCCTCTTCACCGGGGTCCGTATTCCAGGGCATCCGCCTGGACGTGAATTTCCGCCTGCCCCTGGATCAACTTTTGCAATACAGACAGCTCCTGGAACTGATGAAAAACGGAGGTTAACGTGCGAATTCCCTTGATGGCCCTGGCCGCGATGCTGCTCTTGCAAAGCGCCTGCAGCACCCGCCACGAGGTGCAGATGGCGCCGGTGGAGGTCAAACCCATCCACATCACCATCGATGTCAACGTGCGGGTCCAAAAGGACCTGGAAGACTTTTTCAGCGACATCGACAAGGCCGACCAAAAACTGAACCCAAGCAACTGAACTGGAGTCCCATATGCGCAAAATGAAGCACCTCATACCGATCCTTCTGGCCCTTTTATGCGTCATGTTCTGCGTTCAGGCCGGCTTCGCCCAGGGCATCAAGGACAGGATGCTCGCCCGCCTGCCTGTCATCAACGAACTCAAAGCCCAGGGCCTCGTGGGTGAAAACAACCAGGGATTTCTGGAGTTCCGCTCCGGAAACAAGCCAAGCGCCGACGTGATCAACGCCGAAAACGCCGATCGCCGGGAAGTCTACAAGGCCATCGCCGCCCGTCAGAACGCTTCCCCCGCCCTGGTAGGACAGACCCGCGCCGCGCAAATCGCCGAGAAGGAAGCCCCGGGAACATGGATCCAGAGCCCCGATGGGGCGTGGAAAAAGAAATGAACCGGCGATAAGAGTGCTCTGAAAATGAACCGGTGTGGACTGACGCGGAAGGAAACGGACTGACACGGACGAACACGGACAAACACAGGGTAATACAGGCGCGGCCATTATTTCTTGTCCGTGCCTGTCCGTGTTTGTCCGTGTCAGTCCGTGTTCTTCTGTCTTCTGTGTTCTTCTGTGCCCCCCTTTATAATCCACCCGCCCCTTCCACCCCTGCCTTGACGGCTCCGCCTCCGGCCCGGTAAAGTCTCCATCCGGCCCGAAGGACATCACCCGCTTGCCGCACAAGGAATCCCCATGAACTCCAGAATCATACGCGCCAATCTCTTCCTTTTGCTGACCGCCCTGATCTGGGGTGCGGCCTTCGTGGCGCAGCGCATGGGCATGGACCACATGGGCCCCCTGACCTTCAACGGCATCCGCTTCGCGCTGGGCGCCCTGGCCCTCTTGCCCCTCATCGCGAACATGGACAGAAAACGCACCACCGTCGCCGCGCCAATGTCCGCCCTGATCCGGGGCGGCCTGCTCATGGGCGGAGCCCTGTTTCTGGGCGCATGGCTGCAACAGTTCGGACTCTGCTACACCACGGCGGGCAAGGCTGGCTTCATCACCGGCCTGTACGTGGTCTTCGTGCCGCTGATCGGCATCTTCCTCGGGCACCGCTACGGCATCGGGACCTGGGCCGGAGCGGGCCTGGCCATCGCCGGCATGTACATGCTGAGCGTGACCGAGAGCATGACCATGGACAAGGGGGACGCGCTGGTCCTCATGTCGGCATTTTTCTGGGGCGTGCATGTGCTCCTCATCGGCAAGCTGACCGGCGGGCTCGCGGCCGTGGACGCCGTCAAACTGGCCGCCGTCCAGTTCGCCTTCTGCAGCCTGATCAGCCTGGCCGGAGCCGCGATCTTTGAAGAGATCAGCCTGGCCGGTCTTTGGGACGGCATCATCCCCATCCTCTATGGCGGACTCATGAGCGTCGGCGTGGCCTACACCCTGCAGGTCGTGGCCCAGCGCGACGCCCGCCCGGCCCCGGCGGCCATCATCCTGAGCCTTGAGGCGGTCTTTGCCGCTGTGGCCGGATGGATGCTGCTGGGCGAAATCCTCACCACCCAGGCCCTCATTGGCTGCGCGCTGATGCTCGGCGGCATGATCTGGTCCCAGGCCAGGCCATGACGGTAGTGAAAGCAAAAAAACGGCTGTCGAACCGCCAGGGCATTCCACCAGGCTCAAATTCCGCCAAAAGGCTTCCATAAAACATCACGCCGGCAGCTTCCCTCTCCCGGCTCAGTCCTCTTTCCCGGACGACTTTGGTTGTATTGGCCGGAAAAAGCTGTCATGTTCTTCTTCAGCACCAATCCTTGATCCCAGATTCAGCGCCTCCGTCATACACAGTCCGTCACGCGGGTGCCGCAACAACAGACCAGCTCTGCCTGATCACAGCGCCGCCCCGGAGCAAAAATCCATATGATGAAGCCCCTCCCCGACGACGATCTGGAAAAACGACTCGCCGCAACTCAGGCCGCCCTGGAAGAGAGCGAGGCCAGATACAAAAACCGTTTCGAGCATTCTCCGGTCGGAGTGTATCGAAGCTCCCTTTCGGGAAGGTTCCTGGAGCTCAACCCCGCCATGGCGGAAATGATGGGATATGACACGGCGCAGGAAGCTCTTTCCGATATGACCGACCTCGCCCGTCAGCTTTACGTCGAGCCCAATCGCCGCCGGGAATTCATAGAACTGCTGCAAACTGAAGGGGTGGTCAGACATTTCGAGTTTCAGGGCAGGAAGAAAAACGGCGAGATCATCTGGATTCACGAAAACGCAAGCCTTGGAAGCTTCGACGGCACCGAAAAGCAGATCATCGACGGTTTTGCCCAGGATGTCACGGCTCGCAAACTGGCCGAGGAGTCCTTGCGGAAAAACGAGTCCCTGCTGCGCTCCATAACCGCCAATGTTCCCGGCGCGCTCTACCAGTTCACCCGCAGGGCGCCCCTGACATACGAAATTCCCTTCGTGAGCCAGGGGGCGGGTCAGTTGCTCGAATGGCCGGACGAATCCCTGCGCAACACCTCCGTTCTTTTTCAGAACGTCTTCCCGGAAGACCAGAGCAGGCTCTTTGCCACCATCGAGCAATCGGCCCTGTCCATGAGCCCCTGGAAGGAAGATTTTCGCATCTCCACGCGCTCCGGGGCGACCAAATGGATCCGGGCCGCATCAAACCCCCAGGCCATGCCGGACGGGAGCATCACCTGGTTCGGCTTCATGCTCGACATCACTGAACAAAAACGGATCGAGGAAGCCCTGCGCAAAAGCCAGGAGCACCTGCAGGCCATTTTCAGGGTCGCTCCCACGGGTATCGGCGTGGTCAGGAACCGGATTCTGATCCGCGTCAACCAGCGCGTCTGCGAAATGACCGGACACACAGAAGAGGAACTGCTGAGCCGGAGCGCGCGCATGCTCTATCCCACACAGGAAGACTTCGAGTTCGTCGGGCGCGAAAAATACAGGCAGATCAAGGCAAAAGGAACGGGCGAAGTCGAAACGCGCTGGATCAGAAAGGACGGGACCATCATTGACGTGCTCATGGCCTCCACGCCTCTTGATCCGGAGGATCTTGGCGTCGGCGTGACCTTCACCGCGACGGACATCACGGAGCGCAACTCCACTCAGGCCGAGCTGCGCATGGCCGGCAAAAACATGCTTGAAGCCGCGGCCAAAGCCACGGAACTGGCCGCCCAGAGCCAGGCCGCGAACAGGGCCAAAAGCGAATTTCTGGCCAACATGAGCCATGAAATCCGCACGCCCTTGAACGGCGTGCTGGGCATGCTGCAACTCATGGAAACGACGGTCCTCGACGACGAGCAGCGCGAGTTCATATCCACGGCCATCAAGTCATCGACCCGCCTGACCCGTCTGCTCTCCGACATCCTGGACATCTCGCGCATCGAATCCGGCAAGCTGGTCATCTACGAAACGCAGTTCCAGATCGCAGCCCTCAAGGAGTCCGTGTTCGAACTCTTTGCCCCCATTGCCGGACAGAAGAACCTGAAACTCGATTTCCTGATGGATAGAAACGTGCCGGCCCTGCTCGTCGGAGACGAAATGCGCCTGCGCCAGATCCTCTTCAATCTGGTGGGCAACGCCATCAAATTCACGGACCATGGGCACATCACCACCGAAATATCCATGCTGCCCTGTTCCTCCGCGCATACGTGTCACCTGTTCCTGTGCGTCTCGGACACAGGGGCGGGCATTCCCGAGGAACGTCTCAAGGACATCTTTGAACCCTTTGTGCAGGTCGACGGTTCCTACGTACGCGATCATCAGGGCGCAGGACTTGGCCTGTCCATAGTGCGCCGCCTGACCCTGATGATGGGGGGCAGCCTGTCCGTCGATTCGGCCCCCGGTCAAGGAACGGCCATCTGCCTCGCCCTGCCCCTGCGCATCCCCGTCGTCCCGAACGAACCGGCAAAGGACAGTTCCCCGGACAGGCATTCCCCGCGCGGACTCCGGATTCTCATGGCCGAGGACGACGAGGTCAACCTCTGGGCAGGCCGCAGAATGCTGGAAAAACTCGGGCACACCGTGACGGCCGTCATGAACGGACGGGAAGCCCTGAGAATTCTGGACGACCAGGAGTTCGACCTGATCTTCATGGACATCCAGATGCCCATCCTGGACGGAGTCGAAACGACCCGCGCCATTCGCAAGCGCGGCGGGGCGCAGGCCAAGGTTCCGATCATCGCCATGACCGCCTACGCCATGACCGGAGACCGCGAAATCTTCCTGCAGGCAGGCATGAACGACTATCTGGCCAAGCCGGTTCAGCTGGAAACCCTCGAACAGGCCATTCAAAGGACAATGAACGCGAAATAGCGTCGCTTCGATTCTGTTGCAGGCCAAAACGCAAGCGGGCCGAAACTTCCGACGGAGGTTTCGGCCCGCTTGCATCCAAAAACCGTTTTTATCATCATCCCGTTGGCCGCGTGCCCGTCAGGCGGGACGCGTCTACACCGCGATCTCCGGATGAAAGACATTGACCTCCCTGAGGTCATCGCCCAGATAGGCGCGCTCGTTGGGCCCGAGAATGCCAAGAGAGAGGCAGATCAGGGTCCACAGGTGCACCACTCCGTAATGTCCTTCGTAGTGTTCGCTCAGTTCATGAATCTGGGCATGGCAGTTGTGACAGGCGGCGATGCAGTAATCGGCTTTGGTGGCCTTTATCTGTTCGTCCTTGGTCAGTCCGTAGGCCAGGCGCTGATCCTTGAACCCCGATTGCAGGAACCCTCCTCCGCCGCCGCAACAGTAGTTGTTGGAACGGTTTGGGTACATGTCGATGAAGTTTTCCTCGCCGACAACTGATTTCACGACAAAACGCAGGTCATCGGCGATGGCGTCTCCGTAACTCTTTCTGACGATCTGACACGGGTCCTGCACCGTGAATTTTATCTTGAGATCCTTGTTCCAGTCGGAATTGACCTTGAGTTTGCCTTCACGAATCCATTTCGCATAATATTCATAGATGTTTTTTACTTCGAAGCGATGCTCGATACCAAATTTTTCCAGTCCGGCCCGGACTGAGTATGTTACGTGGCCTCACTCGGTATTGAGAAAGACCTTGCACCCCAGCTCGCTGGCCTTGTCCGCCGATTGACGCGTCAAACGCTCCCAGCTCTGGTTGTCCGCCAGAAACATGCAGTAGTTCTCCCCAGCCCAGCCCCTTGACCCGTAGGTCCAGTCCGCCCCGACCAGATGCAGGATCTTCCAAAGGGGGAGCAGTTCGTCGGGCTCGGTCACGGGCTCGCGCGAGTTCTGGTTGAGGAAGAATTCCGCGCCCTCCTTGTCGACGGGAGCTTCCATGTCCTCGAATTCGGGCTGCGCCTCCCGGCATTCCGTCAGGATGTCATCGACCACGAAGGCGAAATCATCCGGTGCGGTGCCCATGGCGCTTCCGCTCTCGTTCTTGAGCGCCATGTCGCAGGAACCCATGATGCCCTTGGGGCGCGTCTCCCTCGGCCAGGCGGCCCTTACCTCGTAGACCAGACGGGGAATGTCGATCTTCATGGGACAGGCGTAAATGCAGCGCTGACACATGGTGCACATCCAGACCCAGGGCGTGGAAAGGATTTCCTCGTCCATGCCCAGCGCCGCCATGCGCAGGAACTTGCGGGGGTCCATATTTTCCATGCCGGTAGCCGGACATCCGGATGAACATGCCCCGCAGGTCAGACACATGTTCAGGTTCCCCCCCTCGGGCAGAATTTCCCTGACTGTTTCCATGAAGGTGCTTTTCCCGCGACCAAGCTCGATTATCTTTCCGTTCAACATCCCGGTACCCCCCGAAATGAATGGTTACCCAAGCGGCCTGGGCGGACGCGGAGATGACAGGACAGACCCGGCCACCCCCGCGCCCGCAAGAGAACTAGACGGTGACCGCGACATCAACCACCTGGCCCGTCTGGTCGTACATCAGCCCGCAGCGCAGGTCGAAGTGGCGGTTGACGCTCATGGTCGGACAAGGCGCATTGACCGAGACCTGTACCACGGTGGAGCCGAGAAAGGCCTCTTCCGGGTCGTCGGCCCTGGAATGGTGGGCCATGATGATCAGATCCGCGCCGATCTGCGTGGCCATGTTCAGGATCTCCATGGCCGGTCGTCCGAAGCGCCCGGCATAGACGCAATCGTCGATGCCCTGGAGCCGGTCGCCGTATTCCGCGCCGAGCCTGGCTTCGATCTCCGCGCGGCCTTGCGGCGAATCCGTCGAGGTCTCGCTGACGTTCATGAGCGTGAGCCGGGCCTTGTACTGCCTGACCATCTGGCCACCGTAGCTGACCGCGCACTCGGACTGCTCGGAGAAATCCGTAGCCACGAGGATGTTGGAAAACGCCGGATCCTTGCACTCCACGGCTCGGTGCACGATCATGACCGGGCAACGCGCCTTCTGGCTGACCCGCTCCAGGGTGCTGCCGGCCATACCCCACATCTGGGCCCGCTTTTCCTCGTATTCCTTGGTATGCGGCCCCATGACCACCAGATCGGTGTCCTTCTTGCGCGCCAGGCGCAGCAGCTCGTTGTGCGGAATGCCGGCCACGACCTGCACCGTGACGTTCGGCAGTTCGGCCAGCAGGGAGGCGTACATTTCCCGAATGCGCCCCTCCAGCCGGGCCGTCTCGCCCGAGGCCTCCAGGGTTTCGATGGAACCCCAGCCCTGCTCCATGCCGGCCACGTGAACCAGATAAAGATTGGACTCGAACTTCTTGGCAAAACCCACCGCGGATTCAACCGCGCATGCATCCACGCCGCTGGGCGTCACGCCTACGATGATGTCCTTGAACATAACTACCCCCTTTGTTTTTAATCAGGTTTCGCGGGCAAGCGTCTCGTCGCCTTCGCCTGGCGCTTCGTGCCGCCAGGCCCGGGATCTGATCCCGGCGCGCATGCTCCCGTCCATGCTCATGTTCTTGTCCAGCAAGACGGAGGGCTCCTCCAGTCCGAACGCCAGACCCATGAGCTGGGTCAGATACAATATCGGCACATGGTGCCCCCCGGCCGCCGAGTCGTGCTGGTAGGCTTCCAGATTCATCTGGCAGAGCGGACAGACCGTGGCCACGGCGTCGGAGCCTTCGGCTCCCTCCAGAATGGCGGCCACGGAATGCATGGCCACCTCCGGATGCGTGACCATGAGGGAAGCGCCGCAGCATTTATTGCCCATGTCCCACGGCAACGGCTTGGCTCCAAGGGCCGAGAGCACGTTGTCCATGCTCACCGGGTGCCGGGGATCATCGAAAACCTCGTAGGGACGCAGGATCTGGCATCCGTAATATGATGAAACACGCATTTCTCCGAGATCGTTGACGATTCGCTCCTTTATGGCTTCTAATCCGATGTCGTTGATCAGCACGTCCAAAATGTGTCGCACCCCAACCGTGCCCCGGTAATTCAGGCCCGACGCGCCAAGGGCCTCATTGACCCGCGCGTGCAGGTTCCTGGTGCCGACGACCTCGCGGTTGACCTTCAGAAGATTGAGGTAACAGGCGCTGCACGGGGCAAGCACATCGAGCCCCGGCAGCTCCTGCTCGGCCAGGGCCAGATTGCGGGCCGGGAGGGCGTAATTCATGAGCGCGCTGACCGGTTCGGCCGCGCTGGCTCCGCAACAGGTCCAGTCGGGTATATCGATGAGTTCCACTCCCAGCGCGTCCATGACGGCCCGCACGGACACGTCGAACTCCCTGGCGCTTTCCTGCAGCGAACAGCCTGGATAGTAGGCGTATTTCATGATTCCTCCTCCATCTCGCGCACCTTGGCGAAAAGCTCCTTCAGCCGCCCTTTCTGGGCGCTGCTCGGTGCGTGCAGCTTGCCGGCCCGCATCATGCGCACCCCCAGAGGCAGGTAGTGCAGCGGCAGGAGCGGGTCGCGGCTTTTCAGGAAGTAGCCGGGCATGAGGCTCGTCTCCTGGACACGCCCGTACTTCTCCACGTTTTCCATGAATGCGTCGTAAAACGCGCTATTCTTCCTGATCTTCCACGTTCCCCGCTGCCGGGCCAGCCGCTTCAGCGCCCCCATGGCCCGCGTCAGCTTCAGCCCGCGCGGACAGCGCAGGGTACACATGTAACAGGAAGAGCACATCCAGAACGTTCTGCTCTCAAGAATCCTGTCCAGCATTCCGAACTGCACCATGCGCCACATCTGCCGGGGCGTTATGTCCATGGCGAAACCGTTGGGGCATGACGCCGTGCAGGTCCCGCACTGCATGCAGGCCCCGATCTCGCCGCGCAGCTCTTCAAGAATCTCCCGGGTCACGGGATCCGGGCTCCAAGCGTGTGCTTGCGTCTGATTCATGATCCACCTTCCCTTGGCCTAGGCCAATTGTTCCAGGGCGGCGTCAATGACCGCCATCATCGGTCCGTCATGGAAGCCCTTAATCACAGTGGCGCTGTTGGGGCAGACCGCCGCGCAGGCTCCGCAGCCCTGACAGAGCATCTCGTCGACCAGTATGAGCTCGTTCTCCAGATCCACGGTGCGCGCCCCGTAGGGACAGGCTGCCACGCAGGCCTGACAGAGGGAGCACAGGGAAGGCCGCACCGTTGCCACCAGGGTCTCCCGGGCCACCTTGCCCGCCGAAAGGATGCGCAGAGACTGCTGGGCCGCCGCCTTGGCCGAGGCCACGGTTTCGGCCATGCGCCGGGGCGAATGGGCCAGCCCGCACATGTAGACGCCCTGCTTCAGGAAATCCACGGGCCGCCATTTGCTGTCCGCCTCCTGGAAGAAGCCGTTGGCGTCGGTCTTGACCCCGAAGATCTCCACCAGATCGTCCACCTCGTTCGGCTCCACCCCGCTCGACAGGGACAGGATGTCCGCATGCACCTCTATTTCATTGCCCAGAATCGGATCCAGGGCGGTGATCACGGGCTTGCCCTCGACAAAGCGCACCGTGGGCGGTTTTTCCAGATCGTAACGGATGAAGATCACTCCGGCCTTGCGCGCCTGGGTGTAGTAGGTCTCAAGAAAGCCATGGGCCATGATGTCGCGATAGAAGACATAGATGGGCAGGTCGGGGTTGCGCTCCTTCATGGTCAGCACGTTTTTCAGCATCTCCGGGCAGCAGATGCGGCTGCAGTAGTTGCGCTCGCCTTCCTTACGGGACCGCCAGCACTGGATCATGGCCACCGCGCCGAGGCTGCCCACGTCAAGCGCGCCCGTGGCCAGTTTCTCCTCCAGCCCGAAATGGGTCATGACGGTCCTGTGCACGCAGAATCCGCTCTCGTAGATCTTGGCCTCATGACCGCCGGTGGCCAGAATGGTCACGCCGTGCTCCAGCGGGAAGATGCCATTGTCGCCGCTTATGGCGGAGCGGAAGCGTCCGGCGCTGCCCCTCGACAGGACCACGCGCGCATCCTTGAAGACCTTGATGCGCGGATGCTTTTCCACCTGGGCGACGAGGTCCTCCATGTACTTGCGCGGGTCCGTGCCATCGAGCTGGGTATGCAGGCGCAGGGCCATGCCGCCGAGCTCCTCCTCGGCCTCCACCAGACAGACACCAAAGCCCTGGTCGGCGATGGCCATGGACGCGGTCAGTCCGGCCAAGCCTCCGCCAACCACCAGCGCCGAGCGCGACACGTCCATGAGTACGTCCGGCGGCGTGGGATCGACTCCCTGCAATTTGGCCACGGCCATGGACAGGCTGGAGAATATTTCGCGCGCCACATCCACGGCGTCACGCCCGTTGAAGGTCGGGGTGTGCACGTCGACCACGTCCATGAGCGCCGGATTGAGCCCCACGGTGCGAGCCATCTCCTTCAAGCGCGGGATGTAGGCGTAGGGCATGCAGGCCCCGATGAGAATGCGGTTGGGTTTCTTCTGTTTGACCGTTTCAAGGATCTGCTTCCAGCCAGCTTCGGTGCAGGCCTGGAACACCGGGAGCACCGTGCCGACAGAATGGACCCGGCCCACGGTGCGCGCCAGTTCGTCCAGATTCACCGCCTTGCCCAGGGTCGGGCAGGAGGTGCACACCGCCACCAGGGTGCGCACGGGCTCGCGGGAAACATCCGGATACTCCGGCTCCTCGGGCGCTGGAGCCGCCCCCAGCACGTCGTAGATCTTGATCATGCGCGCCGCCGCCTCGGACGCCGCTCCGGCCTGCATGACCGATTCGGAGATGTCGCGGGGTTCGCCGAACGATCCGGCCGCGAACACGCCGACCCGGCTGGTCCGCTCCGGGGCATAGGGCTGGGTCTTGCAAAAGCCCCACTCGTTGGTCTCGATGCCGACCGTAGCGGCGAACTTGTCCATGCCCCTCGGGGGCCGGGCGCCCACGGCCAGGACGACCATGTCGAATTCCTCCGACCGGCGCGTGCCGTCGTCGTTCAGCGATTCGAGCAGCACCCCGCCGCCCTCGGCGGCAGGCACGACCGAGTGCGGCCGGTTGCGCACGAAATGCACGCCCTGCTGCACGGCCTTCTGGCGGTAATCGTCCCAGCCTTTGCCGAAGGTGCGCATGTCCATGTAGAAGATGGTGGCATCCACCGCCCCGTCCGTGACCTTCTTGGCCAGCATGGCCTCCTTCATGGAGAACATGCAGCAGACCGAGGAGCAGTAATTGGCGTTCTTGCCCACATCGCGCGAGCCTACGCACTGAATCCAGGCGATCCTGTTCACGGGCTTCCCATCACCCGGCCGCGTCAACCTGCCGCCCGTGGGACCGGTGCCGCTCAGCAGGCGCTCGAACTCCACGGCGGTGAGCACGGCCGGATGGCCGTATCCCCAGATATCCCGTCCGCCGTTCGGATCCATGTCGGGATTGTAGCAGTCGAAGCCTCCGGCCAGGATCACCGCGCTGACCTGCAGCTCTTCGGTGGTGTCGGACATGATGCGCATGTAGTGCTTGTCCAGCCAGGGCACGAACTTCTTGGATGAAAGCGGCTTCATGAACAGATCCCGCGCCCCGCGCCGCACCAGCTCGGCCGCCGCCTCTTCCTGCCCGGCGGCAGCCAGGACGGCCACGGGCATGCCGGGGCTCAGTTCCTGGGCGCGGGTCATGACACGCTGGGCGTCCACGCCCTGCAGATTGAGCCCCACGAGCACGAAATTGATCGGTGCGCCGGATTCAAGCAGGTCCAGGGCCTCCTGGCCGCTGGCCGCCTCAAAGACCGGAAATTGCAGATGCTCAAGGCTTTCGCGCACCGTGGAGCGGGTCTGCTCCTCCTCGTCCGCCACCAGAATGCCGAACCGCGCGCGCTCTTCGAACTTGAGGTCAATGGCCCCGGTCGGACAGACTTCGTGGCATTTCCAGCAGCGGATGCAGTTATCAAGATCCAGGACATAATGATTGGGAATGGCGTGCGGCACGGGCAAATAGACAGCCGAACGCTTCGTCAGTCCGGCGTTGAATTCGCTCGGCACCTTGACCGGGCAGACCTCGGAACATTTTCCACAGCTGACGCACTTATGCGGATCGACCAGGGCAGAGCGACGGCTCAGGCTGACGAAGAACTTGCCGGGCTCCCCTTCCAGGGACGCAAGTTCCGTTGAAAGCATCAGATCTATATTTTCATGAAACATGCCCTTGCGCAGACAAAACTGGCTGGACGCATCCCGGCTCATGAGCGGAAGCATGCGGCACATGCCGCAGTGATCCGAGGGGAACTGATAATCCAGCTGGCTCAGGATGCCGCCATGACTGGGGCGTTTGTCGATCAGGGCCACCTTGTGCCCGGTCACGGCCAAATCAAGAGCCGCCCGGATTCCGGCGATACCCGCGCCCACCACCAACGCGCCGTATTGTTTCCTCATTGCCTCCTCCTCGGATTCAAGCCAGGTGCGAAACCGTATCCTGATATTCGTCCTCCCTGAACACCGTCAGGGGCGGGGCCTGGTCCAGACTGAGCCCAGGCTGATAGTCGAAACTCTTCTGCGTGCGGGCGGCCACGGTGCGGAACAGCTCCACGACCTCCACGCCGTTGGGGCAGGCGTTGGAACACTGGCCGCAGCCGACACAGGCCGTACTCATGTGCGCCATGCGCGTGAGGTGATAAAAGACGGTGTCGGTGGGCAGCTTGAGGCTGCCCTTGCGCTTGGCCCAATCCAGGTATTGCCAGGGCTTGTGCTCGAAGACGTCGGTGTTGAAGACGCACTCCTTACAGTAGCAGACCGGGCAGGCCACCCGGCAGTTGTAGCAGTTCACGCAGGAACCCAGATACTGGGCCAGCTTCTCCAGCGTCGAGGTCCGCTCCTGCACGCTGGCGTACATGGCGTCCCGCGCCACTTCACGCTCACTGACCAGGGCGGCGACGGCGGCTTCGCGTTTCCCGTCGGGTTCCTGGGGCGGCAGCCCCATGGCTCCGAGCAGGGCCTCGCCCCGAGGGCTGGCGGCCATGATCTGGATGCCTGAAGAAATGTCGCCCCCGAAAAGGCCTACGACAATGTCCGTGCCTTGCGGCGCGGGATGTTCGCAGACCTTGCAGGCTCCGGCCAGCTCGACGGAAGCGGGCTTGCGCCCCTCGGCCAGGGCCTTGTGGAAATCGGCGCTGGCGGCCATGGGCTCGCGCTCGCCGAGAAAATCGCGGTAATGCATGTTGTCGTAGGCTCCCGGACAATCCATGCCGATGAGGATAACCTCTTCAAGGGAGCCCTGGTTAAGCTTGACCAACTCCATGAAGGCCCGGATCTCGCAGGGTCGCATGACCACGGCGAAGCGTTCCCCCGCCGAACCCTTGCTCAGCCGCGAAACGAGCTTCGCGCTGCTCATGGGAAAGGCCGGAGCCAGCGGGTCGGCTCGATCCAGTTGTGCCGGGTCGGTGACCAGGGTCGGCATGGGCATGCCGCCGCCGAAGAGATGCACGGGGATCATGATGCCGGACAGGGATTCGTCCGCCAGCAATTTCCTGAAAAAATCCTGCAGGACCGGAACCGGGCCGTGTTCGCCAACTTCAATTCGTACCGTGGTGGCCATGATTACTCCTCCCCGTCCGCTTAAAGGGCTGCCATGCCGCGCACGTCCAGCGGGCCGAGCTCTCGTATTTCATTGATGAAATTATTGACCGTGGCCGCGAATTCATTGCCTTCGCTGGCCCCGACCCAGGTCAGCCGCAGCCGCCGTTCGTCGATGCCGAACTGCGGCAGGATCTCGTTTAAAAGCTTGACCCGCCGCCGGGCCTTGTAGTTGCCGTTTATGTAGTGGCAGTCGCCGGGATGGCAGCCGCTGACGAGCACTCCGTCGGCCCCGGACAGAAGGGCCTTGATGACATATTTGGGATCGACCATGCCCGTGCACATCATGCGCACAAGGCGGACATTGGGCTGCTGCACCATGCGCGAGGTTCCGGCCAGATCGGCGGCGGTGTAGGTGCACCAGTTGCAGACAAAAGCCAGAATGGCGGGTTCAAATTCCTGGTTCATGCAATCCTCCTCACGCCTCTGCTCGGTTCGCGGTTTCATAGATATCTCCAATCAGGGCCATTATATCCGGCTTGCGGTCCAGCAGACCGTCTATCTCGTTGAAGACCTGCACCTGGCGGAAATGCTTGATCTGGGCCGCGCCGCTCGGACAATGCCCGGCGCAGCTGCCGCAGCCCTTGCACATGGCCTCGTTGATGACCGCTATGTGGCGGCGCTCGTCGAACTCGATGGCCGAATACGGGCAAAGGCCAATGCACATCTTGCAGCCGACACAGATGTCCGGATTGATCCAGGAGGTCGTGGGGGAGATGGACACCACCCCGCGCGCGGCCAGGGCCAGGGCCTGCGCCGCACCGCCGGCGGCATGGGCCACGGCGTCGGGAATGTCCTTGGGCCCCTGGCAGGTTCCGGCCAGATAAATGCCGTCCGAGGCTGTGGAGACGGGACCGAGCTTGGGATGCTCTTCAAGGAAAAATCCGTCCCGACCCTGGGACACGCCGAAAACGCGGGCCACTTCCGTGGTGTCGGCGCGCGCCTCCATGGCCGTGCACAACACGACCATGTCCACGGGCACGCGCAGACGGGTCCCGAGCAGGGTGTCCTCGCCCACCACGACCAGCTTGCCGTTTTCCTGGACGACTTCAGAAGGTCTGCCGCGCACGAAGGTCACCCCCTCGTCCTGAACGCGGCGGTAGAATTCCTCGTACCCTTTGCCGAAACAGCGCATGTCGATGTAGAAATTGTAGACTTCAGCCCCGTGCCCGACCTTGTCCTTGATGAGGTGGTCGTACTTGAGGGCGTACATGCAGCAGGTGCGCGAACAGTATTCGTGGTAATTCTTGTCGCGGCTGCCGACGCAGTGGATGATGGCCACGCTCTTCGGGGCCTCTCCGTTCTTCATCAGGATCTTGCCCCCGGTGGGGCCCACGGCGTTGTTCAGACGCTCGAACTGCAGGGCGGTATAGACCTCCGGATAGCGGCCGAATCCGTATTCGGTCATGGGGGTCGGGTCCATGGTGTCATAGCCCGTGGCCAGGATCACGCTGCCCACATGGTAGACTTCCCGGCGGTCCTGCTGGGTGAAATCGATGGCTCCGGTGGGACAGGTCTTCTGGCAGACGCCGCACTTGCCCTTGGTGAGCATCTTGCAGTGCTCGGCGTCGATGACCGGGGTGCTTGGCACCGCCTGGGGAGAATTGCGATAGATGGCCCGGCGCATGCCAAGACCCTCCTCGAATTCGCTCAAGACCTTGGTCGGACATTTTTCCAGACACGCCCCGCAACCCGTGCAGATGTCCTCGCTCACGTAACGGGCCTTGCGCCGCACGGTGACGGTGTAGTTGCCGACAAAGCCCGTGACCTCCTCCACCTCGCTCCAGGTCAGAAGGTCGATATTGGGTTCCTGGGCCACGGCCACCATTTTCGGAGTGGAAATGCAGGCGGCGCAGTCCAGGGTGGGAAAAGTCTTGTCGAACTGGGCCATGTGTCCGCCAATGGACGGCGACTTCTCGACCAGGATGACGCGATGCCCGGAGCGGGCGACATCGAGCGCGGCCTGGATGCCCGCGATGCCCGCGCCCACAACCATGACATCGGGCACGACCGCCACCTCGCGCGAGTGCAGTTCCTGATGCCTGCGCACCCGAAGCACGGCGGCCTCGACGATATGCTTGGCCTTGGCCGTGGCCTCGGCCTTGTCCCCGGTCACCCACGAACAGTGCTCGCGGATGCAGCAGTGCTGCATGAGGTAGGGATTGAGCCCGGCTCGGGCACAGGCCTTCTGAAATGTCTTCTCATGCAGGCGCGGCGAGCAGGAGGCCACAACCACGCGGTCCAGCCCGTGTTCGTGAATGTCCCGGATAATCAAGTCCTGTCCGGGATCCGAGCACATGAACTGGTAGTCACGCGAAACCGTGACGTTTTTGAGCCCCCGTGCAAAAGCGGCCACGTCCGGACAATCCACCTTGCCCGCTATGTTCGAGCCGCAGTGACAGACATACACTCCTATCCTTCTGGCCATGTCATCCCCCTTGTCCCACGATCAGCGAAGACTTCCGCCCTTGTTCAATTCCAGGGTCAACTCGCCCACCAGCCGCTTGAGCTTCTCGTTTTCGGCAGCCAGGTCCGACTGACTCGGGGCTCTGGCCTGCTCCTCGAAAATGAGGTGGCAGTGCTCCAGAAAATGTCCCCGCCATTTATAGTACAGCCCCGGTCGCAGCTCATGGTTTCGGCAGATCTCGTTCACACACCCGCCCATGAGCCCTTCGAGCACGATACGCGCCTTGGTTCTTGCGTCCCATTTGCGTTTCATCCTCCACTCCTCCTCGCAGGGGGCACCCTGTCATCAGACCATCAATGATCTCTTGCCGGAAAAGGCGAGAACGTACTTTCCGCGCCATGCGCCAGCACTAAGTTTAAATTCAGGCTATATTTCGATGTAAAAGAACTCCGCAACAGAGCGCCCTTGATCTCTCATGTTGTCCGTAAGAACACTTTGCGTGCCGAATCAGTCATTTCAAACTAATTCAAATAAATGGATTAAAAATAGTGCGCAATTATGGAAGGAGAGAAGGAGAGAGACAAATGAACATTGTCTTGGGACAAGAGAAGTGTCTCACTTGACGAGACAGCAAAACAGTGTAGGTGAGAACCATATCCTCGCATTGGTCGGAGCAGGCCCTTCAGGACCGGGCAACACTCACCTTTGCGAGGCTCAGAAAAGCCTAATTACCGTCTTGTCTGACAAGACGACACTTGAGGGAGTCTGCATGAGCGACATTCTGATCATCGACGGCGATGCGGCATTTTGCCAATCGCTGATGGCGGAGCTGGCCAGACACAACCTGCACGCGGCCCACAGCACGACCCTGTCCAAAGGTCTTGCCATGCTGCACGTGGGCGAATTTTCCCTGGTCCTGCTCGGCGATGAGGCCGGCAGCAAGAACAGTCTGGAATTTCTGTCCACCCTGCGCGAGGTTCCGTCGCGGCCGGAAATCATCGTCATGTCCAAAAGCCGCGACCCGGATGCGGCCGAGGCCGCCATCCGTGGCGGGGCCTGGAATTTCATGCCCAAGCCCGTGAACACGCAACGCCTCATGGTCCTGGCGGAGCGGGCCCTGGAGTATCATCGTGAGCGTCCCGCCAAATGCGCGCCGGTCTCCCTGCGGCGCGAGGGGATCGTCGGCAACAGCCGCCTGCTCAATTCCTGCCTCGACATCGTGGCCCAGGCCGCATCCACGGATGTAAACGTGCTCATCACCGGGGAGACAGGCACCGGCAAGGAACTCTTTGCCAGGGCCATCCACGCCAACAGCTCGCGCTCGGGCAAGCCGTTCGTGGTCGTAGATTGCGCGGCCCTGCCCGACACCCTGGTGGAGAGCATGCTCTTCGGCCACGAGCGAGGCGCGTTCACCAGCGCGGAAAACCGCTCCATCGGCCTCGTCAAGCAGGCCGACGGTGGGACCCTGTTTCTGGACGAGGTGGGCGAACTGCCCCTGTCCACCCAAAAGGTTTTCCTGCGCGTGCTCGAAGGGCGCAGCTTCCGTCCCGTGGGAGGGGCAAAAGAAATCACCAGCAATTTAAGGCTATTGGCGGCGACAAACCGGGATCTTGAAGCCATGGTACAGGCGGACACCTTTCGCCGGGACCTGTTCTACCGCCTGCGCGGGATACGCCTTGAGCTCTCCCCCCTGCGCGACCTGCTGGACGACCTGAACGATCTCATCTGCCACTTCGTGCGCCGCGCCTGCAAACAGCTGAACATAGACAACAAGGGCTTTTCCCCGGACTTTCTCGACACCCTCCTGCAATACGAATGGCCGGGCAACATCCGTGAACTGGTCAATGCCCTCGATCAGTCCGTGGTCCGGGCCGGGACCGAACCCATCCTCTATCCCCAGCACCTGTCCAGAAACATTCGCGCCAACGTCGCCCGACTCCTGGTCGCGGAGTTGCCCGAGCTTGAAAACAGGACACCACCTCTCACGGACGGGGAGGCTTTCCCGAGCCTCAGGGAATATCGCGAAAAGCACATGGCCGAACTGGAGACATGGTACCTCAAGAATCTCATGCTGGTCAGCAAGGGCGAAATCACAAACGCCTGCCGTCTCTCGGGTCTTTCCCGGCCCAGGCTTTACGCACTGCTAAAACAAAGGGGCGTTGAGCGTAATTTGTAACGATTCACCGGCAGCGTCGATGCGCCCAGGCGACTTCACGCAACCCGATCTCCTCCGGCATTGCCCGGCACTTTCGACTTGCAATGCGAGACAAAAAGAGTAGTGCCTGCGCCTATTGATCAATCAAACAATCCCATGGAGGTTCCCCATGGAGCTCCTGCATAATCCCATGTTCCTGCTGCTTGCAGTCATCCTGTCCGGGCACCTGCTCGGCAAGATCAAGATATTCTCCTTTTCCCTTGGCTCGTCCGGCATCGTCTTTAGCGGACTTCTGGCCGGATTCGCGGGTTTCAGCCTGCCCGGTGTGATCCAGAGCCTCGGGCTCATCCTGTTCATCTATTCCGTGGGGCAGCAGGCCGGACCTGGCTTCGTGCACTCCATGAAGCGCGGCGGGGTGGCCCTCAGCATCGGGGCCATGGCCATGATCACGGCGGGACTGCTCACGGCCCTCGGCTGCAAGGCGTGGTTCGGATTTTCAAAAGAGATCACCGCCGGTCTCTTCGCCGGCGCCCTGACCTCCACTCCGGGACTGGCCGTGGCCGTGGAACTGGCCAACGACAGCGCAGCCCCGGCCGCATACGGCGTGGCCTACACTTTCGGTGTTGTCGGCGTGGTGCTGGTGGTCAAGCTCCTGCCGCGCCTCATGCGCGCAAACATCAGACAGGAAGAGGAAAAGCTGGAACTGGAGATGAGCAGTCTGCATCCGCAAATCGAATTCACGCATCTTGAAGTCACCAACCCCAATCTGTGTACCGGGCCTCTGTCCCAGGTCCTGCCCGCGCGCATGGCCGAGGTGACCATAACCCGCGTTCTGCGGACAGGAAGCGACAGCCCTGAACTGGCCGTGGCGGAAACGGTTCTGAACATGCACGACACGGTGCGAGTGGTGGGAACATCCGAGGCCCTGCATCAGGCCGAAATCGTCATCGGCCCCATGGTGGATGCCGATCTGGCCTTCAATTCCGTGCTCATCAAAAAGGAAATCCTGCTCTCCCGACCCGAGGTGGCCGGCAAGACCCTGCGTGCCCTCAACCTGAGCCATGTCTTTGGGGTGCGGGTCTCGCGCATCACCCGCAACGGGTTCGACTGTCCGGCCGGTCCCAATGTGCGCCTGCGCCAGGGTGACGTGCTGCATGTGGTCGGCAATTCCGAGGCGGTTGAAAACGTCAAGAAAATGCTGGGTGACAACGTGCGTGCGCTCTTCGCCACCAGCGTGATGGTGCTCCTGTCCGGATTGTTCTGCGGGCTGGCTTTCGGGGCGCTGCCCCTCTATCTGCCGGGACTTGGAATCTTCACTCTCGGCGCCACCGGCGGGGTGCTGCTGGCGGGACTTGTCTTTGGCGCGGTGCGCCAGATCGGGTCGGTCATCACCGAACTCCCGAGCACGGCCAACGCCCTGATCCGCGATCTCGGCCTTGGACTTTTTCTGGCCGTGGTCGGGACTGCGGCCGGAGGCACCCTCGTGCCGACACTGCGCGAATACGGTCTGCCCCTCTTTCTAGGCGGGGCCATCATGACGCTTGCGCCCATGCTCATCGGCGTGCCCATCTGCTCCAAGGTGCTCCGCATTCCGTTCCTGCGCATGCTCGGCGTCATCACCGGCGGCATGACCTCCACCCCGGGCCTGGCCGCCGCCTCCTCCCTGAGCGACACGCCCTATGCGGCCACGGCTTACGCTTCGGTCTATCCCATCGCCCTGGTGGGCATGATCATGGCCTCAAAGATCATTATGCTGCTGGGCTGACACCCGTGTTCATGGGCCGGAATCAATCCCGGCCCATGGAGGCGGGCATGGGCGCGGCCACGACCTGTCCCCGGGCGCGCACCTCTCCAAGGGCCGATATCTCCACCTCGACCACGATCTTCCTGCCCCGCCGCTCAATGACCCGGGCCACAAGCTCAAGCTCAGGCCCAAGCGGCGTGGGCCGCAGAAAATCCACATGCAGCGAGGCCGTCACATAGCGCTCGGGCAGGCCGTCATCGCCAGCCGCCGAGGCAGCGGCCGTGGCCACGCCGTGACAGTCCACCAATGAAGCGAGCATTCCGCCATAAACGAATCCGGGCAACGCGATATGCTCCGGCCGGGGCGTAAAACGCCCCACGCCCTGTTCTCCATCCCAGTGAGTCTGGATATGCAGGCCCTGGGCGTTGTTTTTTCCGCAGCCGTAGCAATGACTAAGGTCTTCGGCATAGCGGTGCTGAACGGGAATGTCGGTCATGAAATCCTCCTTTAGAAAAAAGAATAGGTCCTGTGGGTCTCATGGGACCTATAGGACCTATTCTTCTTGCACCGCAAGGGCGTTTGGTCAGGCGTCCGGCATGAAATGCAGGCTTTCGCGGGCAAAGGTCAGCCGGACCGGCCGCCCTGGCTCCAGCCTGCCCTGCTCCGGAAACTGCCGGTCCAGGGCGGCGGTGAAGCGCGAGTCCCCGCAGGACACTTCCGCGAACCACGAAAAGCCTTCGTGCCGCACCCCCAGCAACGTTCCGGGCAGGCTCAGCCAGCCTGGAGCGTCGCGATCGGTGAACGAAACAAACACGTCCTCGGGCCGCAGGGCCACATGCCCGGAAACTGAAGCACCTGGTACCTCAAAGCGCAAATCCCCACCCAGGCGGCATTCCCCCTGGCCCTCCACGAAAAAAATGTTCTTCATGCCCACGAATCCCGCCACGAACGCAGTGGCCGGTTTGCGGAACACATCCCCGACAGTCCCGACCTGTTCCAGGCGTCCCTCCCGGATCACTGCCGCGCGGTCAGCCAGGGTCAGGGCGTCCACGAAATCATGCGTGACCATGAGGAAGGTCAGCCCCGAATGCCGGTGCAGATCCTTGAGCGCCGCGCGAAGGTCGTCTCTGAATTGCGGATCAAGTGAAGACAGGGGCTCGTCGAGCAGCACCACGTCCGGCTTGCAGGCCAGGGCGCGGGCCAGGGATACGCGCTGCTTCTCGCCGCCGCTCAGGTTCACGGGCAGACGCCCGGCCACGCGGGTCAGGCCCAGACGCTCCAGCAACGCAAGCGCCATGCGCCGCCCCTCGTCTTTGGCGATGCCATGATAGCGTTGCCCGTAGGTGACGTTTTCGAGCACGCTCAGGTGGGGAAAGAGGGCGTTGTCCTGGTAGACAAGGCTGACGTTTCTGCGCTCGGGAGGCAGTCCGCCCACCTCCTGCCCGGCGACACGTATGCTGCCCTGCGCATGCTCAACCAGCCCTGCGATGGATTCAAGGATCAGGGTCTTGCCCGAACCCGTCGGCCCCATCAGCGCAAAAAATTCACCCGGCGCAACCTGAAAACCGACATCACGCAAACTGAATTTCCCGAAACAAAGGGCCAGGGATTCGACGCGAATCATGAATCCCTCCTCTGGGGCCGGGAGACAACGCGCAGGGCGATGAAAAAGAGCAGACTGACCACGATGAGGATCACGGCCACGGGTTGCGAATATTTCAGTCCGTAGGCGGTGAAGCGCTCGAACATGAGCACCGGCGCGATCATGGGGTGATAGGCGACGATGACCACGGCTCCGAACTCGCTCAGGGCCCGCGCCATGCACATGATCATGCCGACCAGCATGGCGCGGCGGCACAGGGGCAGGGTCACGCGGAAAAAAGTTGCGCCGGGGCCCGCGCCAAGGGAGCGGGAAACCTTCTCCAGACGCGGGGAAACGCTCTCGAACCCGGCCTTGGCCGTATTGATGTAAAAGGGCAGGCCCACGAAGAAAAGCACCACGGTGATGCCCGTGACCGTGCCCATGATTTCGATGCCCATCCTCGCGAGCAGGCCGCCGAACCAGTTATTCCGGCCGGCCAGGGTCAAAAAGGCGATGCCGATGACCGGATGCGGGATCATGATGGGCAGATCGATGAGGCTTTCGACGATCTTCTTCCCCGCGAAATCCCGCCTGGCCAGGATATAGGCCAGGGGCGTGCCCATGATCAGCGAGAGGACGGCGGCCATGGCCGATGCCCCCATGGACAGGCCCACGGAACGCAGCACATCGGGATCGCCCAGGGTCTTCCACATCTGCTCGGCATCCGGAGAAACCACGGTCCGGGCCAGCGGGGCGACGATAAATACAAGAACCAGAATGCAGGACGCGATCAGCCAAAACTGAAACACTCGGCCGGGAAGGCTTCGCAAAAAGCCTCCCCGGCTCTGCATGGCAACCGGAACATCCATTTATTTTGCGACCTTGACCAGCGCCTTCAGACCCTGCGGAAGCGCCTCCTGCATGGCGTCCGTTCCGACGCTGGCCGGAACGATGGGCGGCTGGCCCTGGGCCTTCAGAATTGCAAGCCCACCCTGCTCGTCCAGCAGATAGGCCAGAAATGCCTCGGCCGCCTCGGGATTGGCCGCCGCCTTGAGCATGGTCACGCCGTAGGTGATGGAACTGCCAGTAAGTTCCATGAACGTGCCTGGCTCCTTGCCCGTGACCTTGACCACGGCGCTCTTGTAGAACGGATCCATGGCATAGTTGCCAAGGTTGATGTGGTCGTCGAAGGTCACGTATTCAAGCCCGTGCTGCACGGCCACGGACATGTACTCGAAGGCATAGTCCATGTTGCCCGACTGCATCATGGAAATGAGCTCCACGGATTTGGGACGGACGTTCTTCTCCGGCCGGTTGGCGAGCACCTTGTCGTAAAGGCCCGGCTGACCCGTGAACTTTTCGGCGAGCTGGATGGTCATCAGGCTGCGATAGCCGCAAGGATCCAGATTCGGATCCGAATGTCCCCAGACGACGTCCGGACGCTGCAGGATCTCGAACCAGTTCTTGTCATTTATTTCGTCGGCATATCTGCTTGTGGGGGTGTAGCAGAGCACGATCTGGTTGGTGGCGAAACGGGCGTTCCACTTCGCGAATTCGGGTACGAGCATCTTGTCGATGACCAGATAGTCGGCGGAGGCCATGATGTCCGCAGGCTTGCCAAGTTCCGTGATCATGCGCGCAAGCTTGGTGCTGCCGCCGGATTCGCGCTGCACGTCGACCTTGGGGTATTTGGCTTCAAAAGCCTTTTCCATGTCGGCAAAAGGCACGGCTAGGCTTCCGGCATGGAAGACCACCAGCTTGCCCGACGGCTCGGCCAAAGCTGATCCGCTCGCGCAGACGCCGAGCAGGGCTACAAGGAAAAGCACTTTCAAAAGATAGGAATTCATGAGCAACCTCCGGGTAAAATGAAAAAGGTGCCCTGTATTATGCCCTCCAGGACTTTTAAGTCAACACTGGCATAGAATTTTTAAATACGACCAAAACGGTCGAATCCAGACCCAAGAGCGCCGAACAAAAAAATCCAGCCCCCGGCCGTACCGAAGACTGGATTCCCCAAGGATGGAAAATCGGGCCTGGACTATTTCTTCTGCGCCGAAAGCCAGTCGACGATAAGGCCGTGTTCCTCGTGGGTGACGGCCGGAGCCTTGCTCTTGGCCAGCATCCTGGCCACCGTGGCGGACCAGGCCGCCTGATCCTTGACCCCGAACCCGGCACGGACCCGGCCCAAATCGTGGCACTTGGAGCAGGTCTTCTCCACCAACACCTGCCCGTCATCGGCAAAGGCAAATACGGAACCAAGGCACAGCAGCACGCCCATGACCATGACTTTAATAGCGCTCATGACAACTCCTTCTGTTTACTAAAATCAGCGAGACACCATGAACGATCGTTATTTCAATGTGGCCTCGATGAAAAGAAAATCCTGGCCGTCGCGCCCGAATCAGCGTTTCGCGACCCGGCCCAGCGAACAGAACACGCCCGCCACGCAAAGCCCGGCGCAAACGGCGAAAATGATCTTCATGCTGGCCAGAAATTCCGGGATCGTACCCGCAGAAATCTGGCGGTCCTGCAGTAAAAAGCCGAACACCACGGCGGAAATGCCCATGGACAGAGTCATGCCGAAGGTGCGCATGGTCGCGACCAGACTTGAGGCGATACTGTAGTCCTTCGGCTCGACGCTGCCCATGACCACGCTCATGTTCGGCGAGGCAAAGAGAGCGAACCCGAGGCCCAGCAGGGCCAGGATCGCGCCTATTTCCCACAGTCCGGTCTGGGCGCCCACCCCGCACATCGCCCACAGTCCAAGGGCGCAGAAGGCCATGCCCAGGCTGGCCAGCCAGGCCGCATTGAAGCGATCGGAAAGGATCCCTGCCACGGGAGAGAGCAGGCTCTGCACGACCGGCTGCACGATCAGGATGAACCCGGCGTGCATGGGCGAGAAGCCCTTGACCACCTGCAGGTACAGGCTGAGCAGGAAGCCCACCGCGAACGTGCCTGCGTAATTGATGAGGGTCGCAAGGCTTGAAAGCAGAAAGACGCGGTTGGCCGTGAACAGCGTCAGATCGATGAGCGGATACTGGGTGCCGCGCGAGCGCAACACGAACAGGACGCCCATGACCAGGGCGCCCCCAAGCAGCGGCAAGCCCCGCTCGGGCCGGGCCAGACCGGTCAGCCCGTTGACGCAGCAGACCACGAAGGCCGCATAGAGCAGGCTCCCGATCAGGTCGAAGCCCTGGCCGCGCGCCGGACGCCACTCGTCCTTGATCCCGCGGGCCATGATCCAGGCCAGCAGGCCCGGAGGCAGACACAGGAAGAAGACCGAGCGCCAGCCGAAAAGGGAGGTCATCATCCCGCCCACGAGAGGGCCCACGGACAGCCCCAGATAGACGCAGGCGACCAGGATGCCCATGACCCGGCCCCGTTCCTCGCGGGGGTAGAGCTCCGTCACGATGGCCACGCCCGTGGCCAGGATCATGGCCGCGCCCACTCCCTGCACGACGCGCAGGACCACGAGGCTGACCACGGACCAGGCCAGGGAGGCGCACAGGGAAAAGACGACGAAAGCACCCGTGCCCCAGACGAAGGTGCGCCTGCGGCCAAGGATGTCCGCCAACCGGCCGATGGGCAGGAGAATGGCGGCCAGGGCGAGAATGTAGCTCCCGGCCACCCAGCTCAGCTCAACGGCCGAGGCCCCGAGCTCGACTTGCATGACCGGCAGGGTGATGGCCACAGCGGACATCATGAAGGGTACCAGAAAACTGGCCACGGACGCGGCGGCCAGGGCGGCTGTTTGATTGCGCATGCTTCCTCCGAAGATCGGCCTTGATTAGTCCCAGCCGCGCCTGGGGGCAACCCCTGCAACCAAGGATGCAAAATTTGACAAAAACGGTTGCGCGCCACTTGTTTTCATCCAATCGATGATCTATCGGCAGGACTCGCAAGGAGATCCGATGCTTACATCCATGAAGTCCATCATCGACAAGGCCCTGACCCTGCCCAGACAGACCGTGGCCGTAGCCTGCGCCCAGGACGCGGAAGCGCTCACGGCCGTGACCGAGGCGCATGCCATGGGTCTGGCCGATTTCATACTGGTCGGGAACACCGACAAGATCAAAGCCATCGCCGAGAGGATCGAACTCGACCTCACGGCGTTTGAACTTCTCGACGCCCGGGGCGAGGCCTGCGGAGCCGCCGCCACGGTGCAGGTCGTAGCCTCGGGGCGGGCGCAGATACTTCTCAAAGGGTTCGTCGACTCCTCGGTCCTCTTCAAGGCCGTACTCGACCGCGATGCCGGACTGCGCAACGGTTCCACGGTCAGCCACACCGTGGTCATGGACGTGCCCGGGTTCGACAAGCTCTATCTGCTGACCGACGCGGCCATGATCATAAAACCCGACCTCGCGACCAAGCGCCAGATCGTGCTCAACGCGGTCAAGGTGGCCCGCGCCCTCGGCAATCCGGACCCCGTGGTCGGGGTTTTGTGCGAATCCGAAAAGGTCAACCCGAAAATGCCCGCCACCATGGACGCCGCAACCCTGGTGGAAATGAACGCCAGAGGCGAACTCCCGGGCTGCCGCGTGGGCGGGCCCTACGCCCTGGACAACGCCATCAGCGAACAGGCCGCCCGGCACAAGGGCATGAAGGATCCTTTGGCCGGCAGGGCCGACATCCTGCTGGCTCCGGATCTGGCGGCAGGCAACATCTTTTACAAAAGTCTCATGTACTTCGCCCACGCACGTTCGGCCGGGGTGGTCATGGGCACCAGGGCCCCGGTGCTGCTCAACTCGCGGGCCGACTCCCACCAGACCAAGATCAACGCCGTGGCCCTCGGAATTCTCATGGCGGCAAAAGGAGCCTAAAACATGAACATCCTGGTCCTGAACCCCGGTTCAACCTCCACCAAGATCGCGGTCTTTCAAGGCCCGGAAGCGCTCTTCGTGGAGACCATCCGCCACGAAGCGGCCGATCTGGACCGCTTCGCGCACGTCATGGACCAGGAGGGATACCGGCGGGAAATGATCATGGCGGCCCTTGCGCGCCATGAGCTTGCCGTCTCGGACATGGCCGCCGTCATCGGCCGGGGCGGACTGCTCCGTCCCATGCCCGGCGGCGTGTACGCCGTCGGCCCGGAAATGATCGCCGACCTGAGCTCCTGCCGCTTCGGAACCCACGCCTCCAACCTCGGCGCCATCCTGGCCCACGACCTGGCCTCCCGCGCCGGAATACCGGCTCTCATCGCCGACCCCGTGGTCGTGGACGAGCTTGGTCCCCTGGCCCGCTATTCCGGCCACCCTTCCATACAGCGGCGCAGCATCTTCCACGCCCTGAACCACAAGGCCGTGGCCAGACGCGTGGCGCAGGAACTGGGGCGCGCCTACGAGGAGCTGCGGCTCATCGTGGTCCATCTGGGCGGAGGAGTGTCCGTGGGAGCACACGAACTTGGCCGGGTGGTCGACGTCAACAACGCCCTGGACGGAGACGGGCCCTTCTCTCCCGAACGCAGCGGCGGCCTGCCCTGCGAAGCGCTCGTCAGCTGGTGTTTTGCCCCGGGTGCCAGCGAAAAGGAAATCCGTAGCAGAATCACCGGCAAAGGCGGACTTTTGGCCTATCTGGGCACGGCCAGCGGCATGGAGGTCGAGCGGCGCATCCGCGAAGGGGACACCCTCGCCCGGGAGGTGCGCCAGGCCATGGCCTACCAGGTGGCCAAGGAAATCGGAGCCATGGGCGCGGTACTCCATGGCCGGGTTGATGCCGTAATCCTGACCGGAGGGCTCATGCACGATCAAGAACTGGCCGCGCTCATATCCGGGCAGGTGGAATTTCTGGCGCCGGTCATGGTCCATCCGGGGGAGGACGAAATGTCCGCCCTGGCCGAGGCCGCCAAGCGCGCCCAGGCAGGCATGTGCGAGACGCTGACCTACCCGCCCTGTTCCGTGGGCACCGACTGCCAAAATCCGGTCTGAAAACCAGCCGTTGCCGATTCTTCCGGGATTTGGCGGGATTTGCCCCTTTTCCCGGGCAACGCTCTGGGGTAAAGGAAAAGGAATATTTCCATCTCAAGCCCCAGGAGCCGCAGGGAATGAACAAAAAAATCATTTGGGATCAGTCTTTTGAGACCGGAATTGCCGAAATCGACACGCAACACCAGCGCTTGGTCGAGATCATCAATTCCCTTGCGGACGGCATCGTCCAGGCTTCCATGGACGATCTGCACAATATCCTGACCCAGCTCAAGGAATACGCCAATTACCATTTCCGGGCCGAGGAAACCCTCATGGAGGCCGCCGGATACGCGGGACTCGAAGAGCACAAAAGCGAACATCTGGCTTTTGTCGACCAGATCCTGCTCTTCGATCTGGACGTCATCCTGGCTTCCGAAGGACTGGCCTGGGACATGTTCCATTTCCTGCGCGGCTGGCTGACCAACCACATCCTCGTTGTCGACAAGAAATTCTCGACAGCGATGTCGGCCTGACACCTTCCCGCGCATTCCATTTCAATCGCGAAGCGCGGGTTTTCCCCTTTTTTCAGATTCAGATTGCGCCAATGTTCATGCCCAGCAGGACGTTTCCGCCATCGACTCCACCCGGAGCAATTTGCATGAGGCTTCTTGTTTTTCTTTTTCTTCTGACGGGATGTCACGCATTCGTTCCTGTCCCTCCGGCCATGCAGGAGCTGCCCCAGGCCTACCGGCTTGAAGCCGGAGAACATGATCCGGCCGACCAGTGGTGGCGTGACCTGCAAAGCGAGGACCTTAACATCCTGATGGACGAGGCCCTGCGCTCCGCTCCGGACATGCGCACGGCCCTGGCCAGACTCGATCAGGCGCAGGCCGCAGCGGAAAAGACCGGCAGCGCCCTGTGGCCGACCCTTGGCGCAAGCGCCGACGCAACGCGGACCTGGACCAAACTCGACACCAGGAACCAGATCGAAAGCGACGCCTATGGTCTGGGACTTGCAGCCAGCTACGAGCTTGACCTCTGGGGCCGGGTCAGGGCCCTGCGCCAGGCCGACACCCTGGAAGTCATGGCCAGCCGCGACGATCTGCGCACGGCAGCCCTGACCCTGAGTGGCGAAGTTGCAGGGGCCTGGATATCCCTGTGCTCGACCCGGCAGCAGCTCGCCGTGCTGGCAAGCCAGCAGCGCACCAACGCGGACATCCTTTCCTCCCTTGAGCTGCGCTTCGCCAACTCGCTGGCCTCGGCTCTGGACGTGCTGCAACAGCGCGAGGCCATCGCCCAGACCGAGACCGTGATTTTCCCCCTGAAATCCGAGACCGTGCGCCTTGAAAACCGGATCAACCTGCTCCTCGGCAAGGCACCGGGCACGATGGATCTCGCCGGAGCGGCCGATCTCCCGATGCCCATGCCCCTGACCAGAGCCGGCCTTCCGGCGGAGCTGCTGCTTGAGCGGCCCGACATCCGCGCCGCCTGGCAGCGGCTGCTCGAGTCGGGCTGGGATCTGGCCGCCGCCAGGGCGGACCGCATGCCGGCCCTGCGCCTGACCGGAAATTTCGAGCACAATGGCGGTGACGCAAGCCGTATTTTCGACAACTGGCTGGCCAATCTGGCCGCGTCCTTGACCGCTCCGATCATCGACGGCGGCAGCCGCCGGGCCGAAGTGAAACGCCAGGAAGCCGTGCGCCGGGAGCGTCTGGCCTCCTACGAAAAGACCGTCTTCACGGCGCTCTCCGAGGTGGACACGGGCATCAACGCCGTGCTCAGACAGATCGAGCTGGTGCGCGCCCTGGAAACCCAACGCGAAGCGGCCCGGTCCGCCCTGACCAGCGCCCAAGTCCGCTACCGCAACGGCGTGCTCGACTACGACACCGTTCTTTCCCTGCTCCTCAAGCTGCAACAGCTCGATCGCACCCACATCAGGGAGCAGGCCTCCCTTTTGACCCTGCAGACAGGACTCTGCCGGGCGCTGGGCAAGGGCTGGAAATCTTCTTTCCCCGATGCATCCTGAAAAAAACAAAGCGAAAAAGCCATGATCATACCCGAATGTGACAGCACCAAACCCTTGCCGCCCAAAGTCAAGCTTCTTGTCGTTCTTCTGGCCCTTCTTTTCCTCGGAGCCGGAATTTTTGTCGCGGTCCGCTTCATCAAGACCCGGCCCACGCCGCCCCAGAGGCCGCTGGTGGTCATCGCGCCCCTGGTCGAGACAACCACCGTCACGGCGGGACCCCAAACGGCTGTCGTCCAGGCGCTGGGCACCGTCGTGCCCGCGCGCCAGACCCTGATCCGTTCCGAAGTGGCCGGAGTCGTCCGCGAGATATCTTTGGCCTTCGTGCCAGGCGGAACGGTGGTCGGGGGCAGTCCGTTGCTGCGTTTGGTGGACGAGGATTTTCGTCTGGCAGTGACCAGCAGGGAGGCGGAGCTTGAAAACGCCAAGGCCGCGCTGGAACTTGAACTTGGATACCAGCAGGTGGCCAGGCACGAATGGGAGCTTTTGGGAATAACAGGCAACGCCGGAGAAAGTCCGGATCTGGCCCTGCGCAAGCCGCAACTCGCCCAGGCCCGGGCCAAGGTTCGTCAGGCCGAGGCGGCCCTGGATCAGGCCCGGCTCGATCTGAAACGGACCACCGTGACCGCGCCGTTCACGGCCCTCGTACTGGAGAAGAACGTGGAGATCGGCTCCAGGGTCTCCATCACCGACACCCTGGCCACCCTTGTCGATACCCGTGAATTCTGGGTCGAGGCCGCCATACCGGTGGACCGCCTGTCCTGGATCACCCTGCCCGGAAAAGACGGCCCCGGCTCGAAGGTTCACATCCGTTCCCAGGCCAGCGGCGCCGAGCGTACTGGCCGCATCCTGCGCCTGCGCGGGGATCTGGAGGAGCAGGGACGCTTGGCTAGGGTGCAGGTCTCGCTGCCCGCGCCCCTTGAAGCCACCCCCGCGCCCATTCTGCTGGGTGAATACGTGCGTCTTGAAATCGAGGGAACGCGTCTTGAAAACGTGATCCGCCTGCCCAGGGCCGCACTGCGCGAAAACGACACCGTCTGGACCGTGCACAACGCGACCCTGGCCATCCGGCCCGCCACCGTTGCCTGGCGCGACACGGACACGGTCCTGATTTCAGACGGCCTTGAATCCGGCGACACCGTCGTGACCAGCGAACTGGCGAGCCCCATCGACGGTATGCCAGTCAGCCTTGGCCAGGAAAAGTAGAGCCATGCGCAACAAAATCCAACACGGCGCCATCGCCTGGATGGCCTCCAACCCGGTGGCCGCGAATCTGTTCATGCTGCTCTGCCTTGTCGGCGGCCTGCTCATGACTACCCGGATCAAGCAGGAAGTCTTTCCCGAATTCGAGTCCGAAATCGTGACCGTGACCGTGGCCTACCCCGGAGCGAGTCCTGAGGAAGTGGAAAAGGGCATTGTCCTTTCCATAGAGGAGCGGGTCACGGGCCTGGACGGAATCAAGAAGGTCACCTCCTCCTCGGTGGAAGGCGCCGGCACGGTCACGGTCGAGGCGCTGGAAGGGACCGACATGGAACGCCTGGCTCAGGACGTAAAGGGCGAGGTCGACCGTATCTCCTCTTTCCCGGAAGATGCCGAGACGCCGCGGGTAGTCATCGCCTCCAACCGCCGCCGGACCATGTCCATCGCCATCTATGGAGACATGGAAGAGCGCATCCTGCGCGAAATGGCCGAAACGGTGCGCGACGACCTGCTTCAAGACCCGGAGATCACCCAGATCGACCTGAGCGGCGCGCGTGACCTTGAGATCGGCATCGAGATTTCCCAGGATACCCTGCGTGCGCATGGCCTGACCCTGCGGCAGGTGGCGGAGATCATCGGCAACTCCGCCCTGGAGTTGCCCGGAGGCAGCGTCAAGACGAGCCAGGGTGAAATCCTGGTCCGGGTCAAGGACCGCCGCGAACTGGGCAAGGAGTTCGCGAACCTGCCCATCATCAGCTCCCCCGATGGATCGGTGGTACGCCTTGAGGACCTTGGCCGCATCACCGACGGCTTCGAGGACACCGACCTCTTCGCCCTCTACAACAACCAGCCGGCCATCCTGCTGGACATCTATCGCGTGGGGGACCAGACGCCCATCTCCGTTTCCAATGCCGTCAAGCGGCACATGGAGCGGCTGAAGCAAATCCTGCCGCCGGGCGTGAACCTGGCCAAGCGCAACGACAGCTCGGACATCTTTCGCCAGCGCATGGACCTGCTGACCCGCAACGGCCTCATGGGACTTTGCCTGGTCTTCATCCTCTTGGCCCTGTTCCTGGAAATCAAGCTGGCCTTCTGGGTCAGCATGGGCATCCCCATCTCCATCCTGGGCTCGTTCCTGATCCTCCCGGGACTTGGCATGAGCATCAACATGGTTTCCATGTTCGCCTTCATCATCACGCTCGGCATCGTGGTCGATGACGCCATCGTGGTCGGCGAAAACGTCTATCAATACAAGGAACAGGGGCTCTCCTCCCTGAAGGCCGCCACCAACGGCGCCCGGGAAGTGGTCATGCCCGTGACCTTCTCGGTCCTGACCAACGTCGTCGCCTTCGTGCCCATGCTCTTCGTGCCCGGCGTCCTGGGACGCGTTTTCGGCGCGCTCCCGGCGGTGGTCGTCAGCGTCTTTCTCATCTCCCTGGTGGAAAGTCTCTTCGTGTTGCCTTCCCACCTTGGGCACCTCAAGTCCGGAGGCAAATCCAGGCTGGCCTTCCTGCACAATTGGCAGGCCAAATTCAGCGCCGGTTTCATGCGCGTGGTAAACAACTTCATCTCGCCCCTGCTCATGCTGACCATACGCCTGCGCTATCTGACCCTGGCCCTCGCCGTTGCGGTGCTTCTGGCCACGATCGGGTATGTGGCCAGCGGACGCATGGGCATCGTCATGTTCCCCAAGGTCGAGTCGGATTATGCCTACGTCGAACTGGCCATGCCCTTCGGCTCGCCCGTGGCCCGCACCGAGGCGGCCATCAACCGCATGGTCAGCATCGCCGACGAACTGGCCCGTGAAAACGGCGGGGATGAACTGGTCGAGGGAATCTTTTCCCAGGTCGGCACAAGCTCAGGCGGGCACCAGGGCTCGGTGCGCGTCTTTCTGACCCCGCCGGAAATGCGCACCCTGCCTACGGCGGAGTTCACCAAACTCTGGCGGGAACGCGTCGGTGAAATCGCCGGAGCCGAATACCTCAAATTCGAATCGGATCGTGGTGGGCCGGGTTCCGGCGCGGCCCTGACCATCGAACTCTCGCACCGCTCCACCCAAATCCTGGAACAAGCCGGAGAGGACCTGGCCAAGGAGCTCGGCTCCTACGCCCAGGTGTCGGACATCGATGACGGATTTTCCGCCGGCAAGACGCAGCTCGACTTCCGCATCCGGCCGGAGGGGCGCAGCCTGGGGCTGACCTCCCAGGACGTGGCCCGCCAGATCCGGGCTGCATTTTACGGAGCCGAGGCACTGCGTCAGCAGCGCGGACGCAACGAAATAAAGGTCATGGTCCGTCTACCGGAAAGCGAACGCGTGTCCCTGCAAAACATCGAGGATTTTCTGGTGCGCACTCCGGCCGGCACAAGCGTGCTGCTGCGCGAAGTGGCCGATGTCACCAAGGGGCACTCCTACACCAGCATCGACCGACGCAACGGCCGCCGGATAATCTCCGTGACCGCCGACGTGACCCCGCCCTCGGAAGCCGCCGCGATCATCAACTCCGTCAAGGACAGCTACCTGCCCAAACTGCAAGACCGCTATCAGGGCCTGGAGTTCAGCTTCGAGGGCAAGCAGGCCGACATCCAGGAAGGCGTCGGGGCGCTTTTGCTCGGGCTGGGCATGGCCTGTTTGTGCATCTTCGCCCTACTGGCAATTCCGCTACGCAGCTATGTGCAGCCGCTGATCATCATGACCAGCATCCCCTTCGGCATCGTCGGCGCCGTGTTCGGGCATCTGGTCATGGGCTACAGCCTGAGCCTGGTGTCGCTTTTCGGCATCGTGGCTCTGTCCGGGGTGGTGGTCAACGGATCCCTGGTGCTCATCGACTGCGCTAACGGCAAGCGGCGGCTCGGACAATCGGCCCTGGCCTCCATTCATCAGGCCAGCGTGCAGCGCTTCCGGCCCATCCTGCTGACCACGGTGACCACCTTCGGTGGACTCGCGCCCATGATCTGGGAAACCTCGCGCCAGGCGCGCTTCCTCATTCCCATGGCCCTGTCGCTTGGGTTCGGCATTGTCTTCTCCACGTTCATCACGCTCGGGATCGTGCCGTCCCTGTACATGGTGCTCGAAGACCTGAAGCGCTTCGGGCGCTCTCTTGTCAAATAAGGAGGACAAATGGAACTTGGAGTGCTGATCCTGCTGGCCGCCGCAGCCGGAGCGCTGGGCTGGTTCTGGATGGACGGCGTGGCCAGCGGCGAACGTCGCATGGGACACCGTCCCTGAGGCGCGCGCGGACCTCTTCCGGGAGAAGAGACTGAAGAACACGAGGATACAAAAGACGAGCCGAGACCAGGCGGGGCGTAACGCGGCCAAAAATGCGATTCGTTCCAGCGAGCCTAGTTCATGCGCCGCCAAAGGCGGCACAGAAAGCCCTTCCCGGCCGCCGAATACAGAATCCACAAACTCCGATCAGTTGGCAAAAATGGGTCAGACTCTACTGAATGGATGCATCGGCATCACGCAGTTGCCGCGATGGCCCCAAAAAAATCAACCTGCTTGATTCCTGAGCATTTCTCCGTGGCTCAGATTTTCACCATTTGCCGTCAAAGACAGCCTGGCAAATAATTATCAATAAATTCATGACGGTTAAAATTCAGACAGGCACTGGCGTGACTTCAAATTCTTCGATGGCGGAATATCGGAGGAGGGAAGATGCGGACAGGTGCGCGCCAGTCAACCGGCCACACCCCAAAAAAAAACCCTGCCAGGCAGGGTTTAGAGGCTCAGATCGACGCGACTACCATCTGGGCCGGCGCTCACGCTCGGGACGGGGACGGGCTTCGTTGACCTTCAGGGAACGTCCGCCGTAATCGGCGCCGTCCAGAGCAGCGATGGCTTCTTCAGCGCCGCTCTCCATTTCCACAAAACCAAATCCGCGGGCTCTGCCTGTCTCACGGTCGGAAATGAGTTTAACGTTTGCAACTTGGCCGTACGTTGCGAACAGCGTTTCCACATCCTGCTCGGTGGCACTCCAGGGCAGGTTTCCGACATAAATGTTCTTCGACATGATGCACTTGTCTCCTGTAAAAAAACTGAAAAATCCAGGTTGAGTCTCCCATCGGATCTGTCGCGCCTTTGGGCCAAAACCCTTCCCGTCTCCTCGTACCTCGCACCAACCGAAATGGTTGATACATGGCTATGGAAAATACGTATTTCTAAAAAAAGAGGCAAGAGTTTATTTGAAAAGTTCTCTTGAAAAAGATGCCTTTTTTCGATCTTTTCAAACACGCCCGATTCCGGCATTTCCCCGGGAGTATTCTCCATTTTACATTGTAAAAAATAACGATTTTCATTACCGATTAACAATGCCAAGCGCTCCCTCACCTTCCGGCACTCTTTTCGCCATCAAACGCTACGCCCTGCATGACGGGCCGGACTTGCGCGTGACCATTTTCCTGAAGGGCTGCCCCCTATCCTGCCTATGGTGCCACAACCCCGAAGGCATCAAGGCCGCTCCAGCCATCCTGGCCCTGCCGAAAAAATGTGTCGGCTGCGGAGAATGCATGCAAGCCTGCCCGCAAGGCGCCCTGCGCCCCGGACCGGTCGGCGTGATCAGAAACAGCGAGATCTGCACCGTCTGCGGCACCTGCGCCGAGGTATGCCCAGCCCTGGCTCATGAAGCCGTGGGCAGGACATGGACCGTGTCCGAAGCAATGACAGAGATAGAAAAGGAGATCCCCTTTTTTGCCGGAAACGGAGGCGGGGTGACGTTTTCCGGCGGGGAACCCTTGGCCCAACCCGATTTTCTTGAGGCCTTGCTTGTGGCCTGCGGGAACCTGGACCTGCACCGCGCCGTGGACACCAGCGGCTTCGCGACTGCCGAAACGATCTCGCGCATTGCCCGGCACACGGACCTTTTCCTTTTCGACATAAAGCACATGGATCCGGACACCCATCGCCGGGTGACAGGCGTGTCCAATGCCCCGATCCTTGCCAATCTGCGCCTGTTGGCAGAATTGGGGGCGCGAATCGGGCTCAGGCTGCCGCTCATACCGGGAATCAACGACGACGCGGAGAACATTCGCCGCACAGGCCTTTTGGCCGCATCTCTGCCGGGGATACGCGATATCGCCGTGCTTCCCTACCATGCCTCGGCCCGGGGGAAATACGCCAAACTCGGAATGTCCTATCCCGGAGCCGCCATCAAACAGAGCGATCCGGACAGCGTGGATCGTGCCGTGGATATTTTGCAGCATTGCGGGCTCGAGGTCCGCATCGGAGGATAGGCAGATGAACCAGAGAATCGAGCACCTGCGCGAAGAGAGCTTCGCCGCCGAACCGTCCATTTCCATCGAGCGCGCCCTGCTCGAAACCAAATTCTACCTCGAGAATTACGGCAAGCATTCCCTGCCCGTGCTGCGCGCCCTTGTTTTCAAGGATCTGTGCGAAAAAAAGACCATTTATCTTGGCGACGGCGAACTGATCGTGGGTGAACGCGGTCCCGCGCCCAAGTGCGTGCCGACCTTTCCGGAACTGACCTGCCACTCGGCCTCGGACCTGCGCGTGCTCGCGACCCGGCCCATGACCCGCTACCATGTCAGCGATGAGGATGTCGAAACCTACGAACGCGAGGTCATCCCCTACTGGACCGGCCGTTCCATGCGCGAACGCGTCTTCTCCCAGATCCCCGGCGAATGGCGGGCAGCCTATGAGGCAGGCCTCTTCACAGAATTCATGGAGCAGCGCGCCCCCGGCCATACGGCCCTCGACGGCACGATCTACGAATGGGGCATGCATGATTTCAAGGCGCGCATCGCCGAACGCATGAGCCGCCTGGACTATCTGAACGATCCCCTGGCCTCGGACCGCGCCGAGCAGCTGAAGGCCATGGACATCGCCTGCGACGCGGCCATCGTCTTCGCCCTGCGCCACGCCGATCTGGCCTGGGAAAAAGCCAAGACCGAGCCAAATCCGACGCGCAAGGCCGAACTCACACGCATCGCCGAGGTCTGCCGCCGCGTCCCGGCCCAGGCCCCGCGAGACTTCTGGGAAGCCCTGCAAATGTACTGGTTCGTGCACCTGGGCACCATCACGGAACTGAACGGCTGGGACGCCATGACCCCCGGCCATCTCGACCAGCACCTTGCCCCCTTCTACAAGAAAGGCCTGACCGACGGCACCCTGACCCGCGAAACGGCCAAGGAGCTGCTCTGCTGCCTGTGGATCAAGGTCAACAACCACCCCGCCCCGCCCAAGGTCGGCGTCACGGCCAAGGAGAGCGGCACCTACAACGATTTCACCAACATCAATCTTGGCGGCCTGAAACGCGACGGCTCTGACGGGGTCAGCGAACTTTCCTATCTCATTCTCGAAGTTGTCGATGAGCTCAAACTCCTTCAGCCCCAGACCAGCGTGCACATCAGCCAGAAGACGCCGGACCGCTTCCTGAAAGCCGCCGCCCGCGTCATCAAAAACGGCTACGGCTACCCGTCGATCTTCAACACCGACGCCGTGGTCATGGAACAGATGCGCGTCGGCAAAACCGTGGAGGACGCCCGCGAGGGCGGCTGTTCCGGCTGCATCGAGACCGGGGCCTTCGGCAAGGAAGCCTACATCCTGACCGGCTATCTGAACGTGCCCAAGGTCCTGGAACTGGCCCTGAACGACGGCCGCGATCAGCTGACCGGCCACCAGATCGGCCCCCGGACCGGCGACGCCCGTGATTTTTCGAGCTTCGACGACCTCTACGACGCCTTCACCCGCCAACTGGACTGGGTGGTGGACCTCAAGGTGCGCGTCAACAACTACATCGAGCGCATGTACGCCGCCCACTCCCCCGCGCCCTTCCTTTCCACGGTCATCCACGACTGCATCGAAAAGGGGCGGGACTATTACGACGGCGGCCCGCGCTACAACACCAACTACATCCAGTGCTGCGGCATCGGCACGGTCACGGACAGCCTGTCCGCCATCAAGACCCACGTCTTTGACGCTGGAACTGTCCCCATGCAGAAACTTGTCCAGGCCCTGCAATCCAATTTCGAAGGATCGGAAGCCCTGCGCCTGAAGCTCTGGAACAAGACCCCCTTCTTCGGCAACGACGACGATCGGGCCGACGACATCATGCGCCGCGTCTACGATTCACTCTTCACGGCCATCGACGGCCGCCCCAACACCAAGGGCACAGGCTATCACCTGAACATGCTCTCCACCACCTGCCACGTCTATTTCGGCAAGATGCTCGGCGCCTCGGCCAACGGCCGCCTGGCCGGACTACCCGAATCCGACGGCACCTCGCCCTCCCACGGCGCGGACAGGAACGGTCCCACGGCCGTGGTCAAGTCACTCTCAAAAATGGACCAAATCAAATCCGGCGGCACTCTCCTCAACCAGCGATTCCTGCCAGACGTCCTCAAAACCGATCAGGACCTGGACAGGCTCGCCCAACTGGTGCGTACCTATTTCCGCCTCGGCGGCCACCACATCCAGTTCAACGTGGTCGACACGGCCACCCTGCGCCAAGCCCAGGCCAGCCCCGACGAACACCGCAACCTGCTGGTCCGCGTAGCCGGATACAGCGACTACTTCGTGGACCTGGATCTGGACCACCAGGAGGAAATCATCCGGCGCACAGAGCAGGAAACGGCGTAGGCTGAAAAGATGCCTCCGGCGGGCAGGGGACGCGTCCCCTGCACCCCATTCACATTCTTTTCAACCTGTCCTCATCACTCTCAACCCGTCCACATCACCTCAAGCGGGTCGGCGTGGTCCGGGCGAGGGCTGTCGGCTGTTCGACTGAGCCAAGCATCGTTTGCTTCCCGGCCGCGTGCCAGACAAAACGCGCAAGGATGCCAAAAGCTCAAGGACGGAAAGCATTACGAGGCCCGCGAAGGAGTTCCGGCAGCCCTCGCCCGGACCGCACCGACACGCGCCCCCGCATCCAGCGCCAAATCCATGCCTTCGACAAACAGAAGCCTCGCCCCCAGCACCCCATCCGCATCGCCTCAACCAATCCGCATCACCTCAAGCGGGTCGGCGTGGTCCGGGCGAGGGCTGTCGGCTGTTTGACTGAGCCAGGCATCGTTTGCTTCCCGGCCGCGTGCCGGACAAAGCACGCGAGGATGCCAAAAGCTCAAGGCCGGAAAGCATTACGAGACCCGCGAAGGAGTTCCGGCAGACCTCGCCCGGACCGCACCGACACGCGCCCCCCGCATCCAGCGCCAAATCCACGCCGCCCCCTCCCCGACACGCGCTCCAGCCCGTTCCGCTCAGAGAATCGATCGTTCCGATTCCGCCAACCTTCTTGCATTTTCCGGCTTTTTGGCCCATGCCAAGGACGATTTTTCGCCATAGTGGCCAAACCCGTTTCTTCTCATCCATCATCAAGGAGGCTCCATGAAACGCATCCTGCTTTTCGCCGTTTTAGCTCTGGCTCTGTGCGCGACCACCGCTTCAGCCAAAAAGCTGGTCGTGGCCACGGATACCAATTTTCCGCCTTTTGAATTCAAGGACCCCGAGAGCGGCAAGCACACCGGCTTCGACGTGGAGCTTTGGGACGCCATCGCCAAGGAAATCGGCGCCGAGTACGACCTGCAGCCCATGGACTTCAACGGCATCATCCCCGGCCTGCAGTCCGGCCAGGTTGACGTTGGCATCGCCGGCATCACCATCAAGCCCGAACGCGCCGAAGTCGTCGACTTCTCCGACCCCTACTACAACGCGGGCCTTCTGATCCTGGTCAAGGCCGACAACGAAGACATCACCGACGTGAAGGCTCTGGCCGGCAAGATCGTTGCCACCAAGCTCGGCACCACCAGCGAAGACTTCGCCAAGAAGGAAGCCGGAGCCAAGGAAGTGAAGCTTTTCCCCAACAATGACGCCATGTTCATGGAACTGCTCGCCGGCGGCGCCGATGCGGTCATCTTCGACTCCCCGGTAATCTCCGAATTCGTGCGCACCGTGGGCAAGGGTCAGGCCAAGATCGTCGGTCCCCTGTACATGGGCCAGTCCTACGGCATCGGCTTCCCCAAGGGCAGCGATCTGGTCGCCAAGACCAACGCCGCGCTCCAGAAGCTCAAAGACAGCGGCGCCTACCGCGAACTGTACATCAAGTGGTTCGGCACCGAGCCCAAGTAATCCCTTCAAATCATCCATGGAGGCAGGATCTTCCTGCCTCCATTTCGAGACACCCATGGCCTTTCAATTCGAACCAAGCGTCGTTGTCGACACCTTGCCCATGCTCATGCGCGGAGTCTGGTACACCATCTACCTGACCGTCGGCGGCCTGTTTTTCGGCTTTCTTCTCGGAGTGGCCACGGGCCTCATGAAGCTGGCCCGCCCCTTTTTCGTCCGCAAGCTCGCCGATCTCTATGTGGAACTCATTCGCGGCACGCCCATGCTGGTGCAGGCCATGTTCCTCTATTACGGCGTGCCCATGGCCGTGGGCCTGCGCATCCCGCCGCTCATCGCCGGAGTCATCGTCATCGCCATCAACTCCGGCGCCTACATCGCCGAGATCGTGCGCGGTGCCATCCAGTCCATCAATGTCGGACAGACCGAAGCAGGGCGCTCCATCGGCCTGACCCGGGCTCAGACCATGCGCTACATCATCTGGCCCCAGGCCTTCAAACGCATGATCCCGCCGCTGGGCAACCAGTTCATCATCAGCCTCAAAGACACCTCTCTGCTGATGGTCATCGGCGTGGGTGAGCTGCTGCGGACCGGCCAGGAGATCGTGGCAGTCAATTTTCGGGCGTTTGAAGTCTATATGGCCGTGGCCATGGTCTATCTGGTCATGACCATGAGCATCGCCAAGGCCCTGAAAATCCTTGAGAACAGACTCATAAACAAGACCAGCGGAAAGCGCGCATGATTGAAATAAAGAACCTGCACAAGAAGTTCGGTGATCTGGAAGTTTTGAAAGGAGTCAACCTGACCGTAGCCTCGGGAGAGGTGGTCTGCATCATCGGACCGTCAGGCTCGGGCAAGTCGACCGTGCTGCGCTGCATCAACCGGCTGGAGACACCAACTGCGGGCACGGTGATCGTCGACGGGCACGATATCATGAACCCACGGACAGACATCAATTACGTGCGCACCGAAGCGGGCATGGTCTTTCAGCAGTTCAACCTCTTCCCGCACATGAGCGTACTCGACAACGTGATCCTCGGACCGGTCAAGGTCCGCAAAATGCCTCGTGCCGATGCCGAGCACCTGGGCCATGACCTTTTGGCAAAGGTGGGCCTGGGCTCCAAGGCCCTCGCCTACCCGGAGCAGCTCTCGGGGGGCCAGAAGCAGCGCGTAGCCATCGCCCGCGCCCTGGCCCTGCAGCCCAAGGTCATCCTCTTTGACGAGCCGACCTCGGCCCTGGACCCGGAACTTGTCGGCGAAGTGCTGGAAGTCATGAAGAAGCTGGCCGCCGAGGGCATGACCATGATCGTGGTCACGCATGAGATGGGCTTCGCCCGCGAGGTGGCGGACAGGGTCATCTTCATCGACGAAGGAGTGATCCAGGAAGAAAACACCCCGCAGGAATTTTTCAACGCGCCCAAAAATCCCCGCCTGCGGGACTTTCTGGGCAAGATCGTGGGTACCTGCCGGGAAATGTAGGTTCAGGGCAACTGGGCCCGGCCCACCAATTGCGCAAAAATGGTCGGCATTGGCGCTTCAAGGGTCATGCGTTGACCCGAGAACGGATGCGCGAAGCTGATTGAAGCGGCATGCAGCGCCAGGCGGGAAAAATTGTCGCCCTTGCCTCCGTATTTCCGGTCACCGGCCACCGGATGCCCCAGATCCGCCATCTGCACCCGGATCTGGTGCTTGCGTCCAGTCAGCAGTTCAATCCTCAAAAGCGAATATCCTCCCTTCTCCTTGACCACGGTCCAGGCGGTCTGCGCCAACTTGCCGAGCCTGGCGTCGCGAGTGGAATAGACCTTGTGCACACCGCTCTCCACCAGATGGGAGATGACCGTGCCCGAGGCCTTGTCCATTTGCCCGTGCACCACGGCAGCGTAGATCTTGGTGGTATCCTCCCACTGATCCTGCAGGGTGCGCTTGGCCGCCTCGGTCTTGGCGAAGAGCAAAATCCCGGAAGTCTCCCGATCCAGGCGATGGACAATGAAAATCCTGTACCTGGACTTGGCGTTGCCCTTGCGCACGTAATCGGTCAGGGCGTAATAGGCGGTACGCGTCTTTTCCGCCTCCGTGGCCATGGTCAGCATCCCGGCGGGCTTGTCCACGACGATGACGTCCCGGTCTTCGTGAATGATATGAAGCCCCGGAGGCAAATGCCTTGAGCCGGAGCGAGCTTGTCCACTCATTGGTTGTCCTTGAAGGAAAGTGTTGCAGAATTTTTTGACGCCAAGGCCAGCTTGGCCCACGATGCGCGCCAACCGATCGGAAAAAGAGGCAAAAGTCCAGGACAAAACCCGTCAACTCTCGCGTACGAACCCCTTGGACTTGAGTTTGTGGGCGTATTGGGAGTGCAGAGGCCGGATCAGGTTGAGCCTTTTTTCGGCTCTGGAGGCGAAGATGTTGTCTCCGGCGGCCAGGACCACGCCGGTCTGGCCGTCCTGGGTCAGATAGACATCCGGGGCCGCGTCGAGGACCAGGATGCGCAGGTCGTTCTCGAACGGCAGGACCATGGGTCTGAAGGCGTGCAGGAATGGACAGATGGGAGTCAGGGCGAAGACGTTGAGCTCCGGGTAGATGAGCGGCCCGCCCGCGGAGATGGAATAACCCGACGAACCGGTGGGCGTGGCCACGATCATGCCGTCGGCCCGCACAGTGCCCAGGTGGTCGTTGCCGTACCACATGTCCAGCCTGATCATGCGCGCCAGGCTTCCGCAGCTGATGACCAGATCATTTATGGCGTAGCCCCGATAATACTCCTGACCGCGCCGGAGCACATGAAAGCTGATGACCAGCCGCTGGGACATGTCGTACTCCCCACGCAGAATGAGCGTCAGGGATTCGCGCCAGTCCGTGGGCGAAAGCTCCGTAAGAAACCCGACTTTGCCAAGGTTCAGGCCCAGGATCGGGATACCCATATCCTGCACGGCCCGGGCCACGGCGAGCAGTGTGCCATCGCCGCCCAGGGTCAGGATCATGTCCGCATCCCCCCAGGTTGAGACGCAGTGGACCTCTTCCTTGGAAGATGCGACAATCCGTGCCGAGCGCCCCTCGCCCACGAGCCAGCGCCGGATTTGCCGGGCCATGTTGGCCGCCAGCTCGTTCTCGACGTTATGGACAATGACTATTTTGCTGATGATTTTTCCCATTTGCGGGAGTGTAAGCAAAAGGTCTCGCGTATTCAAGGAGAGGGGCAATGTGAGTTTGCGGCGAGCCTTGGGCGTGGACAAACTTTTATGCAAATAAAACTAAAGTTCGCTGACAAGTGGCCGATAGGGAGAAGTAAGAGGTATGCCCTGTGACAGTGAATCCCTTTCTCGTCAAAAACGTGATGCGCACGTACGACCAGCACCAACAAGCGGGCCGACGAATTGCCAGGTTCAAGAAATACATGGACCGCGCCGGGCAAGAGGATTCCGTTTCCATTTCCAAGGAAGCCAAAAGACGCCAGCTGGTCGAAAAGGTCGCAGGCGAGATCGTGAACAACCTCATCGGATCGGACACCACGAACCCGGTCGTTCGCGAAATCAAGACACAGATGGCCAAGGAATTCGGGCAGGATGTGCTTTTCAGGTACCCGTCCGACGGAAGCGGCCTTCAGATACTGAAAAAAACAGACCAGGGTGTCGCGGAATTGACCAACGGCGAAAAGGATGCTTTCATGCGCCGGTTGTGGGAAATCGCCTTGACCCGGGTCAACGAAACAATGCTCTAGGCCTTGTTCTTGGGGGGCGCGTCTCGTCCACGTGAGGATAAAGCCAGTGCGGCCGGAAACCCCGGCAGGAGCGGAAAATGTCGATCAACACCATCAAATCTTTCAGCGGCTACGAATCGCAACGACTGGAGCAACTGGAGCAGCAGCGCCAGGAGCACCAGAAGACCGTTGCCAATCAGGACAGCGGTTCCGACCGTATCTCCATTTCCGATGAAGCGCGGCTCAAGGTGAGCATGCTCAAAACTGCCCAGGAAAGCGACGGGGTGCGAGCCGACAAGGTCGCCGACGTAAAGGCCCGGATAGAGGCGGGAGAGTACAGTGCTAACGGTAAGGATATCGCGGCCAGCCTGCTCAGACAGGAGCTTGACATCTGGGGCTGACCCATTTGCGACTCGACAGAAAAAGCCTGACCGGTGACCCGGCCAGGCTTTTTTTCATGAATTGGCCAAACGCCTGTCCTCGTTTCCAAGGTCGCGCAGCAGGACCTGGGACGGAAATCCCGATTCCACTTGCGGGGACTGGAGCCCCAGGCGTTCCTGGACATTGACGCAGATGGGCCCGGTCAGATTGAGGGTACTCCCTTGCGGGTCGCCCTTGGGCACGGTCACGCTGACCAGGATGACCAGGTCGTGGATGCTGCGCACCTTCAAGATCCGCTCTTCGGCCGCAGCCAGCCGAATCTCATAGTTCGGTAAGAATGAGAACGGATCGGCGAGCATCATGCCCATGCTCGGCATTTCAATGCATTGTAAAAAATGAAAGGGTGTTCCGGGCTTGAACTCCACCAGGGCGAATTCCCGCAGGGACTCGAAACCGATGATGCCGCGCGGAAACCGGATGGTCTTGTCCGCGGAAATGACCAGCTGCCCGATGCGTGAATTTATTATTTGTCTTTGCTTGTCCATATTGCTGCCGCCATCATCAGATCGTTGTTGTCGAGTTCCAGGGCCGAGGCGTTCTGGGTCTGCACCTTGAGATAAATTTCTTCCCGGTAGACCGGCATGTGTTCCGGCACTTCAAGGCCCAGTTTGATCTGCTGTCCCTTGATGCTTAAAATCGTGATCTTGATGTCATCACCCACATGCACGCTTTCTCCGGGGCGACGAGAGAGTATGAGCATAACCCCTTCCTACAGATAATTGACCAGGCTCATCTTCATGATCATGGACGAGGATTTGAGGACCGCCTCATAAGACAGCTGCTGGTTGGCCAGCTCCGTCAGAAGCGTGGCCAGATCCGCATCCTCCACATTGCTCATGCGCTCGGTTTCGTTGAGTTTAAGGCCGGAGAGGACAGTGTCGGCCACGTCGAGCCGGTTTTCCCGCGCACCCACGGAGGCCAGCTGAGTGGTGAAATACTGATGACCCGTCTTCAACCCATCCAGAGCCTCGGCACATCCTTGCTGGTTGTTGTTTTCAAGGGCGGCCACCAGCTTTCCCACGGTGACCATGATGTTCTTGCCCACGTCGGAATCCGAGAACACCGGCTGCGTCCCGTTTTCATAGTAGCCGCCAAAAATTTCCGCACCAACATTGTTAAGCTGCAAATACTGCCCGGCGGAAATCTCCACGTTGTGGGCCGCCGTCTGGGGGTGGATGACGAACTGGGCGTTCTTGACGAGCGCGGCCTCGGCACCCCGCGTCGTAAGTACCAGCTTGCCGCCAGGCACCAGCAGCTCGACCGGAGCAGGAACAGCGGGAGGATCAGGAAGCGTGGTAGGAGTTGGAACGGGGCTGTTTGAAGCCGTATGCCCCTCGGACCAATTCACCCCTCCATCGATGCTATAAGAATAATTGATTGTTTCAGTGGCGGGTGTGCCGACGTTCGTACCGAGCACAATGGCGTCGTCGATACGTACCATCACGTCGCTTGAAAAAAGCCCGCGTCCTTCGGCGTTGACCGCCGCCCCCATCTGGATGACATTTGTAGAGCCGGATTTAACCGCGAATGCCAAGCCTTGAAGGTCATCCGGTCCTGACAGCTGAATCCCTCCGTAAGGTGTTTGGATAACTGGTGTTTTAATATTGGCATTATTATCGACGGTAACGGACGTCCAAACACCAGCAGGGTCTCCGTCATACGAATACTCGGCCTCAAACGTACCACCACTGCCGGGAGGTCCGGGCGTTCCAACCACCCTCACATACATGTCCTTTTCAAACCCACCCAAAGGCAACGCTTTGATGGACGAATTGCCACCGCTGTAAAGCACTGCCGACTGGGACTCATGGTCTCCCTTATACACCGCCGTGGGCGCGATGGTCAGCCAGGAGCCCGTTTCGGTCGAAACGTTTGTTTCAGGCGATGGCCGGACTTGGTAGTCCGGCCCCAGATTAAGATCAATCCCGCCCAAATCCAGCGTGCCATCCGCACCCACTGTTCCCTTTGTCCAAGTTGTGCCGCCGTCCTTGCTGTAGCGGTATTCCCCGCCAGCTGCGTCGACGAGACTTGGATCCGCCCCTAAAAACTGGACCACAATACTACGACTACTCTGGCCCGTGACCAGACCAAGACTTTTTCCGTCCTGGTCATAAACCATGAGCGCTTCCTCGAAGGCGCTTCCCTCGAATTTCTGTCCCCCGAAAATGGATTTGCCTTCGAAACGGGTGTTGCCCAGATTGACCAGCTGGCTGAAAAGCTGACGGACCTCGTAGGAGGTGGCCTCGCGGTCTGAAGCGGTCATTGTGCCGGAAGCGCCCTGTTCGGCCAGACCCTTGAGTTTGGTCAAAATGGTGCTGACCTGAATCATGGATTCATCGGCCAGGCCGAGCCAGCCCTTGGCCGTGTCTATATTGGAGCGATACTGGTCGATGGAAGCCAGGGAAGAACGGTAATTGAGCACGCGGGCAGTGCCCACCGGATCGTCGGAGGGTCTGTTGATACGCTTCTGGCTGGAAGCCTGCATGTTCAAGTCCATGAGCTTGGACTGGGTGTCCTGCAGATTGTACAGAAAATTGCTGTACTGGTTACGAAGAGATACGCGCATGTCCCGCCTCCATTAGTTCTTGAGCCCCAGCAGCACTTGCAGCATGGACTCGGCGGTGGTGATCAGTTTCGCAGCCGCGGTATAGGCGTGCTGAAACTTGATCAGGTTGGTCATTTCCTCGTCCAGATTCACGCCCGAGACGGATTCCTGCCGCGACCTCAGGTCATTTGCCAGGGCCTGCTGGTATTCATAATTGAACTTTGAAGACTGCGTGTCCGAGCCCGCCTTGGCCACCAGAGTGGAATAATATTCCCCCAGGGTCTGGCGGGTCGTGCCTTCGCTTACGGTGCGCGTGGTGACGGCCTTGTTCTGCAGGGCGGCAAGGGCGGCGGATGTGGTGTTGTCGCCCTCGTTCATCTCCCCGGCGCCGTTAATGTGACCGGTATTGATGCGGGCAGTATTGCCGCGCACATCATTGTTGAGTGACAAGGTTCTGGCGTTGGAACCATCGAAAAAGGTATTGACGCCCAAGGCGGCAAGCAATCCGGTGGAATCGGAACCAAAGGCGAAATCATAGCCATCTGCGGCCTTGATCTGTATACGGCCGTCCAGAACGGAGGCAGTAACTTTACCCGGAAAGGTATTGTTTATGGCTGTTTTTACATTTTCCAGAGAGTGCTTTTCCGGATCGAAATTCTGGACACCAGGAGGAACAATTAAACTGAAATCCAGGGCAGAAAACTGCGCCAGCGCCCCGGTGCCCTTGTCATAAACTCCGATCATGAGATTGCCGCTCTCCAGTTTATCGCCAAAGGCAAGTCCCGCGCTGGCCTGAAGGGAATGAGCACTGTTCGTCACCCCATAGGTTCCAATGACTTCTTCGAAGCGTTCAAGCCCCGTGCCCTGGGAATGGATACGGTTGACTTCCCAGGCCAGGCCCTTGGCAAAGGCGTCCAGCTTTTCGATATAACTACCCACGCTCGCATCCCGAAACTGGAAGTACCCGGCCAGGGTGCCCCCGGTCAGACGACGTTCGTTATCTTCGCCGTTGGGCATGATCTGGGGAGTGATGTTGATCCTGGAAGAAGTGGTCTCGTACCAGAAAAGAGATTTCTTGGGCAGTATCTGAAAGCGATCGTCTTTCTGCAATGTACCATTAACATCGACCCCGGCTGGAAACGTCAGAGTTCCCTTGCCGTCGGGCAGCAGAAAAGCCTCTCCCGTGTACTCGAATACATCGCCGCCCGCTTCATTGGTCATCCAGGTCTTGCCGCCATCCACGGAAATCCTGAAATCCAGCGTCTGACCAGATCCAAGAGGCAAGGTCACAGAAGGGTTATTTAAAATTTCTATCGTGTATTCGCTGGAACTTTCCCCGTCAAAAGTCGGCAACCCATTATAAGTCGAGCCGCTTTGCAGATGTGGAATGGCCGACGCAGACTCGAAAGCCAACCGAAAGGCACTGACGCCGTCGACCAGGGTATGCCCGGCCTGGGTGGTGATGGTCACGTTGCCAAGGCCGTTGTCGATATATCTGATATCGATCTTTTCGGCCAACTTCCGAACCAGAGTCGCACGCTCGTCGCGCAGTCCGTTGGCGTTATTCTTGCCAGTCTCCTCGGTCACGGTGATCTGCTTGTTCAGCGCGGCAATGCTTTCAAGAAGCGTATTGATCTCGGAAACTTCAGCACGAATGGTATCATCGGTCTGAGATTGCAGACGCTGCAGATCGCCGTAGACAACCCCTATGGCCTGTTCCAGATTTGAGGCATGGCCGAGCAAGGCGGCCCGCACGCTCTGATTGTCGGGACTGGTGGCCAGGGTCTGCCAATCCGCCCAAAATGCGGACAAGGCCGAGTTGACCCCTTGCGCGTTGGATTCGTTGAAAATCATTTCAACGTTCTGCAGATTCTCGTAGAGCTTCTGCCAACGCTGCTGCTCCGAACTTTTGTCATTGTACATGATCTCGGTGAACTCATCGAAATAACGGATGACTTCGGCCGCGTTGACCCCTGTACCGAGCTGGCCCGGAGTGTAACTGATGTAGTAGCCATCCTCGAAGCGCACCGCCTGACGGCTGTAACCTTCGGTATTGGCGTTGGAAATGTTGTTGCCGACGACCTCGATGGCCGACTGGTTGGCAAAAAGGGACTGCTTCCCGATATTGAACAGGGATGCGATGCCGGGCATCAGAGCCTCCCGCGCACCAGAGTCGCCGTGGCCGTGCGGTCCTGCCACGTCCCCTTGGCCGAGTAGGTGTTGCGTTCCCTCGGTGCGACCTGATTCTGAAAATGGCTGAGCAGCACGCCGCTCTGCTTCCAAAGGGCCATGGCCAGATCGGCGTTGATCGAGGCCAGCTGGCCGCTGTCCTGCTCATGCGTGATGATCTTGGCCCGCCACGTTTCAAAGATGCGCCTGTCCGCAGCAGACAGGGGCTCCAGAAAAACAGCCAGATTGGTCATGCCCGCCGATTGCAGACGATGGACCAGAGCCTCGCGTTCGCGCACGAGCTGCCTGATCAGGTCCTGGATGCACATCTCAAGTCCCGTCACCTGATCCGGCGCGCCCGCCCGCAGCAAGGAGTATTCCTCGCGCAGGAGCTGGCAGAGAAGCTCTGTGCCTTTTGCCTGACGAATGAGACTGCCGAGAATGATCTGTTGCATATCGTGCTTCCTTAAACATGAGCGGTAGTGAAAATTAAGGCCGAGGCAGGAAATCCCTGCTTGGCGCACCCTTCATTTTCCTGATCATTGCAAAATGCCGACCAGCATGCATCAGGCCCTCCAAAGACGGCGTCAGAAGCCCTTTCCCGCCCCGGACGCAGGCTTCAGCGCCTGGCCCATCGGCAAGAATTTCCCCGTGGCCATGCGCACTAGGGACCGTCCTCGCCGTCCATGCGCACAACGCGCAGGGCATCCTCAAGGTCAGTGGGCATGATCTTCGCCTGAGCCTCTCCGGACGGCGACCGCTGCTCGATACTTCGCGCCAGCATCTCGGCCTCGTGCTGAGCCGTGATCGCGGCCAGCGTGCGCGGGGGCACTGCCGCGGCCTGCGCCCCGGCCGGGGCCTTGCCGCGATCCGCCATGTTCAGGGGATGCAAAGGAGCCGTCGAAGTCGTGTCCCGACTGGCATTGACCAGACGCTCGGAAAGATTCGCATAGAGCATGTCGGACAAGCCGATGCCCCCGCTTTGCGACATCTTGACCGAGAGCTCCTGGTCAAACATGGACAGATAGCTCTCTTCTTCCTTGGAATGGAGCATCCCTTCTTTGGGCACGGAAGCGCGCATCTGTTTCCAGATCTGACCGATGAACACGGCCTCGAAGTCCTGGCAGGCCTTCTTGAGCTTGACCTCGTCCAGGCCCTTTTCCGGCTGCACCCGGGAGCGCAGATCCCGCAGGCGCTCCTGCAGGCTTTGCGTCGAATCAGGTTCGGGCAGGGCCGTGGTGATAATCTCGTTCATACCGCCTCCGCTGGCTAGAGGACCTCAAGATCGGCATGCAGGGCGCCCGCCGATTTCATGGTCCGCAGAATGGAAATGAGGTCCCGGGGCGTGGCGCCGATGGCATTCAGGCCATCCACCAGTTCCTGGATGGAAGCCCCGGCCATGAGGACGAGTCGCCGCTGCTCTTCGCGCACGCCGATCTCGGTGGACGGGGTGATGGCCGTCTGACCCGGGGAGAACGCTCCGGGCTGGGAAACCTGGGGCTGCTCGGACACGACCACGTTCAGATTGCCGTGGGAAACGGCAACCCGGGACAGGGTGACGTTGGAACCCAGAACCACGGTGCCGGTCTTTTCATCGACAACCACCTTGGCCCGGCTGTCGGGCTGTACTTCCAGATTTTCAAGAGAGGCCATGAGCGCGACGATGTTCCCCTGATACTGGGGAGGAATTCCGAGCCTTATGGAAGAGGCGTCCTGGGCGTGGGCGTACTGGCCGCCGATGGCCTTGTTCAGGCTGTCCGCGACCTGCTTGGCCGTGGAAAAATCCTCCACGCCCAGCTGGATGGTGATGTCCTTTTGCTCGTTGAAACTGAAAGGCACGCTGCGCTCGACCACAGCGCCGCCGGGGATGCGGCCCACGGTGGTGATGTTCTTGGTCGCCGTAGCCGCGTCTCCTCCGGCCGAAAACCCGCCCACGGCCAGGGAACCCTGGCACAGGGCGTAAATACTGCCGTCGATGCCCTTGAGCGGGGTCATGAGCAGCACGCCGCCAAGCAGCGAGGACGCGTCCCCCACGGAAGAGACCGTCGCGTCGAGCCGGGACCCCGGTCTGGACGAGGCCGGCATCTTGACCGTGACCATGACCGCTGCGACGTTTTTAGGCTTGAGCGCTGCCCGGTCGACCTTGACCCCCATGTTTTCAAGCATGTTGGCCATGGACTGAATCGTGAACTGCGAGCTGCTCTTGTCTCCGGTTCCCGGCAGGCCGACCACCAGTCCGTAGCCGACGAGGTCGTTGGAACGCACCCCGCCGAAGCTGGCGATATCCTTGAGCCGCACGGCCCCGGCCGGCATGGCCAGGCCCACTGCCAGGCCAAAGGCAAGAAGCAGGAAGACGAAGCGTCTGGTTTTAGAATGGCCACACATTGTCAAGTATCCTCGCAAGCCACCCGGGGCGTTGTTTGTCGGCCAGGACCCCCTCGCCGTAAAGTTCGATGCGCGCTTCGGCCAGGCTGGTGGACATGATGGTGTTGTCGGCGTCGATGTCCCGATCCCGGGCCACACCCTGCACCAGCACGATCTGGGTCTCGCCGTTGACCCGCGTCTCGCGGGCCCCGACCACTTCCATGAGTCCGCCGCCGAGAACCCGGGTCACCCGGGCGGCCACGGTGGTGGTGAGGGAACTTTCGCGCTTGGTTTCGCCGTCGCCCTCGAATCCGCTGGTGGAACTGGCGCTGACCAGGGACTCCGGGCCCACGGTCGCATCGGGAATCAGCGGCAGCTGTTTTTGACCCAGATAGGCGCTCACGCCCAGATCCATGGAGCTCGCCCTGTCGGCCGTAGTCGAGGCCTTGCTTTTAGACAGCGTAGTCTCCACCACCTTGATGAGCAGGATGTCTCCGACCCTTTTGGCTCTGGCGTCGGCAAAGAGCATGGTCGCCCCGTCCGGATCAAAGAGCGAGCCTGGGTTCTGGGCCTCTGAGACCCGCTCCTGAGGAGGCGGCGTGACCACGGCCGCAGGCATGGGCGGACGGCTTGTGGTCCGACATCCGGTCATGGCCAGCACGGCCAGCGTGAACATCAAAAATCGTTTCTGCATATTTCCTCCCGGCCTACGGCACACGCACCGTTTCGGCATCGACAACCTGCGCGGCCACCACTCTGCGGCTTTGCATGTTTCGGACCCGGATGGTGTTGCCGATGCCGCCGTCCTCGAGACTTTCGACCGGCACGGTCAATTTGAGTGTCTGTCCCGCATAGACCAGGGTCAAAATCTGTCCCTTGGCCACCACAGGAATGAATTCCACCGCGTCGGCACTGATGACCTGTCCCTCGCCCACCGCAGCGGTCATGCGCAGGGGCAGATTACCTCCATCCCAGGGTGCTCGCGCCATGTAAGCCAGATTCTTGCGCGCAAAACCCACCAGTCCCGGCTCCAGGATGTCACCCCTGTTCAGGACGCGGGCGGCGCAAGGGACGGTCTTCCAGACATCGGCGAAAACCGTGCCCGTGAAGCTCTGCACCGGACGCCCGTCTTCGGCCACGGCCTCAAGGCGCAGGCTGATCCGCCCCGGTGCGGGAGTGCCCACGGGAACGACACGAACCTGAACCGGCCCCTTTTCGGAGAGAAAGAGATAATCCGCCATGCGATGCTCGCGAATTTCCACTTCGCCCCCATGATGGGCCAGGGCGTTCGTCAAAATTTTGTCGATGGCCGGACGCAACGCCAGGGTGCTGAGCACCTGCCCTCCGCGCTGGACTTGAACCTGATCGGGAACATCCACAGGTGGCAGGGCCGTTCCGAAGCGCTGCACGATCAGTTCCCGCAATCTGGATCCGTTCAGGTTGGCCCTGGCGCCATCGAACTTTGGCGAGGCCAAAAGGGGCACCGTGCCGATGGCGGCCAGCAGGGTTTTGGCGTCCTCGCCCTCGGCCTGGGCCAGGTCGTTCAGAGTGATGGCCGGTCCGTCCACGCACACGGCCCCGGCCACGATCAGCCGGCCCTGGGCCACGGCCAGGCAGGGGCAGAGCAGAAGAACGAACAGAGCCACAAATAAACGCATGAGCTACCTCTTCAGCTGATTGGCGGTCTGCAGCATCGTGTCGGCCGTGGTGATGGACTTGGAGTTGGCCTCGTAGGCGCGCTGGCCCACGATCATATTGACCATCTCCTCCACGATCTCCACGTTCGACATCTCCAGAAATCCCTGAGCCAGGGTCCCGGCATTGTTCTCGCCGGGCACGCTTTCCACCGCCTCGCCGGAGCCATCGGTCTGCACATAGAGGTTGCGCCCCATGGCCTTGAGACCGGCGGGGTTGACGAAGGTGTAGACCGGAATGTCCGTGCCGGCGATCTCCTCTCCGGCCTTGTCCACGCAGGTCAGGCGGCCGTCCTCGGTCACGACGATGTTCTGCGTCTCTGGCGGGACGATGAATTCAGGCTGCAGGGGATGCCCGTTGTCGGTCACGATGCGTCCGTCGCTGTCGAGCTTGAAGGCCCCGCTTCTGGTGTAGGACTCCTCACCGCTGCGATCGACGCGGAAAAAACCGTCGCCCTCGATGACAAGGTCGAGCTGGTTGCCCGTATTCTGGAAATCGCCCTGTGAAAATATCTTGTGCACGGACACGGGCCGCACGCCCATGCCGACCTGCATGCCCACGGGCAAGCGATCGCCTTCCTGGTTGGAAGAGCCCGCGATCTTCATGTTCTGGTACATGAGATCCTCGAACTCGGCCCTGTTCTTCTTGAACCCGGTGGTGTTCACGTTGGCCAGGTTGTTGGCCGTGACATCGAGATTAAGCTGCTGGGCGATCATGCCCGAGGCGCTGGTCCATAAAGCGCGAATCATATCTTCTTCTCCTTGCGGGATCACCCGCGCCCATCCTGCGGCCCGCGATCAGGTCACGGGCGGCAAGCCTAGGGATATTATCTGGGCGCACCGACCTCTGCGATGGCCTTCTTGTCTTGCTCGAACGAACCGCTGATCATCTTCTGGTAGGCCTCGAAAGCGCGCATGGCCTCGATCATGTTGACCATCTCCGAGACCACGTTCACGTTGGCCGCCTCCAGAAAGCCCTGCTCCACGGTGGAATCCTCGGCCGGAATGGCCTGTGCGTCCGCCCCCGGGCGGATGCGAAGCAGGGAATTGCCCACCTTTTCCAAAGCGCGAGGGTCCTCGACACGGACCAGGTCGATGGTGTCGACAATCTCGCCGTCAACGGAAAAACCGCCATCGGCGTCAATAAGCACGGCGCCCCCTTCCGCTATCTGCAGGGGACCGCCTTGGCCCAGGAGCTGATTGCCATGGGCGTCCACGACAAAACCCTCGGCCGAGCGATGGTACACGCCCTGACGGGTCAGAAATTCCCCTTCGGGCGTCTGGACCCGGAAAAAACCGTCCCCCGCGATGGCCAGGTCAAGCGGGTTGCCCGTGCTCTTCATGGGTCCCTGGGACATGTCGATGACCGCCTCGGAAATCCGGGGCTGCGCCAAAAGATTGGGCTGCGGCCAGGGTACCTTCTCGTTCAGGGTCGTGTTAGGGTCGACCATGTCATGGGCATAGCGGCGAAACGTATCCCGAAAGGCCAGTTTTTCGCTCTTGAAACCCGTGGTGTTCACGTTAGCCAAATTATTGGCGATGCTATCCAGTCGATGTTGCTGTGTAAGAGCCCCGAATACGGCGCTATAACTGCTGTCTTGCATGGGGGGTCCTCCTTGGTAACGCTCATTGAGCAAATACCAGGCCACTTGAAATGCATGACCGCCTGGTCCACAAGGGCCTTGGGAAAAAAACACTTGACTGCCATCCCCCCCCTCATGCAAGGGAAACGGTTGCAGAGCGGGTGTAGCTCAATGGCAGAGTACAAGCTTCCCAAGCTTGGAGTCGCGAGTTCGACCCTCGTCACCCGCTCCACTCCTGTATGTGGTCATACTGATTTTCGGTAGCTGATGGGGGTGGGCCTTTTCGTGGTCCACCTTTTTTTTTCCGATAGGCTTATACGATGGACAAAAACGAAATACACGCGCGGCTCATGGAAATGGTGACTCCCCTGTGTCAGGCCCGGGACCTCGAAGTCTGGGGCATCGACCTGCTTTTCGCGGCCGGGGGACGGCACAGGATCGTACGGGTCTATCTGGACTCCGAACACGGGGTCGGCATCGACGAGTGCTCGGAGGTCAGCAAACATCTGAGTCTGGCCCTGGACGTGGAGGACATCATTCCTGGAGCATTCACCCTGGAAGTGTCCTCGCCCGGTCTTGAGCGGCCTTTTTTTTCCTTGGAGCAGATGCAGGCCTATGTGGGACAGACGATGCGCATCCGCCTGGAAAACCCGCTTGAGGGCAGAAAAAATTTCAAGGGGCGCCTGCTCGGTATGGAACCGCCCATGTTTACGCTGACCGACGACAGCAATACATTTGAATTGAACTGGGACGATGTGGGCAAGGCCAACCTCGTCTACGAGCCCTTTGATCAGGGCAAGAAACGATAAATTTCGGAATACGGCGGGTTGTTTCCGCACGGAGAACGGAGGACGTTCATGAATTTGGAACTCAAAAAAGCCATTGACCAGATCAGCAAGGACAAGGGCATCGACCGTGAAATGCTGATCGACACACTGGAAGAAGCCATTCGGGCCTCCGTGACCAAAAAATACGGCGACAAGATGGATATCGAGGTCACCTTCAACGAAGAGACCGGCGAGATCGAAGTCTACCAGTTCAAAATCGTGGTCGAAGAGGTCGAGGATACCGACACGGAGATCCTCATGGTCGAAGCCGTCAAGCACGACCCCAACGTCGAGCTTGACGACGCCATCGGATTTCGCCTGCAGGTCGAGGATCTTGGCCGCATCGCCGCCCAGAGCGCCAAGCAGGTCATCATCCAGCGCATGCGCGACGCCGAACAGGAAATCATCTACGAGGAATACAAGAACCGCAAGGGCGAAATCGTCAGCGGCATCATCCAGCGCCGTGACCGTTCCGGCTGGATCATCAACCTCGGCCGCACCGAGGCCCTCCTGCCCAAGGACAAGCAGATTCCGCGTGAACGCTTCCGTCAGGGCGACCGGGTCGAGGGACTCATCATCGACGTACGCAAGGAAGGACGCGGGCCGCAGATCATCATCACCCGCTCCGACCCCGAGTACATGACCGCCCTTTTCCGCCGTGAAGTGCCCGAAGTGGCCGACGGCACCGTAAACATCATGGGCGTGGCCCGTGATCCGGGCCTGCGCGCCAAGGTCACCGTCCTGTCCCAGGATTCCAATGTTGATCCGGTCGGCGCCTGCGTCGGTATCCGCGGCTCGCGCATCCACAGCATCGTGCAGGAACTGCGCGGCGAGCGCATCGACATCGTACTCTGGAGCCCGGACATCGCCACCTACGCGGCCAACGCCCTGTCTCCGGCGCGCATCTCCAAGATCGCCATCGACGACGAGGAAAAATCCCTGGAAGTCGTGGTACCCGAGGATCAGCTGACCCCGGCCATCGGCAAGAAGGGCCAGAACGTCAAGCTCGCGGCCAAGCTTCTGGGTTGGAAGATCGACATTTTCACCAACAGCCGCTTCAACAAGGTGCACAAGAACCGCCACCTGCTGGAACAGCTGGCCAGCGCTGCCCAGGTCTCCGTCGCGGACTTCACCGAAGCCGGCTTCGATTCCCTTGAAGCCATGGCCGCCTGCACCAACGAGCAGTTGCTCGACATCCAGGGTATCAGTGAAGAAAACATCGGCGCCCTGCGCGGAGCATTGAACCTCCTCATCAGCCAGAACCGGGAAGAAACCCCGGAAGAATCCGAGGAATCGGAAATAAAAGGCGCGGTCGAAGGGGAAGATGCTGATTACGCGGACGGAGACGAAGCATAGATGATCCCAGCGGACGACAAGACCGCCTGCGCGCAAGGACCGATACGCATGTGCGTGATTTGCAGGCAGCGCTTTTCCAAAGAAGAACTATATAGATTTACCTGCCCTGTTCACGGAGAGCTCACTCTGACCGCTGACAGCACCGGAAAAACACCGGGACGGGGTTTTTATCTTTGCCGCGATGCGGCGTGCCGGAACAAATTCGAGCGATTCAAGGGCTGGCAGAAGAAATGTAAGGGGGTTGGGCATGTCCACTAGATTGCGGGTGAGAGACCTTGCCACGGAGCTTGATATCTCCAGCAAGGATTTGATGACGTTATTGCGGGAACTCAAAATCCCGGCCAAGAGCCATATGAGCAGCCTGACCGACGAAGAAGTCGGACAGGTCCGCAATCACCACCAGAACCGGGCCACCGCGCCCCAGGTCGTGGACACGCGCGCCACCTCGGGCGTCATCGTGCGCAAGCGGCACAAGGTCACTGCCGCCGAGGCCGAAACCCGGGAAACGGACGGCGAAGCACAGCCCAAGGACGAAACTCCCGCCGAGACCTCGGCAGAAGCGCCAGCCAAGACCGTGACGGAAACGGCCGAGGCGACCGAAAAGCCAGCGGCGCGCAAGCCTTCGAGGGCGGTCATCGTCACTCCGGCGCGCATCATCGAGGAAGTCCCCAGCGCCAAGGCCGCTCCCGAGGAATCCGCGAAGGAAGAGACGCCTGTGGCCGAGGCTCCGATCGTCGAAGCTCCGGCTTCCGTCGAAGAGGTCTCTGCCGCGCCGGTGGCCGCCGAATCGGCCGATGCTGGTGACGCAACCGCCGAAAAGACCGCCCAGGCTTCCGCCGAGACAACTGCGGAAACCGAAGGCGAGTCCGAAGAAGCCAAGCGCGCCCGCAAGAAGACCAAGAAAGCCAAGCCCGCTCCTCCGTCCGTTCAGGTCAAGATCATCTCCCGGCCCACCATAGTTGAATTTCCCGATACCCGAGTGGACGGCCAGCCGGTTCGTCCCATGGGACCGGCAGCGCGCCCCATGGGCCCGGCAGGCTATACTCCGCGTCCTTCCGGACCGGGAGGACGTCCCTCCGGCCCAGGTGGTCCCGGCGGTCAGCGCCCGAGTGCACCACGTCCCTCCGGTCCGGCCAACGTCGGCGCTCCGCCCCGTCCCGCCCCTGAGACCGAGGGTGCCAAGGACAGCCGCGGCAAGAAAAAGAAGGGTCGCCGCACGGTGGAGGCAGCCGATCTGTACCGCAAGGAAGAATTCTCCATGGGCAAGGGCAAGAAGGCCCAGCGCGCCGAGGCACGCAGAGCCGGTGGAGCCAGGGCCCAGGCGCAGAACACGCAACCGCTCAAGGCGTCCAAGCGCAAGATTCGCATTGACGACACCATCAGGCTGACAGACCTGGCCCATCAGATGGGCATCAAGGCCCAGGACCTGATCAAAAAGCTGTTTTCAATGGGTGTGATGGCCACCATCAACCAGTCCCTGGATTTCGACACGGCCCTGCTCCTGGCCGCCGAATTCAAATATGAAGTGGAAAGGGCCGGATTCTCCGAAGACGATTTCCTGCTGCCCAAGGAGGCCGACAAGGCAGAGGATCTGAAGCCTCGTCCCCCTGTCGTGACCATCATGGGCCACGTCGACCACGGCAAGACCTCGCTCCTGGACGCCATCCGCTCGACGAGCGTGGCATCGGGCGAAGCCGGCGGCATCACCCAGCACATCGGCGCCTACCACGTGGCCACGTCACGCGGCGAGATCGTCTTCCTGGACACCCCCGGCCATGAGGCCTTCACCACCATGCGCGCCCGTGGCGCCAAGGTCACGGACATTGTCGTCCTGGTCGTGGCCGCCGATGACGGCGTCATGGAGCAGACCAAGGAAGCCGTCAGCCACTCCAAGGCGGCGGGCGTGCCCATCGTCGTGGCTGTGAACAAGATGGACAAGGAAGGGGCCGACCCCGACCGCGTCAAGCGTGAACTGTCCGATCTTGGGCTCATGCCCGAGGATTGGGGCGGTGACACCATCTTCGCCCATGTTTCCGCCAAGAAGCGCGAAGGCCTGGACGAATTGCTCGAACTTATCCTGCTGCAGGCCGAAGTGCTCGACCTCAAGGCCAACCCGGACAAGCCCGGCCGAGGCCACGTGGTCGAGGCCAAACTGGACAAGGGTCGTGGCCCCGTGGGCACGGTTCTCATCCAGGAAGGCCAGATCACCCAGGGCGACGCCTTCGTGTGCGGCCTGATCAGCGGCAAGGTCCGCGCCATGTTCGATGACCAGGGCCGGCAGATCAAGACCGCCGGACCGGCCATCCCGACGGAGATCCAGGGCTTTGAAGGCATCCCCGAGGCAGGCGACGAGTTCGTCATCGTCAAGGACGAGAAGGTTGCCCGCAAGATCGCCGAAGAACGCCGCGTCAAGCATCGCGACAAGGAACTGGCCAAGGAATCCAAGGTCACCCTCGAAAGCTTCCTGGCCACCAAGGCCGGCGAAGAGGCCCAGAACCTGAACCTGCTCTTGAAAGCCGACGTGCAGGGTTCCCTTGAAGCCATCTCCGAGGCCTTGCGCAAGCTGTCCACGGACGAAATCAAGATCGCCCTCATCCACGGCGGCGCCGGGGCCATCACCGAATCCGACATTCTGCTGGCATCGGCCTCCAACGCCATCATCATCGGGTTCAACATCCGCCCCACGGCCAAGATCAAGGAAGTGGCAGAGCAGGAAAAGGTCGACATCCGCTTCTACGACATCATCTACAAGCTCGTGGATGACATCAAGGCGGCCATGTCCGGCATGCTCTCTCCCGACATCAAGGAAGTGTACCTCGGCCAGGCCGATGTGCAGCAGGTGTTCAGCGTGCCCAAGATCGGCAACATCGCGGGCTGCATGGTCAGTGACGGCAAGCTCAAGCGCAACGCCAACGTCCGTCTGCTGCGCGACGGCGTGGTCATCTACACCGGCAAGCTCAGCTCCCTGAAACGATTCAAGGATGACGCCAAGGAAGTGACCAAGGGCTACGATTGTGGCGCTGGCCTTGAAAACTTCAATGATATCAAGATTGGAGATATCATCGAAGCCTTTGAGCTGGTCGAGGAAGCCCGGACCATCTAGGGCCGGGCGGCCGTGAGGACCGACCGCGGTCCTCACGGAACTGAAACCGAGGCATGGATCCCCGCCTGCGCGGGGATGACGCAAAGGCCGTGCGCGTCACATTCATGTCATTCCCGCCCAAGCGGGAATCCATGCCTTTCATTTTTTTTGCTTGTTGGACTCACGAACGGTACGCGGCCATGATCATCGGCACCCTGCGCCTCGAATTCCGCCTGCACGGCGTTTTTTCCTTGAAGGAAAAGCGAAAAAGCGCCAACAGCCTGAAGCAGAAGCTGCGCAACACCTTCAATGTTGCCGTGGCCGAAACCGAATCCCAGGACTCCCATCAGATCCTGGTTCTCGGGGTGGTCACGGTCTCCAACGACACTGCGCACGTGCACAGCCGACTGTCCAAAGTCCTGGCCATGGTGGAAGCATCCACCGCCGACGAGCTTGTCCATGCCGACATGGACGTATTTGGAGCCTGATTTTTTATGCAAAGAAGCAATTCGAGACGCGCCATCCAGATGGGCGATCAGATCATGCAGGTCCTGGCCTCGCTCCTGATTCAGGAAGTCGAGGACCCGACCCTTGCCCTTGTGACCATCACCGGAGTGCGCCTGAACCGGGATTTCAGCATTGCCGAGGTCCTCTACACCCACCTGCGCGGACGCGCGGCAGAGCCCGAGATCACCAAGGCGCTCTACCATGCCAAGGGTTTTTTGCGTTCGCGGCTGAGCAAAGAGCTCAATCTGCGCGGCATCCCGGACCTGCGCTTCAAGTGGGACACCTTTCTCGAAGACATGGTGTACGATGCCCCTCCTGAAACAGATAGCTGAACAACTACGGGACGCGGACAATTTTCTTGTCCTCGCGCACATTTCCCCGGACGGCGACGCCCTGGGCTCCATGCTGGCCATGGGAGAACTTCTCGACGCCCTGGGCAAGAAGGTCGTCCTCTTCAACGAGTCCGGCATCCCCCTTCGCTTTGAATGGCTCGCGCCCAAACGCGAGATCCTGACCCATTTGCCCGAGGAAGAGCCGGACAACCTCATAGTTCTGGATTGCGGCAGCGCCGAGCGGGCCGGAGAACTCATCGCGCCTTGGCTCAAGACCAAAAACGTGTTCAACATCGACCATCACCTGGGCAACCCCATGTTCGGCACCGTGAATTGGGTCGAACAGCGTGCGTCATCGGTGGGCGAAATGGTTGGCATGCTGGCCCGAAAGCTGGGAGTCCCGCTGGTGGGCCTTTTGGGCGAGTATGTCTATCTGGCGCTCATTTCCGACACCGGGGACTTCTGTTTCAACAACACCCGCCCCGAAACCCTGGAGATGGCCGCCGAAATCCTGCGCCTGGGCCTTTTGCCCGGACCGTTCCACGAACAGAAGCAATCCACCGGAAAGCTCAGCCAGCTTCAGATGCGCGGCACTGTCCTGCAACAGGCCCGCCTGTACGCGGACGGACAGATCAGCCTCATCTGCTTCACTCGTGAACTCTTCGAACAGACGGGGACAGGCCCCGAGGATACCGAAGGGCTGGTCAACACCGTCCTCTACGTGAACGGGGTGCAGGTGGCCATCAGCCTGCGCGAGGAAGAACAGGGCATCAAGTTTTCGCTGCGCTCCAAAAGCAGCACCAACGTGCAGGCCGTGGCATTCCGCTTTGGCGGAGGCGGTCATCGCAACGCTGCGGGCGGGACCCTGCTCATGGACATGGAGCAGGCCAAGACGACCATGATCCAGGCCGTGACCGAGGAACTGGCAAACTCATGAGCACGCCGTCACTGAAACAACTTGACGGAGTGCTGGTTTTGCATAAACCGGGAGGTCCCACTTCGGCGGATTGCCTGAATCAGATCAAGCGCCACCTGGGGCAGAAAAAAATCGGCCACGCCGGCACCCTCGATCCCATGGCCACGGGCGTACTGCTGGTACTGCTCGGGCAGGGTACCAAGCTGGCCAACTATCTGGTGGATGGCCGCAAGACCTACCGGGGCCGCCTGATCCTGGGGCAAACCACGGACAGCTACGATACGCAAGGCAAGGTTCTCGCCGAAGCGCCATGGGAGCACCTGGACCCGGAGGCAGTGCGAGCCGAGGTGCTCGGCTGGAAGGGAACCTTCAGTCAGGAAGTGCCCCCGGTTTCGGCGGCCAAGCACCAGGGCAAGCCCCTGTATGCCTTGCACAGGGCCGGCCAGGAAGTTCCGGTCAAGGTCAAGGATGTAACAATTTTCGATTCGCAGCTGCTCTCCATGGAGCTGCCGAGTCTTGATTTTCGAGTCACCTGTTCCGCAGGAACCTACATCCGCTCCCTGGCCCACAGCCTGGGGATGCGACTTGGGTGCGGAGCGGTGCTCAGCGAACTGGAGCGGGAGGCAAGCCACCCGTTCACCCTCGCCCAGGCTCATGATCTGGAAAAAGTGCTGGAAAGCAAGGATCAGCTCCACGAGCTGGTCCTGCCCATGACCCAGGCCCTGCCCCACTGGCCCAAGCTCGTGCTCAGTCACGAACAGGCCGCGCTGGTACAGAATGGGGCATGGCTGCCGACGAGCCTTTTTCCCGATTATCCGGCCCAGGAAGGGGACCGGGCTCTCATGCTCTCCGCCGAAAGGGCCCCCCTGGCCCTGATGGAAGCGGGCATGCGCGCCGGAGTCCTGTCATGGGCCATCCTGCGTGGGCTTTGGCAAGCCTGAAGGCTCTGGTTCGCAAAGTGGATATGGTCAGGTGGAAGAAACATGATAACCGGAGGATATGGCTGTGGTCTTAACCCCTGAACGCAAGGCTGAAGTTGTAAAGGAATATGGCAAAACCGAAACCGATACCGGGTCTCCTGAAGTACAGGTAGCCCTGTTGACCGAACGGATTACGTACCTCACTGACCACTTCAAAGGTCACAAGAAGGACTTCCATTCCCGCACAGGTCTGCTGAAGCTCGTCGGCAAACGCAGACAGCTTCTGAATTACCTGAAGAACAAAGACATTCAGCGTTACCGCGATCTGATCGCGAAACTCGGTCTGCGCAAGTAGACAGCTTCAAGGCGGGACCAATGGTCCCGCCTGCCCTTTTTTTTGAACCGCGCTCCCGGCAGCATCACATGCCTGCGGTTTTGTGTTTAGTGCATGGCCCAACCCCGGTTGAACCATGCACTAAACACCAAACCCGCCGCCCGCTGCCCTCGACAGGGAGTGCCCAAACCATCACGAGGCAAATCATGGCAGCTTTTCAGACCACAAGACGCACCATTCCCATGGGCGACAGTGAAATCATCATCGAACACGGCAAGCTCGCGCTCCAGGCCAGCGGCGCCGTGACCGTGCAGTGGGGCGACACCGTCGTTCTGGTCACGGCCACCCACCAGGCCCTGGACCGGGTCGTGGATTTCCTTCCCCTGACCTGCAACTATCAGGAAATGCTCTATTCCGCAGGCCGCGTTCCCGGCAACTACTTCCGCCGCGAAGTGGGCCGCCCCAGCGAGCACGAGACCCTGACCTCCCGGCTCATGGACCGTCCCATCCGTCCGCTCTTCCCCAAGGGCTGCACCAATGAGATCCAGGTCATCGCCACGGTCATCTCCTCGGACAAGGAGCGCTCCGCCGACATCCTGGCCATGCTCGGCGCTTCCACGGCCCTGCACATCTCCGAGATCCCCTTTGCCGGACCCATCGCGGCCATCCGCGTGGGCTACCGCGACGGACAGTTCCTCTTGAACCCCACGGCATCCGAGCTCGCCACAAGCCAGTTGAACATGATCCTGGCCGGTTCGCGCGACGCGGTGGTCATGGTCGAAGGCGGGGCCCAGTTCCTGTCCGAAGACATCATGACCGAAGCCGTGGCCTGGGGCCACGCCCAGCTTGGTCCCCTGCTTGATGTTCAGGAAGAGCTGCGCAAGGAACTTGGCAGAGAGAAGTTCACGGTCACTCCCCCGGCCGAGGACGCAGAACTGATCGCCGTCGTGGCCGAACTCGCCACCGCGCCCCTGACCGAGGCCCTGGCAGTGCCCGGCAAGATGGACCGCCGCGATGCCAAGAAGAAGGTCAAGCAGAATCTGATGGAAGCCCTGGTGGCCAAATTTGCCGAAACACCCGAACGCGTCAGGGGTGTCGGCGAGATCATGGAAAAGCTGGAAAAGAAGATCGTTCGCCAGCGCATCATGAAGGACAAGATCCGCATCGACGGCCGCGACCTGACCACGGTCCGCCCCCTGATCATGGAAGTGGGTTTCCTGCCCCGCACCCACGGCTCGGCCATCTTCACACGCGGCGAAACCAAGGCCCTGTGCACATGCACCCTTGGCAGCACCCGCGACGAGCAGCGCATCGAGACCCTGGCCGGCGACACGTCCAGACGTTTCCTCATGCACTACAATTTCCCACCCTACAGCGTGGGTGAAGCGCGCATGCTGCGTGCTCCCGGACGCCGCGAAATCGGCCACGGCGCCCTGTCCGAACGGGCCCTGAATCCCGTCCTGCCCGCGCCGGACGCCTTCCCGTTCACCATCCGCGTCGTCTCCGACATCATGGAATCGAACGGGTCGTCCTCCATGGCATCCGTCTGCGGCGGCACCCTGGCACTCATGGACGCGGGCGTGCCCATCAAGACTCCCATCGCTGGCATCGCCATGGGGCTCATCAAGGAAGGCGACGAGTATCTGGTCCTGACCGACATTCTCGGTGACGAAGACCATCTCGGCGACATGGACTTCAAGGTCGCGGGCTCCCGTGACGGCGTGACCTCCATCCAGATGGACATCAAGATTGCGGGCATCCCGGCCGAAGTCATGCAGAAAGCCCTGCATCAGGCCAAGGACGCACGCGTGCACATCCTCGACCAGATGGAAGCGCTCATCGCCGCGCCCAGAGGCGAGCTGTCCAAGTTTGCACCGCAGATGGACATCGTACACATCTCCCAGGACAAGATCCGCGAAGTCATCGGACCCGGCGGCAAGAACATCAAGGCCATCTGCGAAGCCACGAGCGCCGACATCGATATCGACGATTCGGGCAAGATCTCCATCTTCGCTCCGGATTCGACTTCCCTGGCCAAGGCCCGGGAAATGGTCCTCTACTACGACCAGAAGGCCGAGCTGAACAAGGACTACGACGGAATCGTCAAAAAGATCATGGACTTTGGCGCCTTCATCGAAATCCTGCCCGGACTTGAGGGCCTGTGCCACATCTCCCAGCTTGCCCGCGACCGGGTCAACGTAGTGACGGATGTGGTTCAGGAAGGCGACGCCATCCGCGTCCGGGTCATCGACATCGAACCTTCCGGACGCATCAAGCTCAGCCGCAAGGCCATCATTCTGGAAGAACTGGGTGAAGAACCCGAACCGGTTCAGCCCCGCTCCGACCGCCCGCGCAACGACCGTCCGCGAGGCGGAGACCGAGGCGGAGACCGCGGTGGACCACGTCGTCGTTAATTAAAATCAAAAAAACCCGGAATTTCCGGGTTTTTTTTGGCTCTCATTTTGCCGGTCATCCATCGGTTATTGAATCGTCGTCTGGTGTACCCCGGAATTTCCCGCCCAACTCGCAGCGATTCATCCCTCCGATACCAGCAAGAAAGTTCCTACAAGTCCCAAGGTCCGCTGGCGACATGTCCTTGAGACGCGTCGGCTGTCTGACCGAGCCAGGCATCGTTTGCTGAATCGTTGCCGAGTGTACCGACTGATATTTTTGTCCTGCACGCAACGATTCAACTCTACGAGGCCGGTGAGGGAGTTCCGGCGGGGCTCAAGGCCATGTCGCCAGCGGGCCGCGTATCGCAAAATCAGCCGTGTTTTTTTAGATTTTTATATTTTGTCCTGCACCCAACGGTTCATCCCTCCGAGATCAGCGAAAACGTTCCTACAAGTCCCAAGGTCCGCTGGCGGCATGGCCTTGAGGCTCGTCGGCTGTCTGACCGAGCCAGGCATCGTTTGTTGAATCGTTGCCGAGTGTACCGACTGAATTTTTTGTCCTGCACGCAACGATTCAACTCTACGAGGCCGGTGAGGGAGTTCCGGCGGGGCTCAAGGCCATGTCGCCAGCGGGCCGCGTATCGCAAAATCAGCCGTGTTTTTTAGTTTTTTGTATATTCCGCCCCCGATCCAACTACACGAACCGGCCCCCCCCTCAACTCATCCAATAATACACGGCTCCGCAGAAAATCAGGCTGGTCACGCGAAATCCCTGACTGCAAATGATGAGTTCCAAGGCCAGTTTCGGCTTGAAGATCCCTGCGTAGTAGGGAAACTGGTGCCGGAAGGCCCGCATGGGTGACGACAGGACGTTCCCGACAATGAGCGCGATGACCACGTCGCGCACGGACATGGACCCGGCGTCGAGCAGGGCGCCGGCGGCGGCCATGCCGGCCGAGAACTCGGCAGCCAACTGAAAGACAATGATGCCCATGGCCTTGGGGTGCAGCCAGGACATGGAGCTCATGTGCTCGGCCAAAAAGTGCTCAACTACCGAAAACATGCCAAGCTTGTTCATGAAATGAACCCCGACATAAATGGGCGCGGTGATCATCACGATCTTCTTGATGCGTCGTCTGAAACGATTCCAGGTCTTCTGCAAGACCTGCCGCGCCACGAGCTTTTCCTGGGCGGGCATGTCCATGGCATGGCAGCGGTCAAGGCCGGTCAGCAGAATCCGCCCAATGAAAAGAATCAGAACCGTGCGCAGCAACGCCGCCCCCACGGTGATGCCCAGATAGACCACCGCTGCGGATTTGAGGATGGGCACGGTGATGAAGATCATGCTCGGCAGGTGCAAGAAATAGGTCGGCAAGCTGTTGAAGAGATTGGTAAGGATGAGTTCGCGACGGGACAGTCGACCCTGGTCGTACGCTTCGGCCAGCATGGTGTTGGCCGTGACGCCGGAAACAAAGGCCACGGAAAAGCTGGCGGCGGAAATTTCGCACAGGCGCCCGATGCGGGTCAGGGGGTTGGCCAGACGCGCCATGAAACGGGTCCAGTGCATGGCCTCGATCAGGTTACCGACAAAAAGTCCCACGGACACAAGGCCGATCAGTTTGCACAGGGGCCACAGAATCTGTGCCCACAATTCAGCTGCGCTCATGCCTTGCGCCTCAGACTTTTAAACAAGTTTCGCCTCGCAGATCGGGACCACGCGAAAGCCGCGACTGCGCCGACTCCTGCGCCCACCGCGTTGGCCAAAGCGTCCCACGGATCAAGAAACCGCCCCGTGGGCAGGACACCCTGTCCGAATTCAAGCAGCAATCCAAGCCCGCCGGCAAGACAGAACGCCGACAGCCAGGACCGCCTCCAGGACGAAGGCCAAAAAAACGCCATCAGGGCATAAGCCAGGAAATGAACAACCTTGTCGCTCTGTTCCGGTGCACCGGAAATGGCCACCGGAACCAGGGAACCCACGATGAGGGCGAGCACGTAGGCCGCCCAGAAAAATTTGTGCAGGGAGATGACCGTATTTTCACGCATGGCCTCACCTATGCCAAAGGTCTGGACAGGGCAAGGGTTCGGCCTTCTTGTTATTTTGACGCCAAAGAACTATTGCGACGGCATGACAAATACGCCCACCATCTGGATAAACGCCGGTGAAACCTCCGGCGACCTGCATGGCCAGCTTCTGGTCCAGGCCCTGCGTGCCCAGTGCCCGGACGCCAAATTCCTGGGCATGGCCGGACCGGCCATGCGTGAAGAAGGAGTTGAAGCCAGACTGCGCACAGAGGCCCTGTCGGTCATGGGTTTCACCGAGGTCCTGGCACAGTTGCCCAAAATCATGGGCCTCTTGCGGACCCTTGAAAGTCAGCTGACAACGTCCCGTCCAGACGTGGTGGTGGTCATCGACGCCCCGGATTTTCACTTCCGTGTGGCCCGAATCGCGCAGCGCCTGGGCATTCCCGTCGTATATTACATCAGCCCCAAGCTCTGGGCCTGGCGGGAGGGGCGGGTTGCGTTCCTGCGCCGCCATATCGACCGCCTGGTCTCCATTCTCCCGTTTGAAGTCGAATTCTACGCCCGTCACGGCATGTCCATCGACTATGTCGGCCACCCCCTGCTCGACTCCATCAGAACGCCCCGGATCATGAATGTCCGCCGCCACGACAACCGCATCGGCATCCTTCCCGGCAGCCGCAAGCGAGAAATCACGTCCCTGCTGCCCATTTTCTCCCGCGCCGCGGCCCTGCTGGCCGCCCGCTATCCGGATCTGGAATTCGTGCTGCCCGTGGCTCCTGGCATGGACCGGGAACTGATCACCAGCTGCTGGATCTCGAAAACTCCGGTCACCCTGATCGAAAGCTCCACCCGTTACGAACTCATGCGCTCCTGCCGGACCATCATGGCCGCGTCAGGCACCGCGACGCTGGAAACGGCCCTGCTTGAAGTGCCCACCGCCGTGGCCTACAGATTTTCCCCCCTTACCTATCTTTTGGGGCGCATGCTGGTGAAGGTGCCTTTCATCTCCCTGCCGAATCTCATCCTGGGCGAACCCGTCTTCCCGGAATTTCTACAAAACGATGCCAACCCTTCGGCCCTGGCCGCCGCCGTGGCGCAATGGATCGAGGACACGCCGTCCCGGGCCCGCGTCCTCGATCGGCTCGGCACCCTGCCGTCCCTGCTCGGCAACGGAGGAGCCGCTGAGCGCGCGGCAAAAATCGTCCTGGACACCATGCATAGGCCCTGAAAAGCCTGCCGTCACCCGGATGACGATCTTGTCGCAAACCTTGAGAAGCAAAGATCAGGCTTGACAATCGATTCTCCATTGTTCATCTACGCGGATAGGAACAAAACATGAAAAACATCACTGCCTCCATTTCCATTATTATTCTCATTTCCGTGATTCCAGGATCACGGTCGGGGGAGTGACGCGTCTGCACAAGCGGATATCCACAAAAGAACAAAGCCCCCGACCGCAAGGTCCGGGGGCTTTTTTTTCATGCGAAAAATGACAAACTCAGGCCCGTCGGGCATGCAACCATGAACACCAGGCCACACGGCCGGCGGACACCGCCAGGAATTCAATGAACACCATTCAAATCTACGACACCACCCTGCGTGACGGCACCCAGTCCGAGGAGCTCAATCTTTCGACAGAGGACAAGCTGCGCATCGCCACCAAGCTCGACCAGCTCGGGGTGGCCTACATCGAAGGCGGATGGCCCGGCTCCAATCCCAAGGACAAACGCTTTTTCGCGGAGATGCAGCAGTACCAGCTCAGCACGGCCAGGCTGGCGGCGTTCGGCTCAACCCATGCAGCCAAGGTCTCGGCGGAGAACGACGCCAATCTGCTCGCGCTCATCGATTCCGGCGCTTCGGTAATGACCATCTTCGGCAAGACCTGGGACATCCACGTCACCGATGCCCTGAAAATCACCCTGGAGCGCAATCTCGAGCTCATCCGCGACTCCCTGGCCTTCCTGCGACCCCACGCCAAAGAGCTCTTCTACGATGCCGAGCATTTCTTCGACGGCTACAAGAAGAACGCCGACTACGCCATCTCCTGCCTCGGCACGGCGCTGGATTCCGGAGCGGATCTCCTGGTGCTCTGCGACACCAACGGCGGCACCCTGCCGGAGGAGATCGCCGCCATCATGGACGCGGTGCGTACACGCCTGCCCGAAGCGCGCCTTGGCATCCACGCCCATAATGACTGCGAGCTGGCCGTGGCCAACTCACTGGCGGCCGTACGGCACGGAGCCATTCAGGTCCAGGGCACCATGAACGGCTACGGAGAACGCTGCGGCAACGCCAACCTCTGTTCCATCATCGCCAACCTGGAACTCAAGATGGGATATTCCTGCCTGCCCGAGGGGCATCTGGAGCGTCTGACCGACACCTCGGCCTTTGTGGCCGAAGTGGCCAACCTGCGCTGCTTCAAGCGCCAGCCGTACACGGGGCAGTCGGCCTTCACGCACAAGGGCGGGGTGCATGTCGCCGCCGTGCGCCGCAACCCGCGCACCTACGAACACATCGAACCCGAACTGGTCGGCAACAAGCAACGCATCCTGCTCTCGGACCTGGCCGGGCAGTCCAACATTCTTTTCAAGGCCAAACAGTATGGATTCGAACTGGACAAGGGCGACCCGTTTGTCCTTGAGCTGCTGACCGAACTCAAGAACCGCGAGGACCAGGGCTACGAATACTCGGCCGCCGAAGCGTCCTACGAGCTTCTGGTCAACCGCGTGCTGGGACGGGCCCGAAACTATTTCAGGCTGATCAGCTTTCGCATCATGGACTCGGTCTTCACCGAAGGAATGGACCCCTTCACCGAGGCCACCGTCATGCTGCGCGTCGGCGGCATGATCGAACACACGGCGGCCACGGGCAAGGGCCCGGTCAACGCCATGGACTGCGCCCTGCGCAAGGGTCTTGAGCGCTTCTACCCCAATCTTGGCGAAATGCGTCTCCTGGACTTCAAGGTGCGCGTCCTGACCGGATCGGTCCGCGAAGACGGGCACGGGGGGACAGCGGCCGTGGTGCGGGTGCTCATCGAATCGGGCGATCAAAAGAGCCGCTGGACCACGGTGGGCGTATCCTACAACATCATCGAGGCCAGCCGCCAGGCGCTGGAAGACTCCATCAATTACAAGCTCTTCAAGGACGACCAGAAAAAACTGACCCAGGCCATCCGGGAAATCTGACGGCAAAACGGCCCGATGCGCACCGAGCCACCCGAAAATAATGCCTCCGACGTGCAGGCGGTGGCCCCCCTGCACGTAACCGCAAGCGTTCCGGTGCTGGCCAGGCAAGGGCTGTCGGCTGTCTGACAGAGCCAGGCATCGTTTGTTTCCCGGCCGCGTGACGGACAGTGCCCTGCCCGCTGCCCAAAGTTCAAGGCCGGGAAGCATTACGAAGCCGGCGCGGGAGTTCCGGCAGACCTTGCCTAGCCAGTACCGGAACGCGCCACCCGAAAAAAAAGCCCCGATTTCACGGGGCTTTTTCCTTTTGGCATGAGGTTCGAAGTTTCAGATCCCAAGACTTTCCTTCATGTACTGGAAATCAATGATGGAGCTGACCAGCTGGGAGCCGTGCTGGATCTTGATCACGTCACGCAGTTTGTGCCGCGACAGGATGGCTTCCATCTTCTTGGCCACGGTGAAGGTGTCGTCGCGAACGACCACGATGGGCACTTCGAGGACCTCGGCCCGGGTCATGATTATATCGTTGGGATAAAGATTTCCGGTCAGCACCAGGCATTGGCACTGCCCTTCCAGCGCGACCAGCTGAACATCGGAGCGGTCTCCGCCGACAATGATCGCGGACTTCTTGCTCTTGCGGAAATGGGTCATGAAATTTTCGACCTGCATGGTGCCGATCAGAAAATTCTCCACCACCCGCTCGGACTTGTCCTGGGCGGTAATGACCTTGCCGCCCAGACGGTCGGCCAGATCCGCGACCTTGATGGCACCCATGAGCGGATCGGACGGAATCTTGCCCAGGATCTTGATGCCCTTGCTCTCCATGAACGGATGCAGAAGCGAATCAAGCTCTTCCTTGAAGACCGGGGGAATGTCGTTCAGAAGCACGCCCAGAAGCTGCTCTCCGAGCAGTTCCTTCATGGCGATGAGATAGTCGTAATTGAGTTCTTTGACGTAGCGATCGATGATGATGGACTTGATGCCGAGGGACTTGACCACGCTGATCCCGTCCACACCGCAGTACTTGCCCGAATACATGCTGCCGGAACCGGCCACGATCATTACGTCCTTGTCCTTGCCAAGCTCTTCGTAGGCGGTCTTGATGCGCGGCATCAGATCTTCGCACTTGCCCGTGAAGGCCTTCATCTTGAAATCCTGATCCACGACCACGGGAGTGACCAGGGCGGGATTCTCGGAGAGACCCAGGATGTCCTGAACGAAAAACGCGTCGGCGTCGCCCAGCACTCCGTTCTTTTCCTGCGGCAAGGCACCCACCGGCTTCATGTACCCGACCCGGTAGCCCTCTTTTTGCAGCTTGAGCCCGATCCCCATGGCAATCATGTTTTTACCGGAATAACCGGACGTCGCCCCTACATAAATTCCTACCATATTCCCTCCCGATCAGGACTGCGAAATTATTTTTTCGATCACGGCCCGACTATTCAGACTGAGGCAAAAGAGACATTCGCGCCCCGGCCACCCAGGCCCCCCTCGACGTGACCAGAACAGGATCGAATTCCAGGGTGTAAATTTCAGGAAAATCCAGAGTCATCTGCGACAATGTCAACAATACATCCTCAAGAGCCCGCAAGTCCAGCGCCTCGCGCCCACGCTCCCGTTTGAGCAGGGAGAAGACCTTGAGCTCCCGCATCATTCCGGCGGCGTCATCCAGGGACAATGGCGCAAGACGCATCGAATACTCCCGGAAAATGTCCGCCTGGCTGCCCGACAGCCCGAAGCGGATCAGCGGACCGAACTTCGGATCGCGCTGAACCCGAATGCAAACTTCCGCCGGTTTGCCGAGAATCATTTCCTGGACCAGGCACCCCGAGACAAAGGCTTCGCTGCGCAAGCGCTGCACGCGCGAAGTCAATTTCATAAAACCCAGGCGAACCTCTTCGGAAGTCTGCAGATTGACCTCGACCCCGCCCACATCGCTTTTGTATTCGATATGCGGGGATGCAATCTTGAGCGCCACCGGGCAGGCCAGACGCTTGGCGATCTTGACCGCGCTCTTGCTGGTCCGGGCTAGCTCCGTGCGGGGGAAGCCAAGCTCATAAGCCATCAGCAGGGGCTGCACTTCAAAGCCGAACAATTCGGTCTTTCCGACATCAAGACAATCTTTCAGAAAACGCTCGGCTTTGGCCTTGTCCCGGCGGTAACAGACCTCGACCGGATAGGACTTGGTCTTCCATCCGGCATAGCGAAACATGGCCTCGAAGCTGGCCAGTGCCGCCTTGGGATTGGAATAGCAGGGCAGGCCGTGACGCTGCAGAAAACGTTTCTCTTCCACCACCCCTTCCTGGCCGATCAGGCAGACCGCGACAGTCTTGCCTTCCGCCCTGGGCAAGGCGGCCAGTTCGCGCACGATGGCCGGCAGATCCACGCCAAGCCCCGGAGCTATGACCAGCAGGGCCATCTGGATCTGCCGGTCGTGCAGCACCGTGTCCAAAGCCTGTGCATACTGAACGGGGGTGGCTTCCATGCCGATGTCCACAAGATTGGATGTCTGCGCATGGCGGGGAAGAACGTCAGCCAGACGGGCGACCGTATCGCGGCCGAGGCGCGGAAGGATGAGGCTGGTCCCGGCCATTCCGTCGGCGGCCAGAATCCCGGCTCCTCCGGAATTGGTGACGATGGCCAGATTCGGCCCCTTGGGCAGTGACTGGGTTCCGAACATGCGCGCCAGGTCGAAAAGCGTGGAGAGATTGTCCACCTGGATGATGCCCGCCTGCTTCAGGGCGGTCTGGTAGGCGCGCTCCGATCCGGTAAGGGCGCCCACATGGGAAGAAATTGCCTTTTGCCCGTGCTCGGTCATGCCCGCCTGCAGCATGATGACCGGCTTTTCATGGGTGATGGTCTGGCTGATGCGCGCAAAGCGGCGGCCGTTGTTCATGCCTTCCAGATATCCGATGATGACGCTGGTCTGGGGGTCTTCGGCCAAAAATTGGAGCATGGACGCTTCATCGATAACCGCCCGGTTGCCAAGGCTTGCGAATTTGGAGAAACCGATCTCCTCGCTTGCGGCCCAATCCAGGATGGCATTGCACATGGATCCGGACGGCGAAAAAAAGGCGATATTACCCTGGCTGGGCAGACGGGAAATGAGCGATGCGTTCAGATGGTCTGCCCAAGAGGCCACGCCCAGACAGTTGGGCCCGAGCAGGGTCAGATTCCGGCGTTCGGCCAACTGGATGATGGATTCTTCGAGATAATAACCCTGCCCACCGATCTCCCGGAATCCGGCGGAAATGATGATGACCGCCTTGATGCCCATGTCCGCGATCCATTCCAGCGCTTCAGGCACAAATTCCGGAGCAAGGCAGACCACGGCGAGGTCGAGTCCTTTCAGATCGTCAAGGGTGCGCGGATCCTGTCCGGAGGTCCAATTGACGGGAACAATCCTCCCCTGATACCCCCAGCCTTCAAGATTGGAAAGTACGACACGGGCCGAGGCTCCTGCGTTGTCGAATGATCCGACAACCGCGATGGTTTGGGGAGAAAAAAGGGCGTGAAGATAATCGTCTCTCATGGAGAACCTTAATGTCACTGGAAGTTCCATCGGATACACTGCAATCGCTGCAGAATGAAATCCATTATGAATTCAAGCAAGTCAAGCTTTTAATCCAAGCCCTCACACACAGCTCCCACGCCAATGAACACGGGTGTCCGCATAACGAACGGCTCGAATTTCTTGGTGATGCGGTTCTTGAGCTCGCCGTATCCCAGGAATTGTTTCGCAAATTTCCGGAAGTGCAGGAAGGCCATTTGACCAAAATGCGCTCCGCGCTGGTCAGTGAAGGGGCGCTCGCGCAGGCGGCCAGAAGGATTCATCTTGGTTCATGCCTGCTCCTTGGCCGCGGCGAGGATGTTCAGGGCGGGAGAGAAAAAAATTCCGTGCTGAGCGACGGACTGGAAGCGGTGCTCGGCGCCGTCTACCTTGACGGAGGGCTGGAGTCCGCGATCACGTGCGTCAATTTTTTGTTCGAGGGACAGTGGCCCGCGCCTCCGGAGACCTTCCGCCCGCGCGACTTCAAAAGCCTGCTGCAAGAAGCCACCCAGCGCATCTGGAAGGCCAGGCCTTCGTATGCGCTACGCGACAGCCATGGCCCGGAACACGCCAAGCAGTACACCGTCGTCGTGACCATGCCGGACAAGACAGAGGTTGAATGGGAGGAGCGCAGCATGCGCAAGGCCGAGCAGGGCGCGGCCGAGCAGGCTCTGCTGCTCCTGCGGAAACGCTTCCCTGATCTTTCCGAACCGGGCGCATAAGGCCGCCTTCGCCAGCAAAAGGCGTTGCAAGAAAACAAGCCGGGGCCAAACGCCCCGGCTTTGTCTTTGATCATTGCCTTTGCCGATGGAAACCCGATTAACCCTGCATGAGCTGCATGGCCATCTGTGGCAGCTGATTGGCCTGCGCCAGCATGGCCACGGCGGACTGGGTCAGGATCTGGTTGCGCACGAATTCCGTCATTTCCTGGGCCACGTCCACGTCGGAAATGCGCGACTCGGCGGCCTGCAGGTTCTCGGCCTGGATGCTCAGGTTGGTGATGGTGTTCTCCAGGCGGTTCTGCAAGGAACCAAGGCTGGCCCGGATATTGTCCTTGGAAACAATGGCTTCGTTGATGGCGTCGAGCGCCTGCTGCGCCCCCTGCTGGGTGGAGATACTGAAGCCGCCGCCAACAGCCGGATCGGACTGGTTTCCGACGCCGAGCGCCGAAGCGGTGGAGTTGCCGATGGCGATGTAATAGTAGTCTTCCGCCGAATCGTTACCCGTGCCGAAGTGGATCTTCATGGCTCCCTGGGCCTGCAAGCCGCTGCCCTTGTGACCATCGCCCCAATCGGCAGCATTTGTTTCCGATGAAGAAAGATTGCCGTTGAGCAGATAAATTCCGTTGAAGTCCGTCGCATTGGCGATTCGGGTAATTTCCGAGGCCATGGCCTGGTACTCCGAATCGATGATCAAACGCTGATCCGAGCCATAGGTGCCGGTGGCGGCCTGCGTTGCCAGTTCCTTCATGCGGATCAGCTTTTCATCGATGACGCCGAGGGCGCCGTCGGCCGTCTGAATCATGGAGATGGCATCGTTGGCGTTGCGGACGCCCTGATTGAGGGACGCGATATCGGCTCGCATCAACTCTCGGATGGCCAGGCCCGCCGCATCGTCTGCGGCAGTGCCCACGCGCAATCCGGAGGAAAGGCGCCGGGTCGAGGTTGCTAAATTGCTGTAGGAATTGGACAGGTTCCTGGCGGAATTCATCGCCATCAAGTTGTGATTTATGACCAAAGACATGTGAGATCCTCCTTACGCTGGTATGCACGCAACAATGCACGCAGAATGCCATTTAAAATTTATTTATTATTACCAATAAGTTGGACATATATCTCGGATAAAACCTCGCCAAAGAGGTCAAAATTGCCTCTCTCGTCTAAAGTTTTCCGGCCGCCTGACGATTATAAATACGAACCCATCCATCCAAGAGGAGGCCTCGGCCATGAAAATAACCTCTCTCTCCTACGAGCCCCAGGAACTTCTGGCGCCCGTCGAGCAAACAAATCAGCTCAAATCCGACCTCGAAGACGCGGAGCGTGCCGTATCTGGCAGCCTTCAGGGTAGACAGTTCGGAGCGACGCCTGAAGAGTCGGAAGAAATTTCCTCGCAGAAATTGCAAAACCTGACCGAAGCGGTCGATTCCTACATGTCTTCCTTAGGTGTGAACCTGAAGTTTCACATCGACGAGCGAACCGACACGGTCCAGGTGGAGGTGCGCGATCCCGAAACGCAAAAGCTGATCCGCAAGATCCCCGCCGACGAGATGCTCGACCTGGCCGCTTCCATAGAAAAGATGGTCGGACTTTTTCTGGACAAAGCCCTTTAGACCGTTTGGTTCGCACGAAAAAAACCCGCTCCGGGACTTCCGGAACGGGTTTTTTTCGTGGTGCAAGCCTAAAAGACTAACGCTTGAGCTGGATAAGTACGCTGAGCATCTGATCCACCGTGGTGATGGTCTTGGAGTTGGCCTGAAATCCTTTTTCCGTGGTGATCATCTTCACGAACTCCGTGGCCAGGTCCACATTGGACTGCTCCAGGGCGTTGGAAGCGATGCTGCCCTTGCCTCCGGTATTGGCCAACCCGGTAATGGGCGGCCCCGAGGAGCGCGTCTCGGAAAAGAGGTTACCGCCCTCGCGGTACAAGGCGTAGTTGTTGTTGAACGTGGCCAAGGTCACGGCGAAGAGCTGCAGGACCTGACCATTGGAGTACCGCCCGGTGATGACCCCGTCGCGGTCCACGGAGATGTTCTGCAGGAAGCCTGCGGTGTATCCGTCCTGAGCCTGGAAGATGGTGGTTGACCCGGTGCTGTAACTAGTGGTTGAAAGAGCGCTAAATTCTGCAGATGCCATACCATTGATAGCGCCAAGGCTGTCGTAAGCTTGAGAAGCCGCAAGAGCTTTCTGTTGAGCAATGACATCCTCATCTGTTTCGCCAACTAAACTTAAAATTGTACTTTCACTAACGTTAAATATATCTTTTAAATCTTGCAATGTCGCATTTTGATTATCCCAAACATTAGACTTGTTACGCAACCCAAAATTAATTTCTATATTCTTAGAATTGTTTATATCAATGGAAGGGAGAAACGGATCATCATCGGGTATCCCTTCAACATCAGTGACACTGGCATCCTGGGCACCCAGAAAGTTCGCAGTACAGATAGGGTACCCGTTTGTTGAAAAATTGGCCCGAGTCCAATTTTCCATGCGTGCCGCAGTGGGGTCAAATATTGGGGCTAAAGGAGATCTCATTGCTGGCTCTCCCGATAAAAGCGGCGGTGTTGCACTAAGATTTGGCTGCTGATACGGATTATTGATAGTAAACGCGGACATGTCTTCCAATTCACCGGCCGCGTTAAATGTCAGAGTCCCGGTCATCAGAATACCGCGCCTCGTTCTGGTGGCGGCATCCGCCACACCCCAGAATTCACGATTATCCTCGCTTGGAGGAACGGTCACGATATACTCCATATAGCGCTTCCCGCCTGCGTTCGCTGTCACGTCCGGGTCAAGGACAGGATCCATGTAAACAGTCATATTATGCGAAGTGCCGTTTTCATCATATACTTTGATGGTCGACTGGTAAGCGTACTGGGCGTCGCCCAGGGGGGGAGTCGCCGTACCATCCCATTTTTCAAACATTGCCGTGAAGGGTTCGCCGTCATAGTAGCCAGCTTCAGACACAGTGCCGTTGGCGGTGGTGCGGTCGTCGGATTGCGAATCGATATTGAGAATCATGTCCACGCGCTTGGTGGCTTGGGGCGGGGATTGAAAATTCTCCAACTTAACATCCGTAGGCACGCCCTTGATCTTGACACCCGTTGTCGCCGACGCAGTTGTACCCTCAGAGGCGGCGGCGCTGCTGTCGTCTTCCTGCACGGCCCAACCCTGCAGACGATACCCTTGGGGAGAGACCAGAAAGCCCTCCTCATCAAAACGGAAGTTTCCGGCCCGGGTGTAATAATTGAGCTCCTGTCCTGCAGGAGAAACCATGAAAAAACCGCTGCCGCCGACAGCCAAATCCGTGGCTTCTGTGGTGCTCTCCAGGGATCCCTGGGAAAAATCACCCATGACCGTACCCACGGATACGCCGCGTCCCACCTGCCCGCCCCCGGAAGCGGTGGTGATCTGCTGGCTCAACGCATCCTCGAAATACATGCGCGAGCCCTTGAATCCTATGGTCGAGACGTTGGAGATGTTGTTGCCGATGACGGTCATATCCTCGCCATGAGCCTTGAGACCACTGGTCCCGGAGTACAGAGATGCTGACAAACCCATAACTACCCCCTTCTTGATTCACTGCAATGAGCAGTGAAGAAAATTTACTCTTCAGCCACAACCGGCTGGATGACCTTCTTGATGTCACTGAAACTGATCTTGCGCCCGTCGCTCAGGCGGAAGAACGTCTCTCCGTCGCCCTGTTCCAGAGCGGTCACTGTGCCGGAGACTTCCGTATCGACAAAAACCGTTGCCCCGGTTGGGCTTTCCGCTGAAAAATATACGTTGTACTGGCCGCTGTTGGCCGGATTCCCGTTGTAGTCCAGGCCGTCCCAAGTAAATCCAAACTCCCCGGCCTGCATGGAGGAGAACTTCTCGGTGCGCACCATATTGTTGTTTTCATCGTAAACATTGGCGTAGACTTGCGCTGCGGCGTCGGCCAGGGTGAAGTAGACCGGAGTCACGTAATTTCCGCTCTTGGTGATTCCGTCTCCCGAAGCCGTGACTTCCTTGCCGATGTAGTTGACGGCGCTGAGCATGTCCTGCTGGGCGGTCTTGTCCGTGAGGGAGGTGATTCCCTCGGAAATATTCGTCATCTGCTCAAGGCTCGAAAACTGCGCCAGCTGGGCAATGAATTCCTTGTCGTCCAGAGGATTGAGCGGGTCCTGATTCTGCAACTGGGTCACCAGAAGCTTCAAAAAGGCGTCCTTGCCCAGGACATCGTTCTTCGATGCCGTGTCCGCGCCGTAAAAACCGCCCTGCTGCTGCAAAATCTGATCGATCATGACCGCCTCCTCTCAGGCAAAAATATCCAGGCCGCTTTGGGAAAGTTTTTCCCTGTGCCCGCTATTTTGCACATCCCGGACCATACCGCCTGCCACCCGTTCCAGAGTGCGCCAACGCTTGGCCGACGAGGCCAATTCCTGGTTCTCCTGATAGCGGTTGTGATTCTCGGAGCCCTGCCACTGCGACTGGCTCTGGGAATCGGCCAGCTGCGTCTGCACCTCAAGTTTCCCGACCTTGAGCCCCTGGGCTTCGAGCTGCGTGCGCAACTGCCCCAACTGCTCGTTCAAGGCCAGGGAGGTCTCCTGATTGCTGGATCTGAGCACGGCTTGCACTTCCTTGCCCCTCACCTGCAAAATGACGCTGACCTGCCCCAGATCGGCCGGATCAAGACGAATGACCAGTTGCTTCACGCCCTGCCCCAGGTTCCTGAAGGCTCCGTTCTCAACCTGCTGATAGACCTCGGCGTTGCGCGCACTGACGGGTGCCTCCATCCTCTGCTGAAACTGACTCTGGGAAGTCTGGGCGGAGGCTGGGGTCAGCGCCTGAGATTCGGGTGCTGTCTTCGTGTTTCCGGCGACCTGGCCGGCGCGGGAGGTGGATGAGGATGTTTTTTCCCCGTCCTGCGTGCCGAAAAATCCCTGACGGGCATCAGGCTGCTTTTTCTCGCCCTTGGAATCCGCAGCCGCAGCGCTCCCGGCAGAAGCGGCTTCGCCCTCACGCGCCAAGGAAGCCGCGTCCTGCGCTACCGACTGACCGGAGCCGTCCCTTGCAGCAGCAGCTCTGTCGGCGGCAGCCAGCAGGCCAGTGCGCGTCGCGACGCTCCCGTTACGGGCGGCGCCGTCCTGATCCTTTGCGGCGGCTTGCTTGCGCTCCGCGTCGGTGGCCACGGACTCTGCGTGCCGATCCTGGGCCGAAAGAGCTTCTTCCGGGGTATCAAGGGCCGTGGAGCTTTTCCCGGCGGAACCCTCGGACGCCGCGATGCGGATTCCGGGTTGACCATGAACATCCGAAGACTGTTTCTCGCTACGGACCGGGCGAGCTCCGATCTCAGAGCCCTTGCCGTCCTTCAGCGCGACCGGAATCTCGGACTTGGGATCATCGCCCTGCTTGCGTTCCAGAGCTTCACCGGACGCGCCCTTCGCAGCTTCCGCCTCCAGGATCCGAGACCTCACCGCGCGCGACTGTCCGTCCTGCGCGCCATCCATGACGCCGTCTTTCGCGGCAACGGAAGCATCGGCCTTGGCCTGGCTCTTTGCCAGGCTCTTGTCCGGGCTCACGCCCTCGTGTCCCGCTGTCCGCTGCGCTTCCAAGCGGACCAAAAGGGCTTCGATCTTCTGCATCACAGGAGATGAGGCTTTCTGAGTCTTTTGTCCCAAATTTTCAGTGCCTTCGCCCCGTTTCCCGGCCGCTGTCAGCTCCGCCTTCAATTCCCTGATCTGCTCGCCCAGGGTCACGGCCAGTTCGCCGCGGGTCGCAGGATCGCTCTTTTGGAATTGCCGAAGAAGTTCTTGCAGGGCCGCTATTTTTTCGGAAATGACGGAACCATCGTGGTCCGCGCCCCGCGTCCTGACATCCTCGGCCAGGCTGTCGAGCAGCTCCTGCACCGCTACAGCGGTGGAGTCATCCGCATTGTCCACGTCCCTGGCGCCGGTCTCTTTATCCAAGGCAGCGCTCTGGGCAGCGGATACGGAATCAGCCTGCCCGGATCCTGAACTTTCGGGCTCACGCACGGCAGCTTTTGCCGAGCCACCTGCGTTTTCTTCCACACGGCCACCTTCATGGTCGGCAGCCTCCGGACTTGCGGAGACGCTCTCTTCTTCAAACGAGGACGACTCGCGATAATCCGTGTCCCTCCCATCTTCGGCAGGAACATGATCGTCAGCAAAAAACTGGTCATTACTGGCAGGCGGCTCGGCCTGGCTGGTTTGAGGGGGTACTTCGGCTGCATCCGGCTGATTCAGATGCGCCGAAAACAGATTATGAAAATCCTGACCGGGCCGGTTTTCCATCATTTCAAATGCGCCGCCAGCGCGAAAGGACTGTGCCCCACCAGACATGGATGCGGGAAAAAACTGCATTCTTCACCTCCTGCTGGAGGCAATAGATCAAAAGACGGGCCAAGCCCGAGCACAAAGGCCAAGGCGCCCACCCCAAAAGCAATTTTCCACCCGGAAAAACGCACCGTGTCTGTCCTACAAAAAACGCGTTTTCTGTCTTACAGCGCCTTTTTGATTTACTTTTTTCTTCAGCCCATGTTAAAAAAAATCGACTATCGCGTCATGGACTGTGCGGGGTTTTCGGAGCTGGCTTCTCCGAAAGCCCTTCGCTTCCCGAACACGGGCAGCACACGACAAACGCCCAGCGGCTTCCCGCTGGGCGTTCTTTTTGGTGCACTTGGCAAACGGGGCTTGAAAGCTCTCTTTACGCGAAGGGTGCCAAGCTCCTGTCCGTCCTTGAGATCCGCTTGGCCTTGACGGCAAAAGCGGACAATCTCGAACAGAAAACGGTAGTAGCGCGCGGAAAACAGATTGGAGCGCTGGGCGAACAGCCCGGCCAGATCCGTCCCGGCGTAGGTCAACCCGGTGCGCTCTCAATGAAATCCGAACGACATCTGCGCTTCCCTGGACGGAACTTCAAGCTCTTCAAGAAATCTGATGAAAAGCGGATAGGTGGCTTCGTTGAAGACGATGAAGCCCGTATCCACCGGGGTTCCCCCATCCGGGCCATCCGGGACCGAGACAGTGTGCGTGTGCCCGCCCAGATAATTTTCCTTCTCGAAAATGGTCACCTCATGGCTATCCTGTAAGAGGTGCGCTGCCACGATCCCGGCCGCACCTCCCTCATGGTTGCAAATCTTGCCCTCCGGCACCTGTCCGCGCCTTCCGGTGCCGAGGCGACACGCACTGGCGCCGCGACCATCTTCATACGGGCCGACTTTGCTGGAAAACCCGCCCGCTGACGGGAGCAAGAACAAAAACGCCCGGTGACTGTCACCGGGCGCGATTATTTAGTTTTCAAAAAGCAGGGTTTTTCTTCAACCTCCAAATGAACCGGCTCCGATCACTTCCATAGCCTTGGTGTAGTGCACGCGAAGCTTACCCATCTTGTCACCCAGATCCTTCTCGACGGGTCCCATCTCCAGCGGACACTCAGCTTCGAGCTGGGCGGTTTTCGTCTCGATCTCGCGTACCAGAGCCTTTATCTCGGCGACAGCGTCAACCAGTGCTCCTCGGTCCTTGTCACCGAGATCCAGGAAACCCACCATCACATCATAAAGAGTCGCCTTCCATGCATTGAGTTCTCGCTCGACGCCTTTGCAATAGCCTTTTACAGCCAATTTTTTCGCTTCTTCAGTCGCACATCCATCAATTGCGGAACATGCAAAGCAGGGGCCTGGATAATCCATGTTTGCCATAGGTGCCTCCAAAAAGAGTTTGATGTTTGAGATCTATGATACTCGAAAACCATCTATCGTCAATGAAAACTGTTATTGAATTCCTAAGGTCACACGCACTTCTGACAAGAGGCACGGCTCACTTTTTATCTTGGATGGTCAAAGCGGTGCAACTTGATGGGTTTATCCTCCCACGCATGCACCAGGCACAGGAAGCGCCTTGCCATGGCACCCGCAATCCGCGATGACCATGGCGCAAGCGCGGAGGTATAAAAATGCGATCCTGGCTCCACATAATCAGCCGACTGCGGCCCGCCACCATCCAGGCACATCTGATCCACATGGTGCTGGCCCTGGTCGTCATTCAGATTGCCGTCAGCTGGCACGTCATCTCCGGGCTGACCGAAGAAATGCTGCATGAACAGATCGGACAGACGGCCCTGCAAACAGCCCGAACCATCGCCCAGATCCCGCGCATCCGGCAGGCGCTGCTCGAAGGCGACCCGCAAGGGGAAATTCAAACCCTGGCCGAAAACATCCGCACCCAGACCGGTGCATCGTTCGTGGTCATCGGTGACAGCGCGCAGAAGCGCTATTCGCATCCGGTGCCCGAACGCATAGGTCAGACCTTTGTCGGCGGAGACACCGGACCTGCCTTGCAGGAAGGTAAATCCTATGTTTCGGAAGCGGTCGGGACCCTTGGCAGGTCCCTGCGAGGCATGACCCCGATCCTGGACGAGGACAAGGCCATCATCGGCTTCGTATCTGTCGGCTATCTATCCGAAAGCATTCATCGATCCATCTCGGCCCATCTGGACAAGCCGCTCATGTACATCATCGGCATGAGCGTGGTCGGCATCCTGAGCGCCGTGGTCATCGCCGGGCGTCTCAAAAAGCTGACCCTAGGCCTTGAACCGTCGGAAATAACCAGTCTGTATCTGGAACGCGTGGCCGTCCTGCAGACAATCCGCGAGGGGGTCCTGGCCATCGACCACTATGGCAACATCCGCGTCGCCAACCAGGCTGCGCGACGCTATGCAGGGCTGAGCCTCGATGAACGGTTTGCGGGCAGACCCGCCTCCGTCATCATCCCGGAGGCCGGTCTTGAGCAGGCTCTGCGCACGGGCCAATCCGAGTTTGACCAGGAACGAACCGTCAACGGCCAGGAACTCATCTTCAACATCGTGCCCGTCTTCCAGGACCAGAAAATTCAGGGCGTCGTGGCCAGCTTCAGACGCAAGGACGAGCTTGACCTCCTGGCGGCGGAGCTTTCACGAGTGCAGGAATACTCCGAACTGCTGCGCGTGCAGACCCATGAATATTCGAACAAGCTGCACACCATCGCCGGGCTCATTCAGATCGAAGCCTACCGCGAAGCCCTGGAACTGGTGGTCACCGAGTCCTCGGGCTACGAGGAATTCATCCGATTTCTGGCTGAATCCGTGCCTCATCCGGTCATTGCCGCCATCATCCTGGGCAAGTACAACAGGGCCAAGGAACTCAGGATCAATTTCGCCATCGACCGGGACAGCACCATGGCCGATGTTCCCAAATGGATTCGCCAGGAAAAGATCGTGACCATCGTCGGCAATCTCCTGGACAACGCCTTTGATGCGGTCCTGACGCAGTCGCAGCAACTGCGCATGGTCGAGATGTCCTTCACGGATCTTGGCAACGACATCGTCTTCGAGATCGAGGATGCCGGGCCGGGAGTTCCCGTGGACCAGCTTGAGCGGATTTTCGAGAAAGGGGTTTCATCCAAGGGCCGTGGACGGCGCGGAGTCGGGCTGTATCTGGTCCGCCAGCGCCTGGATGAACTGAACGGACAGATCATGGTCAGCCGCGGCAGCTTGGGTGGCGCTCTTTTCACCGTGGTCATTCCCAAGGAGCAGACATGATTACCAGGGTACTTGTTGTTGAAGACGATGTGCGCATCGCGGATCTGCATCGACGTTTCACAGAACGGGTCGATGGCTGCGAAGTCGTCGGCATCGCCCATCGTCTGGACGACGCGCGGGACATGGCCGAAGCCCTTGAGCCGCACCTCATCCTGCTCGACCTCTATTTCCCGGAAGGCCCCGGCACGGATCTTCTACGGGAAATCCGGGCCCAAAACCTGGAGATCGACGTCATCCTGATCACCGCCGCGCGCGAAGTCGGAACCTTGAAAGAGGCCCTGCGCGGCGGGGTATTCGACTACCTGATCAAGCCCGTCACCGCCGAGCGCTTCCATGAATGCCTGACCAAATTCTGCGCCTACCGGGAGCGCCTCGGACTTGGGAGCGCCATCGAGCAGCACGACGTGGACACGCTGCTGCATCCCGCAAGTCCCTGCCCGCCCCTGGGTGGCGGCTGCCTGCCCAAGGGCATAGACGGCCTGACCCTGGCCAAGGTGCGCGGCGCGTTCGAGCAAACCGAGCCAGCGGGGCGCAGCGCGGAGGATGTGGCCGAACTGATCGGCATCAGCCGTTCCACTGCGCGCCGGTATCTTGAATATCTCATCTCCGAAGGCACGCTTTACGCCGACGTGGTTTACGGCAGCGTGGGTCGACCCGAACGCCGCTATTTCAGTCGCTGAAAAGGTTTTCTCCACCACCCCTGAAAGGGCCCCACGACGCCGTGAACAAAATGCGCTTAATCCACAAAATGGCGCTTTTTCTTTTTACGTTCCAAACCGTATTTTCCCCCCTCCCCGTCATATCCTCTTCTCATCAAAACTTGAGGTCCCTTCCCCGCGCGTCCGCGCCCATAACGTTTTTTGTTGACGGAGGAGTCATGAAACGTTTCTTCATGTGTGCAGTCCTTGTGATCGCAGTAGCCCTGACCATTCCCGCCTTTGCCAAAACAGTGCTCAAGCTCGGCCATATCGCCGAAGTCAGCCATCCCTATGCCAAGGGCGCCGACCAATTCGCCAAGCTGGTCGCGGAAAAATCCGGCGGGGAAATGGAAGTCCAGGTCTTCCCGTCCTCCCAGCTGGGCAGCCAGAAGGACATGACCGAAGGCCTCATCTACGGCACCATCGACATGGTCCTGACCGGCACCGCGGACCTGGGGCAGTTCCAGCCCAAGATGTCCCTTTTCGACCTGCCCTTCCTGTTCAAGGACCGCACCCACGCCTACAAGGCTCTGGACACAGTGGGCATGGAACTGGGCAAGGAGCTTGAGCCCCGTGGCCTGAAGCTGCTGGGCTACATGGAGAACGGCATCCGCCACCTGACCAACAACGTCCGCCCCGTGGCCACTCCGGCCGACATGGAAGGCCTCAAGATCCGCGTCATGTCCAACAAGATCTACATCGAGACCATCAAGTCCCTGGGCGGCTCCCCCACGCCCATGGCCTTTGGTGAACTCTACTCCGCCATGCAGCAGGGCACTGTCGACGGACAGGAAAACCCCAGCGCGCACATCTACACCAAGCGCTTCTTCGAAGTTCAGAAGTACGCATCCATGACCGCCCACGCCTATGCCCCGGAACCGGTGCTCATCTCCATGATCACCTGGAGCAAGCTCAGCGACGCCCAAAAGGCCATCATTCAGGAAGCCGCCACCGAGGCCGTCGCCTGGCAGCGTGAACTCTCCACCCAGCAGGACAACGAGTACTGGGACAAGATCAAGGCCACCGGCAAGATCGAGGTCATCGAAGTCGACCGCGCCCCGTTCATGGAAGCCACCCAGCCCGTGTGGAAGGAATTCGCCCCCACTGTCGGGCAGGACAACATCGACAAGGTACTGGCTCTGGGCAAATAGCTCATTCTCATGAACCCGCCCGCATAGCCGGGCGGGTTTTTTATCTTCACATTTCCAGGAGGATTCCATGGACAAGCTCCTCAAGGGCGTGCGCTCGGTACTGTACGGGTTTTCCGTCGTCGCCATGTCGATCATGCTCCTGATCATCTTTGCCCAGGTCGTGACCCGCTACATGTTCGGATACACCCCTGAATGGTCCGAGGAGCTGGCACGTTTCCTCTTCGTCTGGGTCGTTTTCCTGGGCTCGGCGCTGATCATGGGAGAAACCGGACATCTGGCCGTGCAGTTTCTGCCCGACAAGTTCAAGGGCACCCGCTTCGGCACCATTCTGGACATCATCATCAACGCCTGCGGATATGTGTTCATCATCCTGCTCCTGACCCAAGGCTGGAAAATGACCTCCATCATGACCTTCCAGCGCGCCCCGGGCCTCGATATCCCCATGAGCTGGGTCTATGTCATCATCCCTGTCAGCTGCGTGCTCATGCTCCTGTACCTCTTCAAGGAGACCCTGCGCATCATCAGGGACATTTCCAAATCTCGCGCCAGGCAGGAGGGATAGCCATGGAATACGTACTTCTCTTCGTCTTTCTGGGCCTGACCGCCCTTGGCGTGCCCGTGGCCTTTGCCCTGTGTCTGGCCGCAGCCACCGTCCTGCACTTTTTCATGAACATGCCCCTCGTCATGGTTTCCCAGATGATGTACTCGGGCATCGACTCGTTTTCCTTCATGGCCGTGCCCTTCTTCATGCTCGCCGGATCGTTCATGTCTGCGGGTGGCGTGACCGGCAGGCTGGTCAACTTCTCCCAGGCCCTGGTCGGCTCCTTCACCGGCGGACTGGCCCAGGCCGTGGCCGTTTCGGGCATGTTCTTCGCCGCCATCTCCGGGTCCTCAGCCGCCACCACCGCCGCGCTGGGTTCGACCATGGTCAATGAGATGGAAAAGAAAGGCTACACGCGCGAGTGGGCCACCGGCATCGTCGCCGCCGGCGGCACCGTGGGCATCGTCATTCCGCCGTCCATCACCCTGGTCGTGTATGGCGTCATCGCCGACACCTCCATCGGCGATCTGTTCGTGGGCGGATTCCTGCCCGGCCTGCTCATGGGCCTGTCCATGATGCTGGTCAGCTGGTATCTGGCCAAAAAACGCGGCCTCAAACCCGAGGGCACGTTCTCCAGCTCGGCGCTGTGGACATCCTTCAAGGATTCCTTTTTCGCCCTCATGACCCCGGTCATCATCATCGGCGGCATCTACGGCGGCATCTTCACCCCGACCGAAGCCGCAGCCGTGGCCGCCGTGTACGGCATTCTGGTCGGCCTGTTCATCTACAAGGAACTCAAATTCAAGGATTTCCCCAAGATCATCTTCCAGGCCGTCATCGGCACGACCATCATCATGTTTCTGGTCGGCGCGGCCAACGTCTTCGGATGGCTCCTGACCAACCTGCAGATTCCCCATCATGTGGGCGCCTTCGTGGCCAGCCTGACCTCATCCCCGGTTCTTTTCCTGCTGGCCATGAACGTGCTTCTGCTGTTCATCGGGACCATGGTCAACGCCTCCGCCGCCGTGGTCATCCTCACCCCCATCTTCCTCCCGGTTGCCAAGAGCCTCGGCATCGACCCGCTCTTCTTCGGCGTGCTCATGGTCTGCAACCTGGCCATCGGCTGCATCACCCCGCCGGTGGGTCTCGACCTCTTCGTGGCCAGCGCCATCACCAAGGTGCCACTAGAAAAAGTCATGAAGGCCGCCGTGCCCTACCTGCTCGCGCTGCTGGCCACCCTGCTGATTCTGACCCTCTTCCCGATCATCACCACCATCCTGCCCAGCCTGCTGCGCTAGAAAAGATACGACGCACAAAAAAACAAGGGGCGATCCTTACCGGACCGCCCCTTGTTTTTTTAACGTTCAGCGCAGAATCACTGCATCACTACAGCCTTTTCGATGATGACAGGCTCGACCGGGACATCCCCGTGCATGCCCTTGGAGCCCGTGTTCACGGCTTCGATGAGGTCCACCACACGTTTGCCCGCAACAACCCGTCCAAAGACGGCGTATCCAAAATCACGGGCGCCATGGTTCAAAAAAGTGTTGTCGGCCGTATTGATGAAAAACTGGGACGTGGCGGAATCGACCTCGCCCGTGCGAGCCATGGCGACTGTGTATTTGTCGTTTTTGAGACCATTGTCGGCCTCGTTCTTGATGGGTTCATGGCCGCGCTTCTGGTGCATGGCCGTATCCATGCCGCCGCCCTGGATCATGAAACCCTTGATGACGCGGTGAAATACCGTGCCGTCGTAGAAGCCCTCGCTGACATAGGTCAGAAAATTCCGGGCCGAGATCGGGGCCTTGGCTTCGTCGAGTTCGATGACGATGATGCCCTTGTTCGTGGTCAGGGAAACCTTGGGGCCGTCCGCGAGAACGGTGGACGAAAACAGGCAAATCAGAATCAAGGCAAAAACAAAAGTACGCATTGAGCACCTTCCTTTAAAAAATGACGGCTTCAAACCACCAGATCTCCGTCTTGGGTTTGCGCCAGGTTCCTTTGGGCAGGCCGGCCTTGACGCAGGTCTGATCCAGAAATGTTTCGCGGTCCCAGCCCCACTCCGTGGCCACCTGCGGCAACAGCAGGCCGGAATGCACGGATTTGCGGATATAGAGCCCGTGCCGTCCGACTTCGATCAGTTCCGGGTCGGGACACGGCGAAAGCGGCCCCATGACCGAGACTTCGATATCCAGATCATCGAGCTCCCCTGCCGTCAGCGGAGAAAAGCGCGGGTCCTCAAAGGCCGCCGCGCCCGCCATGCGCTCGATGGTAGCGGCCAGCGGGCCCTTGCCCACGATGTTGCCGATGCATCCGCGCAGTCGGCCCTCGCGCTTCAAGGTCACAAAAGCGCCCAGCTCCTCGCTCAGGGTCCTGGACTCAAGAGCGGGCTTCGGCCCGGAAGCCAGGCCGAGATGATCCCGGATGACCCAGACCACGAGGTCCTTGCAGAATTGCTTCTCCTCATCGGTCAAAATCAGTTCGAATGTGTTCATGCTTTCCTCCCTCAAGAATCAAAAGGCGCTTCCAAAGGCGGATTGGCCCACAGCGCGCCCATGGTCCTGGATGCGTCCCGGACCACGACCTGCCGCCCCTCGACCCGCACTCGCCCCTGGGCGATCCAGTGCAGGGCCTGGGGATAGATGCGATGCTCCATCTCCAATATGCGCGCGCCGAGCGTGGCCTCGTCGTCGTCCGGATAGGCGGGCACGGCGGCCTGGATGATGATCGGGCCGTGGTCCATCTGCTCGTCCACAAAATGCACGGTGCATCCGGCCAGCCGCACACCGTGGTCGGCCTGCTGCCCCTGGGCGCGCAGCCCGGGACAGGCCGGAAGCAGGGCAGGATGGATGTTGACCACGCGACCGGCAAAGGGAGTCAAAAACGCCGGGGTAAGGATACGCATGAACCCGGCCAGGGCCACGAGCTCGACACCGGCCTCCCGCAGCAGCCGGACCAGCTCGCCGTCGAAGGCCGCACGGTCGGGAAACTCGTCGTGGCGCACGCAGGCAGTGGCGATACCCGCCTTCCGCGCGCGCTCAAGCCCTTGCGCGTCAGGCTTGTTGGCGATGACGATGCGTATGTCGGCGTCGAGGCCACCGTCGGCCACCCTGTCGAGTATGGCCTGCAGGTTGGATCCGGAACCGGAGACAAGGACGCCCAGCGCGATGGTCATTGAATCAGCCCTTCACCAGTGCTTCGACCAGGGCCGGAATGGTGTAGTCCTCGGGCATGATGTCGGGAGTGAACCCGTAATCCTTCAGGGTACCTGCCGTCACGGGGCCGATGCAGCAAATCTTCAGCCCCTGGCCGACATAGGGGCGCAGGGTGTCGGCCGGAACCAGGGCGAAGAAGTTCTCCACCGTGGAGGAGCTGGAAAAGGTCAGGTAATGGAGCCTGCCCTTTTCGAGAAGCTCGATGATCTCGGCGCCGTCCTCCTGGGTCAGCTGCGTCTCGTAGACCGGAAGCACCTCCACCTGGGCCGCGACCTTGGCCAACTCCTCGGGCAACACTTCACGGGCGACCTTGGCGCGGGGAATGAGTACGCGCTTGCCTGCGATGCCGCGCTCAAGCAGTCCCTCGACCACGGACTCGGCCACGTACTTGGGCGGAATGAAGTCGGGACGGATGCCGCGCTCAAGGAGCGCCTCGGCCGTGGCTGGTCCGATGGCCGCGATCTGCATGCCGCCGAAAGCCCGGGCATCCTTGCCCACGAGTTCGAGCTGGTTCCAGAAATGACGCACGCCGTTGACGGAGGTGAAAATGGCCCAGTCGTAGTCCGGCAGCCTGTCTATGGCCTCGCGGACCGGAGCGTAGTCTTCCAGGGGCACGATGGTGATGGTCGGAAACTCGTAGCAGGCCGCGCCCAGGCCTTCCAGCGTGTCCTTCAGACCGCTGGCCTGCTCCCGAGCCCTGGTCACGACCACGCCCTTGCCGTGCAGAGGCAGCTTTTCGAACCAGTTCAGGGTGTCGTGCAGCTGCACCACCTCGCCCACGACCAGCATGGACGGAGCCTTCACTCCTTCACGCTCGGCCATGGCCGGGATCTCGCCGATGGTCGAGACCCAGGACTGATGCTCGCTTGTCGTACCCCAACGCACCAGGGCGGCGGGCATGTCGGGACGCATCCCGTTCTCGATCAGCTTGGCCGAGATGTACGGCAGATTCTTCACGCCCATGTAGAAGCACAGCGTGCTGGCCGCCGTGGCCAGGGCAGGCCAGTTATGGGCGGAATCAGGCTTGGTCGGGTCCTCGTGGCCGGTGATGAGCGACACGGAGGAAGCGTATTTGCGATGCGTGAGCGGAATGCCCGCATAGGCCGCGCCAGCCACGGCCGAGGTCACGCCGGGGACGACCTCGAAATCGAGCCCGGCTTCGAGCAGCTCTTCGGCCTCTTCGGCTCCGCGCCCGAAAATGTAGGGATCGCCGCCCTTGAGGCGGGCCACGTTCTTTCCTTCCTTGACCTTGGCCACGATCAGGTCGTTGATCTGGTCCTGGGGCAGGGTATGGTCGCCGCCCTTCTTGCCGACATAGATGATCTCGGCGTCGGGACGGCACAGGGCCAGAAAGGTCTTGCTGGCAAGGTAATCGTAAATGACGACCTCGCATTCCTGCATGAGACGCTGCCCCTTGACCGTGATGAGACCCGGGTCGCCGGGACCCGCGCCGATGAGATATGCTTTGGCCATGATTGTTCCTTTCCTGAGCGTTTCCGCTGTTATTTTTTCGATCCGTGAACTTCCCGCCCAAGCTGTCGAAGGTGGGAATCCCGAAGTTGCGGGAACTTCTCCGGGCAGACGCGTCACCATGACGTCATCCCCGTGAAAACGGGGCTCCATCCCCTGGTACAGCAAAAGGCATGGATTTCCGCCTTCGCGGGAATGACCCGGCAACAACGCGGCACGCCTTCCCATGAAAAACGGGGTGACGACTGGCCCGGAAATGCCAGGGCCTCACCCCACAAACTCCTGCATCCTGGCCCGCAGCTGCTCCAGGGTGGCCTTCTTCTCGGCGAATCCCTCCGCCTTGGCCTTTTCCTTGGCCACTACATCCTCGGGAGCCTTGCTGACAAAACTCTCGTTGCCAAGCTTCTTTGTCACAAAATCAAGCTCTTTACTGATCTTGCCCAGTTCCTTGTCCAGACGGGCCAGCTCAGCCACGAAATCGACCACGCCCTCAAGAGGCACGAAGAGTTCGCACCCGCGCACCACGGCCGAGGCGCAGCCCCGGGGCGGCTCGATGTCCGCGCCCACGGTCAGGGTCCCGACCCGGGCCAGGGCCGCGATCTCCGTTTCGTGAGCCGTAAGGAAACGCTGATCTTCCCCGCCCGCACGAACCATGACCGTCAGGGCAACGCCAGGCGCAACGCCCAGCTCGGAGCGAATGTTGCGCACGGCCACGATGACTCCCTGCAGAAACTCCATGTCGCGCACGGACGCTTCGTCCTCGCACTCGGGGCGGGCCTTGGGGTAGGGCCGCACGGCCAGGCTCTCGGCATCCAGTGAGGGGATGGAGGACCAGATCTCCTGGGTCACGAAGGGGATGACCGGATGGGCGATGACCATGATCTCCGAGAGCACGTGCTTGAGGCACGAACGCGCCGCCGCCTTGGCTGCCGGATCATCGCCGTAGAGTTCGGGCTTGATCAGCTCCAGGTACCAGTCGCAGAACTCGCGCCAGACGAATCCGTACAGCCCCTGGGCCGCCTCGTTGAAACGATAGCCTTCGATCTGGGCGGCGTGTTCGTTCTTGAGCATCTCCAGGCGATGCAAAATCCACTTGTGGTGCAGGGCCGTCATGGCTTTGGGATCAAACTCGGGCTCGTTTCCATCGACATGCATGAGGGCGAACCGGGCCGCATTCCAGATCTTGTTGATAAAGTGACGATATCCCTCAATGCGTGCCTCGGAGAGCTTGATGTCCCGGCCCATGGCCGCGAACGAGGTCAGGGTGAAGCGCAGCGAGTCGCAGCCGTACTTGTCGATCATCTCCAGAGGATCGATGACGTTGCCCGTGGACTTGGACATCTTCTTGCCGTGCTCGTCGCGGACCAGAGCGTGGATGTAGACGTCCTTGAAGGGTACGTTATCCATGAACTGCAGGCCCATCATCATCATGCGGGCCACCCAGAAGAAGAGGATGTCAAAACCCGTGACCAGGAGCGAGGTCGGATAGAAGGCCTTCAGCTCGTTGGTTTGCTCCGGCCAGCCCATGGTCGAAAACGGCCACAGGGCGGAGGAAAACCATGTATCGAGGACGTCCTCGTCCTGAGAAAGGGCTGTGCTTCCGCATTTGCAGGAGGTCGGGTCCTGGCGGGCGACAATGATTTCACCGCAATCCCGACAGGTCCAGACCGGGATGCGATGCCCCCACCACAGCTGACGGGAGATGCACCAGTCGCGGATGTTGTCGAGCCAGTTGAAATAGGTCTTGTTCCACTGCGCGGGCCAGATGGTCGTACGTCCGTCCTCCACGGCAAGGCGGGCCTTTTCGGCCAGGGGCTTGACGGAAACGAACCACTGCTCGGACACGAAAGGCTCGATGGTGGTCTTGCAGCGATAGCACTGGTTGACCTTGTTTTCGTAGGGTTCCTCGGCCGTGAGAGCCCCGCAGACACGCAGATCCTGGGCGATGAGCGTGCGGCAGTCGGCGGCGCTCATACCCCGATACGCCTCGGGCGCGTTGTCGTTCATGCAGCCCTTGTCGTCGATGACGCCAATCGCCTCCAGATTGTATTTGCGGCCCAGTTCCCAGTCGTTCATATCATGGGCTGGAGTGATCTTGAGGCAACCGGTTCCAAATTCGCGGTCCACATAGGCGTCGGCGATGATCGGGATGCGCCGCCCCACCAGCGGCAGAATGACATGCTTGCCGATCATGGACTGATAGCGTTCGTCCTCGGGGTGCACGGCCACGGCGGTGTCGCCGAGCATGGTCTCGGGGCGCACCGTGGCCACGGTCACGGAACCCGAGCCGTCTTCCAGGGGATAGCGCAGATGATAGAGGGTCGACTTGGCCGGGGCGTATTCGACCTCGTCATCGGCCAGGGCGGTGTGACAGCGGGTGCACCAGTTGATGATGTACTTGCCGCGATAAACAAGTCCCTGTTCGTAGAGAGAGACGAAAACCTCGCGCACGGCCTTGGTCAGCCCCTCGTCCATGGTGAAGCGTTCCCGGCTCCAGTCCACGCTGGCGCCCATGCGCCGGATCTGGTTCAAAATGCGTCCGCCGTAGTCTTCCTTCCATTCCCAGACGCGGTTTATGAATTCCTCGCGGCCCAGGTCTTCACGCTTCTTGCCCTCGGCCAGGAGTTTGCGTTCGACCACGTTCTGGGTGGCGATGCCCGCGTGGTCCGTGCCCGGCACCCAGAGCACGGTCTTGCCGCGCTGACGCATGTAGCGGCACATGATGTCCTGCAGGGTGAGGTTGAGGGCGTGTCCCATGTGCAGGGCCCCCGTGACGTTGGGCGGCGGGATGACGATGGAATAATTGTCTTTGACGTGGGTCGCGGCCTTGGCCGCGTCGGGGGTGAAACTCTGGTGCGTCTTCCAGTACTCAAGCCACCGCTCTTCCACGTCGGCTGGTTCGTATCCCTTGGAAAGCGTCTCGTTGGCCATATGATGAACTCCGGATAATGAGCTGTTTGCGGCAAAAAAGCGCCGGAATGCCCGGCGCCACGGAAACAAAAATGAGTACTGGGGCGCACCCCAAAAATCAAGCCCGACTTGCCCGCCATCGTGCTTCCTGCTAGGCCCTCGGACATGCACCGACATCTCCCGCCCCTGGTCCTGCTATGGGACGAATCGCATCTGTGGGCCCTGCTTCTCCACCGCGCCCTCAAAGCCCTGCACGCCCCCGTAACCCTGCTCAAGGCCGAGCAGGTCCGCGCCGGAGCATTGCGCGGTCATGAGGGCTCCACGCTGCTCGTCCCCGGAGGCTGGGCCAAGCTCAAATCCCTGGCCCTGGGCGAGGACGGCCGCAGGGAAATCCGCGAACACATACGCGGAGGAGGCAAGTATCTGGGTTTCTGCGGAGGCGCAGGTCTGGCACTCGGTTCGGAGCGCGGCGCGCCCTTTCTGGACCTGTGCCCCTGGTCGCGCAAGGCGGCCAGTCAGCGACTGCCCAATTTCAGCGGACACTTGAACTGCATCGTCACCGAGAACGGTGAAGAGTACGAGGCGGCCCTGCCGGTCTGGTGGCCCTCGCAATTTCTGCCCAGGGATGCTGAACTCGAAGTGCTGGCGCGCTACGAAGGACCTGGCCCCGATTTCTGGTCCGCCGATCTGGACTGGTCCGGCATCGCGGCTTCGGAGGTCGGGCAGTGGGAAGAATTGTACGGCATAAACCTGAATCCGGAGCGGCTGCGCCGGGAACCCTGCATCGTCCGGGGGGCCTACGGTCAGGGCTCCTTCGTGCTCAGCTACGCGCATCTTGAGACGCCGACCTCGCCCCAGGCCAACGCCCTGCTCTGCCGCCTGCTCGGGCTCGACCCGGCCTCCGGTGTACCTGCCTGGGACCTGAGCCGGGAAGAGCCACTGTGGGACGACGAAGCGCTGCGAAGTGTGCATGCCGACCTGGCCGATCTTGTGTCATTCGGCCAGAATCATTTTCTGCTCTTCTGGCGCTCCCCCTGGTTACTGGGCTGGCGGCGCGGAGTGCCCGGTTCACCCATCAACTTCCTGCTGGCCATGGCCTGGCAGGCCAGACACAACGAAGCGACCGCGACGGCCAAGGAATACTGGGCCGAACACGGAAGCAAATGCAGCCAACTGTGCCGGGATTTTTGCGCGCAGACCCGCGACTACCTGTTGCAGGAACGCCGCATCCTGGCCACGTCTCCATCCTCGCCGGAAGCCAGCGCCTCGCCTGGCCTGCAACGCCGCAAACAAGAGCTTTTCGGCAAGTTTCCCGGATACGGAGGGCTGTACGGAGAGATCCTGCGCACCCTTGACGAATTGCTATGGTTGCAGTTCAGCGCTCAAGATGACCGGCAAGGCAGCTCTTGAGTCCCGAGAAGCGCTCGGTTTTCGGGAGCAGGTCGAAGAGGCTGTCCAGGTAGCCGCGCCCGGAGAAAATGCGTCGGCTTGCGCCATGGACAAGTTTTGGGCCCCATGAGGCAAGCAGCAGCTTGAAATCGTTTATGTAGCGAAGCTCCCCGTAAGCAGGGCTTTCGCCATCGGCCACGGCTTCGGCGACAAGCTCGGTCCAGGCCTCCGGTTCGTCCATGAGCCCAAGGGTGACCACGGGGTCCTGAGGGGCGGGCGCACTGAGCTTGGCCAAAACCACGGGCACGATATCGAGCTTGTCCGCATCCCGGACGACGTTGCACAGCGCCCTGCTCAGCGGATCCATGTCCAGGGGAACTTCGCGCTTGTTGTGCAGCCGCACCGCCAGGATGATGCAATCCCGGACCTGCGGCTCGAAAGCCGACAGAAAATCCCCCTCGCGCAGAAAATCGGCCCCCTCCTCGCCATGGTCCACGGACTGGTCGTCGCGGTAGGTGCCAAACCTCTCGAACTGCGAAAACCTGCCAATATCATGCACAAGCGCCGCAGCCAGATAGGGCGCGGGCGGGGCGATGCTCTCCCTGGCCACGATCTTCGCAGCCAGGGCATGCACTCGCAGGGAATGGTCGCGTTTCAGGATGATGTGTTCACGCCGCTCGCCCAGACGCTCGGCGTACTCGCCGGCCATCCCGACAAAACGGGCGCGCATCTCCCGCAACACGACCGGATCCATCAAAGTCCCTGATAAAACTTGTACAGATCCTCGTCGATAAGCAGCCTGAAGCCCTTGTCGGTCTCCTCGAAACGAATCACCGCAGCCGGGTCCAGGGCCACATCCAGAGCGTATTCCGCCAGACGGTTCGCTTCTTTCTGTGCAACATCATCAAGCTCGGCAAACTTTCCCATCTCTATCCATTCGGTCATGATTTTCTCCCAGGACTGTCTATTTTCGCCAGAATTCAGGCATAAACAACACCAATACCGTATAAATCTCAAGGCGCCCAAGCAGCATGCAAAAACTCAGCACCCATTTGCCCAGGGTCGGGATCGCCGCGTAGTTATCCACCGGACCGACTTCGCCAAGCCCCGGACCGATATTGCCGATGCACGCCACAACCGCCGCGAAAGAGGTCAGCACGTCCACTCCCATGGCGGCCAGGGCCAGCGCCGAGAGTACGAAAAGAACGATGAAAAGAACGAAAAATCCCCAGATGCTCGTCAACACCTCTTCCTTGACCAGCTTGGGGCCAAACTTCAGGGGAAGCACGGCCCGGGGATGCACGAGGCGGAACAACTCGCGATAGGAGTGTTTGAACAGCAACATGACCCGCATGCACTTGATTCCGCCCGCCGTGGACCCGGCGCAGCCGCCGATGAACATGCACAGCAGCAGCACCCCCTGCGGCAGGGGTAGCCAGAGTTCGTAGTCCGCAGTGGCATAGCCGGTGGTGGTCAGGATGGAGGCCACCTGAAACGATCCGAAGCGCAGGGCTTCGGGCCAGGACGAATAGCTTGAACTCTGAATGGAAAAGGTCACCACAGCGGTCAGAACCAGGACGAGAATCGCAAAAAAACGAAATTCCGGATCTCGCCAAACGGTCAGGGGCCTACCGCGAAAGAGCTGGAAATGAAGTGCGAAATTGACTCCGGCCACAAGCATGAAAAACGTGATCACGCCATCGATATAGGCGGAATCGTATGCCGCGATGGAAGTGTTGCGCGTCGAAAAGCCGCCCGTGGCCATGGTGCCAAAGGCGTGGCAGATGCTCTCGAAGAGGTTCATGCCGCCAAACATCAAAAGCACAACCTGGGCCACGGTGAAGAATACGTAAACCTTCCACAGGCTCATGGCCGTATCCTTGATCCGGGGCTGGAGCTTGTCGGCCACGGGGCCCGGCACCTCGGCCTTGTAGAGCTGCATGCCGCCCACGCCCAGAAAGGGCAGAATGGCGATGGTCAAAACGATGATGCCCATGCCGCCCAGCCAATGCGTCAGACTGCGCCAGAAGAGGAGTCCCTTGGGCAGGGCCTCGATGTTGGTCAGGATGGACGCGCCCGTGGTGGTGAAGCCTGAGACGGATTCGAAAAAGGCGTCCGTGAAGGAGGGAAATCCGCCCAGGACAAAGGGCAGGGCCCCGAAAAAGGCACACGCGGCCCAACCCAGGGAGACAATGACCATTCCCTCGCGATGGTTGATGACCAACGGTTTGGGGCGCTTAAAGGAAAACATGAGAAAGGCGCCGGCCAGCACCGTCACGCACAGGGACAGAAAAAGAGGCGCCACGGAGTTGTCGTCATAGTACCAGCCGCAGGCCAGGGGCAGGAACATGCACAGGCCCACGCACAGCAGAATGAGCCCGGTGACGTGCAGGGCGATGGTCCAGCGCATCAGCCCTGCTCCTGTCCCCGGGACAGCATCCGCTCGACTCCGGGAATGGACTCGGTCAGGCTCAGGATGAAGAGCCGGTCGCCACGCTGTATCACGTCGAAGCCGGACGGAATGAGCACCGTGTCGGCGCGCATGATGCAAAGGACGAGCACGCCCTTGGGAAAAGTGAGGTCCTTGAGCGCCCGGCCCACGAGATCGGATTCAGGCCCGACCAGGGCCTCAAGGGCTTCCGCGCCGTCCTTGATGGCCACGGCCGAGAGCACCCCGCCTTTTCGCACATGCTTGAATATGCTGTTCACCGCTGAAAGCCGCGGGCTTACGATATGTTCAAGGCCGATGGCCCGCACCAGCGGCATGTACTCGATCTTATTCAGGCGGGTGATGGCCATGGGCGTGCCCAGCTTCTTGGCCAGAAGCGAGGCGAGGATGTTGCTCTCCTCGTTGCCGGTCATGGTCACGGCCACATCCATGGCGCCGATGTTTTCTTCGAGAAGCGCCTCCTGATCCGTGCCGTCTCCGACCAGAACCACGGTCCGGTCCAGTTCTCCGGCCAGCACAGCACAACGCTCGGGATCCTTGTCCATCAGCTTTACATGAATGGGCTTTTTTTCCAGGGCGCGGGCCAGACGCAGGCCGATGTTCCCGCCGCCGATGATCAGCACGCTGCTCTTCTTGCCGGAGCGGTTACCCAGAAAGGAAAACACTGACTGCAACTGGCTGTCCTCGCAAACAAAATAGACCAGATCCCCCTCGAGGATCTCATCGGAGCCCGTGGGTACGATGACCTTGTCGTCACGCACGATGGCCGCGACGATGAGCTGCATGTCACCGGCCTTGCGGCGCAAGTCCACAAGGCTGGTCCCGGCCATCGGGTTGCCCGAGGTGATCCAGGTTCCGACGATCTTGATCCGCCCGTCTGCAAGATCGCAGATGTCAACGGCTCCGGGGGCGCGCAGCATGTGCTCGATGGTCCGCACCACCTCGACCTCCGGATTGATGATGATCCCGATGCCGATGCCCTTGGCCAGCTGCTGCCCGTACGCCGTGTACTCGTCGTTGCGGATCCGGGCCAGCTTGGTCAGCCCCGGGGCAAGCATGTTGGCGAAGGTGCAGGCCATGAGATTGATCTCGTCGCTGTCGGTCACGGCCAGCAGCATGTCGGCCTTGGTGATGCCGGCCTCGCCCAGCACAAGCGGGCTGCAGCCGGAGCCTTCAAGCACCTGCACGTCCATATGTTCGAGAATGCGCTGCAGCACGGCAGGGTTGCGGTCGATGACCACCACATCCTTGTTTTCGGAGGCCAGTCGTTTGGCAATGTGAAATCCGACTTCTCCCGCTCCGACAATAATGGCTTTCAAGCAAATAGCTCCGGTTTTGGTAGACTAGTGGCCCGTTTGCACGGGCCAGGGAGTGCACTCCCGCGCCGGTGCATAACCGGCCGCGAAGGCATCCCGCAAGGAGGAAAAATATACCCGGTTGGAGGCACCGACCTTGCGTCCCTGCCTGCAGGACAATGTATGAAAACGCTTGCTGCTCTTCGTGCCGACATAGCCGGCCTTGGCGACGGGGCCACTGAGAATCGCGGGCCAAAAACCCTTGCCCTGCTCCATGGCCGCTTTCTGGGCGGCAAGCAGGCGGCCGGCCAGCGCCCTGTCCTTGTCCGACGCGTGAGGATAGACGAAAGCCGCGCCTTCTTCAATCATGATCAGATTGACCATCCGTCCGTCCGCAAGCCGCGCGATTCCGACCAATCGCCCATGACGATCCGTGCCGAGCTCCTTTTCTTCCAAATCGAGGAACTGGCCGGAAACCAGGGAAAAAAGCATCTCCCGGGACTGCCTGCCGTATTGCTGCCCGGACTTGCCCCCACGTGAAATCTCCGGCGCGTCGATACCGCGCAGCCGCAGGCGCTCCCCTCCGTCCAGAATCACGGTGTCCCCGTCCAGAACCGTCTGAACCCCGACCCGCCACGTCTGGGCCGAAACGCCCTGCGCCGTAAACATCAGCGCCAGGGCGACAACCATCACCCTGAGCATCGGCCCAAAAAAGAAGGCAACCCAAAAGGTTGCCTTGCGATTTGCGGTCACGTTCAGGCTAGGACTCATAGTACGAGCGCAGCTGCTGACTGCGCACGGGGTGGCGCAGCTTGCGCAGGGCCTTGGCCTCGATCTGGCGGATGCGTTCACGGGTGACGTTGAAGAGCTTGCCGACCTCTTCCAAGGTATGGTCGCTCTTCTCGCCGATGCCGAAACGCTTGCGCAGGACCTGCTCCTCGCGCGGCGTCAGGTCGGACAGCACCTGGGCGATCTGCTCGGCCAGCTTGGTGTTGACCACCTCGTCGGCCGGGGCCACGGCCTTCTTGTCCTCGATGAAATCGCCCAGGCTCGAATCTTCTTCGTCACCGATGGGCGTCTCCAGGGAAATGGGCTCCTTGGCGATCTTGAGCACCTTCTTGACCTTCTCCAGCGGGTAATCCATGCGCTCAGCGATTTCCTCGGGGGAGGGATCGCGGCCCAGTTCCTGGACCAGATAACGCGAGGTGCGTACCAGCTTGTTGATGGTCTCGATCATGTGCACCGGGATGCGGATGGTGCGGGCCTGGTCCGCGATGGCGCGGGTGATGGCCTGACGGATCCACCACGTGGCGTAGGTGGAGAACTTGTAACCTCGCTGGTACTCGAACTTGTCCACGGCCTTCATGAGGCCGATGTTGCCTTCCTGGATGAGGTCCAGGAACTGCAGGCCGCGGTTGGTGTACTTCTTGGCGATGGACACGACCAGTCGCAGATTGGCGCGGATGAGCTCCTGCTTGGCGTCCAGGGCGTCGGTGTTGCCCTTGCGGATGCGCCACAGGATCTCTTCCAGCTGCTCCACGTCGTGCATGGCGTTTTCCTGCAGCTTGCCCAGGATCTCGATCTTGCCGTTGACCATTTCCTTGAAGGAGAAAAGCTCCTCCATGGTCATGCCGAGCTGGTCGGCGGCGGCCACAGGATTGATCGTGCGGGCGTCGAGCTGCTTGAAGATGCCGAAAATCTCGTCCTGGGATTTGCCCAGCGACAGGATGTAGGCCGAAAGATCGCGGCGGCAGTTGTGCATCTGGCGCACGTAATCGCCCACGGTCTCAATGATGCGGTCAATGAGGGTCTTCTCAAGTTTGATGTCGCGCAGGCACTGCACAACGCCTTCCTTGTAGTCCATGATCTTCTTCTGGACGCCGAAAACGCGCTTGTCGAGGGTCGCGCACTCGTCGAGACGGGTGTAGAGGGGTTTCTTCTTGCGATAGATGTTCTTCACGTCTTCGAGCAGCTTGATGACCCGCTCGCGCTGGTTCATCTCCTCTTCGGAGGGGTCGTCCTCCTCGATGGTCTTGACCACGTCTTTGAGCTTCATGCGGCCTTTTTTCAGGTCCTCGCCCACGCGCACCAGCTCTTCCACGGCCACGGGCACCTCGACCAGGGCGTACATGACTTCAAGCTCGCCGGCCTCGATCTTCTTGGCGATGTAAACCTCGCCGTCACGGTCCAGAAGGCCCACGGCGCCCATCTCGCGCAGATACATGCGCACGGGGTCGTTGCTGCGGGAGGAATAGTCAGCGCCGTCCTCGTCTTCGGCCAGCTCCAACTTTTCCTCTTCCTTGGGCTCCTCGCCGTCATCCTCGGCGATCTCGATCCCGCGACTAAGCTTCTCATCGACGATATCAATGTCCAGCTGATCAAAAATGACAATGATTTCTTCTATCTGTTCCGGAGTGTTTACTTCGGAAGGCAAGGCCTTGTTGAGTTCATCGAAGGTCAGAAATCCCTTTTTCTTTCCTTCGGCAATAAGCGCCTGAATTTGCTGAACATCCTTGATATTGCTCATCCGTTCCCCCCAAAGTTGATAAAAACTTTTCGTCCGCCGACGTGAAAATCCTTTCTCAGCACTGTGTCTTGGCCTGAATCAAGGCCAAGAGACGAAGCTCTTCCTGAAAATCACCGCTCTGACGGGCTTTGCGCAACCCAAAGTTGAGACTCTCCAACTCTCGGCGCTGGCCCGTCTGACGCAAAAAATTCTGAACCTCGTCCCATTCGCTCCGGCCGTCATCAACCGTGACGTCGGTTCGCATCTGGCACTGAACATAAAACTGCTTCTCGCCCTGATCCATGCGGCTCAGGACTTCATGCGGGCTGACCCCGAAAATCTTGCTCCAGAAAATTTTGCCCCGCTCCGTGGCCAGAGCCTCGCCAAGCCCGAGCTCGTGCAGCTGTCCGTGATATTCGGGAAAACGCACGGCAAAGGCCAACAGATTCCTGTCCAGTTGGGAAGGCTTGCACTGCTCCAGACCTGCCGGCGCCGACGCGGCAACACCCGTGCCTTTTTCATCCAGCGTGCGGCGCAATTCGGTTTCCGACAGTCCGAGTCCCGCAGCCAATTTGGGAAGGTAAAAGGACTTCCAGTCCAGCTTTCCAAGCCGCGACATGAAGCCGATGGCCCAGTTCAGCACTTCCTTGGGCGACTGGTTGGCGGACAGCTGTCGCAGACAGTAATCAAGACCGTCCGCTGCCTGGGCGGAAAGCTCCAGCAGGCTCTCCCGGCCGTTCTTCTGCAGCACGGAGTCCACGTCCTCGCCGTCCGGCAGGCACAGCACCCTGCATTTGAGGCCCTGCGAAAGGATCATCTCCGCGCTGCGCAAGGCTGCCTTGCGGCCCGCGTTGTCTCCGTCAAAAACAAGATCGACCTGACCGACCAAACCGGAAAGACGATGCACCTGCTCGGGAGTGAGTGCCGTGCCCAGCACCCCGCAGCTGTTTTCGAACCCGAACTGATGCAGACTGAGCACATCCACATACCCCTCGGTCAGCAGCACGCTCTTGGAGTGAGACATGGCGCGCCTAGCCTGATACAGGCCGTAGAGATGCTCACCCTTGGTGTAGATGGGCGTCTCGCTCGAATTAAGGTATTTCGGGCCGTCTCCGTCCACCAGGCTGCGGCCGCCAAAGGCCACGGTCTGGGCCGACAGGTTCATGATCGGAAAAATAAGCCTCTCGCGGAACCGGTCGTAATAGGAGCCCTTGGCCGACTTGCTGACCAGCCCCGCCTTTTCGGCGAGGACCTCGGAAAAACCGCGCCCGCGCAAATGGTCGCGCAGCTCGTTCCATGCGGCCGGAGCCCAGCCAAGGCTGAATCGGTCCACGATTTCCGGGGCCAGTCCGCGCCCGTCGATATAGTCGCGCGCGGTTTTTCCCGGTCCGCGACCCAGCATCTCTTTGTAGAAGACCGCCGCAAGGGCATGCATATCCAGGCATTCGGAGCGGGAAATTTCTCCCGGCGCCCTGTATTCGGGACGCTTCCGAACTTCCAGACCCGCCTCTCGCGCCAGCGCCTCGACGGCTTCGCCGAATTCCAGGCCATTGATGGCCCGGTAGAATTCGATGATATCGCCGGAAGCCTGGCATCCGAAACAATAATAAAAGCCCCCTTCCGGATTGACCGAAAAGGACGGCTTGGTTTCCTGATGGAACGGACATGGAGCGACCAGTCTGGTGCCGGAGGGCCTGAGCTCAACGTGTCTTCCGATCACGTCCTCGATGCGCAGGCGGGCCTTGATCTGGGCGATCAGTCCTTGGTCGAACGTGCTCATCCGGCTCCGATGAAAAAAATTAATCCGCCAAGGCCACCTTGGTCACGCCGTCACCACCCTCATCCGCATTGCCCAGACGAAAATCGCCAACGGCCCGGGATCGTTTCAGGTGCTCATGCACCACCCGACGCATGGCGCCCGTGCCCATCCCGTGTATGATCTCGACTTCGGTCCGTCCGGCGAGCAGGGCCTTGTCCAGAAAACGGGACAGCTCCGATTCGGCCTCGTCGGCTCTCATTCCCCGCAGGTCGAGGCGCAGGGGAGTCACCGGGGCGGGCGCACTTCTGAGCACGACCTTTCCGCCATCGGATTTGTCCTTGGCCGAAATCCGCACATCAGACAGCCCTACCCAGAGCGAAACACCGCCTACATCAAGGCGCACACGCTCTTTCTTGCCGTCGATTTCCCGCACCAGACCCGTTTTGTTCCAGGGCAGATAAAGCAGGACCTGCCCTTGGGCAATGGCCTGGATGGAAAGTTTCTCGACAGTCTCGTCAGTTTGTGGCGTTTGAGCCACGCTGTCGCGCAGCCGGGCGACCTCTTTCATGGCTTCCTTGCGGCCGAGACGGCCTTCGCGCCACTGGCGCATGATCTCCTGGGAAGCCTCGCGCAATTCCTTTTGCATGCGGCCTCTTTCCTGATCGAGCTTCTCCAGCTTGCGGGCAAACTTGAGCTCAAGCTCCCGGGTACGGGCCCGGGCCTTGTCCAGTTCCTCTTCCTTGTCCGCCGCCAAACGATTGAGGCGTTCGAAAATCTCTTCCGCGTCGCCCGCATCCAGGTACAGATAATCCTGGGCCCGCGCCAAAATGGACTCGGGCAGTCCCTGCTCCCGGGCCACATCGAGGGCACGGCTGGCGCCAACCTGATCGTAGCCGAGCTTAAAGAGCGGCTTTCTGGTGTCCGGAGAAAAAATGACCGAAGCGGCGCGGACCCCGTCCTTGGAAAGTCCGTAGGCCTTCAGCGCAGGAAAATGCGTAGCCGCCCCGACCCAGGCTCCGCGCTCAAGCAGTCCGTCAACCACGGCCTGAGCCAGGGCCGCGCCCTGACTGGGATCGGTGCCGACACCGAATTCATCCAGAATGACCAGGGTGCGTTCGTCGATCCTCGGCCAGACCTCGCTGAAATGACGGATCTGGGCCGTGAACGTGGACAGGCTCTGCTCGATGGACTGCTCATCGCCCATGGACACGACAAAATTGTTCCACAGCGGCAGCGTGCTGCCCTCGGCTGCGGTGACGGGCAGCCCGGCATGGGCCATGAGGCCAAGCAATCCGAGGGTTTTGAGGCACACCGTCTTGCCGCCGGCGTTGCCGCCGGTGATGATGAGCACGCGCTGCCCCTCGTGCAACTCAAGATCCACGGGCACGACATTGTCCTGCCCGAAAACCAGGAGCGGGTGCCGCGCCTGGGCCAGAGCCAGAGGCGCGTCAGGCGCGATGTCCACGACATGGCCATCGCTGTGGCGGGCAAAATGACAAATGGCCAACAGCTGGTCAAAGCGTATGAGTTCGTCGAAAGTACGCTCGATGGCTACCTGCTCAGTGCGGACAAGTTCGCTTAAAAAACGCAGAACCTTTTGCTCTTCGGCGCGCTCCTCCTGCTTGTATTCCTGCAGGTCGTTGTTGAGTTCGACCAGAAAAAGCGGCTCGAAATAACAGGTCTCCCCGGTCTGGGAATAGTCATGCACGATGCCCTTCAGGCGGCCCTTGAAATTGTTCTTGAGAGCCAGGACATAACGATCAGAGGAGATGGTCAGAAATTCATCCTGCAGAATGAACTGCAGGTCCTTGTTCTGAAAGAAATCCTGCACCTTGCGGGTGCACATCTGGTGCACGCGGCGGATTTCCTGGCGCACGGAATAGAGTTCGGGCGAAGCTTCGTCCCGAATCGTTCCGTCAGGGGAGAGGCAGCGGGACAGGCCGGACCAGGTCTTTGGAGGCAGGGTCAGCCCAGCGGCCAAGGCGGCCAGGCCGGGATAGCGATCCGCATTGGCGGCGCCGAGACGCTCCACAAGGGACGCGGCCACTTTAAGCATCTCCCAAAGTCCGATCAATCCGTCCACGTCGAGAAAGGCCAAGGGGTTCTTCAGATACGTGAAGACACCGGCCACGTCGGGAAAAGCCGACAGGCGCACATCCTTGGAGGCGCAAAAATGGATGGCCTCCCGCACCAGGGCCGAACGTTCGGCGATGCGCAAGGGATCGGTTTCGGGCAAAAGCGAAAGGCAGGCATCCCTGCCCGCCTCACTGACCGCGAAGTGCGAAAGATGCTGCAGGACCTTTGGGTATTCCAGCAGCTGCAATGTTCTTGAATCCATAGGATTACGACGAAAGCTTGGCGCGCACCAGCGCGCTGAGTTCCTTTCCGTCGACACGGCCGGCATGTTCGCCCATAATGGCGTTCATGACCTTGCCCATGTCTTTCATACCGGAAGCACCGAGGGTTTGGATGGTCATGGCCACAGCCTCTTCCAACTCTTGGGAAGAAAGGGCCGTGGGGAGGTAGGCGCGCAGTAAGAGGTGCTCGCGCTCCTCGATTTCAGCAAGATCGATCCGGCCCGCAGCCCGGAACTGGTCAATGGACTCCTGGCGCTGCTTGACCTGCTTGGCCACGACATCCAGGATCTCGCTATCGGTCAATTCACGACGGAGATCGACCTGCTTGTTTTTGACGGCTGCCTTGAGCATTCTCAAGACAGCCACCTCGTCAGTCTTTTTGGCCTTGAAAGCGGTCAAATAGTCCTTTTCAAGGCGTTCAGAAAGACTCATTACATCACCTGCATTTTACGGATCTTCTTCAGCAGTCTTTTCTTGGCCGCAGCTTCCTTCTTCTTCTTCTGGATGCTGGGTTTTTCGAAATGCTGACGCTTTTTCAACTCGGAAAGGATACCGGCCTTCTCTACCTGCTTCTTGAACTTACGCAGGGAGTAGTCAAAAGTATCGCTGTCACCCATGTATACACCTGGCAAACGGATCACCTCCCGTTCTCGATCTGGTCCTGCCACCTGTCGGCGATCAGGAAACTTCGTCTTTTATGCAAACCTTCAAGGCATGGCAAGAAAAAAAGGGACAAAAAAAAGGGGCGCTCATGCAACCCCTTTTCAAAGCATCATGAAAATCAGGCTAGGAAATCTTTTCCTTAACGGTCTCGGCCAGAGACTTCAGGATAACCACGCCGACTCCGCTGCCTATGATGAAAAGCACAGCGTAGAGCACTCCGAAAAAAATGGCATGATCAGGCTGCCACCAGGGCAAATCCTGAGGCAGTGGGCTTTGAACAGTTTCCCCATGCAGCATAGGTCCCCCTCGCGGTAATTACTTGATTGCGTCTTTGAGTTCCTTGCCGGGCCGGAACTTGACAACCTTGCAAGCAGGAATCTTCAGTTCTTCGCCAGTGCGGGGGTTACGTCCGGTGCGAGCCTGACGCTCTTCAACCACGAACGTTCCAAAGCCGGTGAGGGTCATCTTCTTTTCGGTCACCAGGGCTTCCTGGACGGCCTTCAGAAATTCGGTCAGCGCGCGCTCGGCATTCGCCTTGGTCAATCCAGCCTTTTCCGCCATCTTTGCAACCAATTCAGCTTTCGTCATCAGTCTTCCTCCTTTGCAGTAAATTACCAACGGGTGCGTGAAACTCTCCAGAAGTCTCATGGGCTCACAACCGTCAACACTTGGCACATTCAGCCTGATCTTGAAATTTTCCGGACACGGCTGCGACACTTCCTACTGGAAGGAAAGAAACATGTCCATAGGGCTTCAGCACTTAGCCCACCGCCCTTTCCGGCGCAAACGCTCAGTCGGCAGGCAAACAGAATTTCACTTGCAAAGTCAAGCTTATTTTCAAAAAACTCCGGCAAACCCTGCCCTGACGGGCGTTTTCGGCATCTGGCCCACCCTATTTTGAGGGGACAAGAACCCTGGCCAGGGTGCGCAGTGCATCCGGGCTCAATTCCTCGGGTCGAATTCGCCTGTCAACGCCCAGATCCGCGCACCACGCCTCGACCGCCCCGGACCAGTGAGCCTTGAGAATGGTGCCCAGCTGCTTGCGACGCTGCTGAAACAGGATCTTCACCGTCCAGGACAGTGCAGCGGCGTCATCCCAGGCCGGATCGGGCCGTGGCAAAAAGCGCACAATGGCCGAATCGACCTTGGGCTGCGGACGGAAAACATGGGGCGGGACCGTGAACACATATTCGCCACGCACGAAATTTCCGACCCATGCCGAAAGCGCCCCGTAGGTCCGGCTCCCTTCACTGGCCGTAAGCCGCAGGGCCACCTCCTTTTGAACCATGAAGAGCATGCTTCTAAAGGATCGGCACCGGCTGACCATTTCCCAGATCATGGGCGAGGCCACGTTGTAGGGCAGGTTGCCGATCAGGGAGAGGCCGGGCAGACGCCGCGTTCCTTCCCAGCAGAAATCCAGCCCGTCGGCATGCACCACGCCCACGCAGGGGAACTCCGACTTGATCCAGCTCACCAGTTCCGAGTCTTTTTCAAGAGCCATGACCGGGCCGTCGTGCCCGGCCAGGATGCGGGTCAAGGCGCCTCTGCCCGGGCCGATCTCGAGCACCGGGTCTCCGGGCGCAAGCTCAAGGCTGGCGACAATGCGCCTGCAGATGTTGGGATCGGACAGAAAATTCTGCCCAAGGGAACGCTTGGGGGCGAAAAATGACGATCTATCCACGGCGAGGCATCCGGCGCTGCCGTTCGAGCCGGCGTTTGGCACGGCGGTCATGATAGATGAGCACGGCGCGAAGCGTGATGAAGTACGTGACAACGGCCAGCGGAATGCCGGCGATGAATCCGCCGAGGGTGGTGATGAGCAGCCACTTCCAGCTGCGCTGCAAAAGATCCAGGAGCGGGAGGTTCAGGAATTCGTGGATGCTCAGATGCGCAACTTCCACAGGAACGAAAACCTTGCCCAGCATGTACAGCAGAGGAAAAATCAGGGCCCAGTTGAAGGGATTGCTCCACCAGGTGCCAAGAGCCGCGGCGATTACATTGCCGCGCAGGACAAAGGCCAGGGCCACGGCTATGGCCATCTGCAGGGACAAGAACGGCAACGCGCCGGCGAACACGCCCAGGGCCAGCCCCAGCGCGATGGACTCGGCAGGGGCCTTGATGCGCACGACGCGCAGGTAAGTGTAGCGGCTCAGGCGAGCGATCTTGACCCAGATTTTTTCCATGAATCCACATAAAAAAAGGCAGTTGGAACATCCAACCTGCCTTGGTTTTCGGCGTATGCAAATATTCTTCGTCGCCGATGTATTTCCCTGCCGTGCGGATTGTCAATTCATTTCAATCCGTACAGCGCCAGGCTCCGGCGAGTCTGCAAAAGAAGAGGGGCAGGACGAACCGCCTGCCCCGAACCTCAAGCCACCGGAGGAGTGAACACTCGCGTGGCCATATCCCTGTCCATCATGAACAGCCCACCGCCGTCGGTTCCGAGAAGGCGCAGCTTCTGCACGACCTCGTTCACGCTGTCCTCTTCCTCGACCTGCTCTTCCACGAACCAGCCCAGAAAATTTGCCGTGGCGTGATCCTTTTCCTCGATGGCCAGGTTCATCAGGTCGTTGATGCGGCTCGTGATGTAGGCCTCGTGATGGCGTGCGGCTTCCATGGCCGCCAGGGGGCTCTCCCACTCGAACTGGGGCTTCTCGATGGCTTCCAGGGTGACCCGGCCGCCACGTTCGCTCAGATAGTTGAAGAACTTCATGGCGTGGAAGGTCTCCTCCTGATTCTGAACCGTCATCCAATTGGCGAAGCCATTCAGATTCCTGTCCTTGAAATAGGCCACCATGGCCAGGTAGAGATAGGCGGAAAACATTTCTGCGTTGATCTGATCATTGATCGCTTTTTCCATATTGGCACTGATCATCGGGAACTCTCCTTGAAAACAGTTTGAAATTAGATCAGCTTCTTGACCGCTTCAAGCACCGCCGCATAGTCGGGCTCGGAGGTCAGCTCGGGCACTACCTGCACGTAGGCCACCTTGCCGCTCGCATCGACCACGAAGATTGCCCGGGCCAAAAGACGCAAGCCGTCGATGAGCACGCCGTACGCCTGGCCAAAGGACGCGGTCTGATAGTCGGAAACAGTCTGCACATTCGTAACGCCCGCGCTACCGCACCAGCGTTTCTGGGCAAAGGGCAGGTCCATGCTCACGGTCAGGATCTTGACCTTGTCACCCAGGTTTTGGGCTTCCTGATTGAAACGACGCGTCTCCATGTCGCAGACCGGAGTGTCCAGCGAGGGCACTGCGGAAATCACAACTACCTTGCCCTTGAAATCGCCAAGGGACACCGGACCAAGATCATTGTCGACCACGGTGAAATCGGGAGCGTCCATGCCGGGAGTGATCTCCGGGCCGAGCAGAGTCAGGGGATTCGCTTTCATTGTCACTACGTTATCTCTTTTCATCGTGAACTCCATTGTTTGAGGCCTCGGTACCGCGGCACGCCACGGCAAAACCGATCCGGCCGGTTTATCTGTAGCAGTTTGCAATCTAATGTTTGCATCCATTCGCGCAAGGGGGAAGAGTGCATTTTCGATCCGGAAGATGTGTTTTTGCCCTAAACCGCTCGGCCCCGTCCTCTGGCCAACCGACCCGGCCCCTGCTACACCGCCTCCCATGCACGCACCCCGACTGGTTTTTCTCGGCCTGGACGGCCTGCCCTGGTCCCTGGCCCAAAATCTCTGCGCCCAGGGTCTGCTTCCCAACCTCGCCGCCGTCGCGGGCTCTCCCGAATGCCGAGCCATCTCCGCAGAACTGCCCGAGCTCTCACCCGTGAACTGGACCAGCCTCTTCACCGCCTCAAGCCCCGGCGAGCACGGGGTTTTCGGGTTCACGCGCCTGGACCCTCAAAGCTATGAACTTCAATTCACAGACTTCACCCATGTCCACGGAGCCACGATCTTCGAGCGATTGGCGGACAAAGGTCTCTTCGCCAAGGCCCTGAACATGCCCAACCTAGCCCCCGTTCGCGCCATGCGGGCCATGCTCGTGGCCGGATTCCCCGCCCAGGACCTGCGCACGTCCGTGCATCCTCCGGCCCTGGCGGGCATCCTGGCCGACCACGAATACACCATCGAGGCCGACACCGTGCGCGGAGCCACGGACCCGGGCTTTCTGCTCGAAGACCTGCGCCGCAGCCTGGCCTGCCGGGAACGCGCCCTGGACCTGCTGTGGCCGGATATGGCCTGGGATACCTTCTTCTTCGTGCTGACGGAGACCGATCGACTCGGTCATTTTCTCTTTCCCGCGCTGGTCGAGCCCTACCATCCGTGGCGCTCCGAAGCCTTGCGCTTCATGGCCGCCTGGGACCGCCTCATCGGAAAATTCTTCGAACGCTATCATGACCTGCCCGGCCCCAAGCGCCTGCTGATCATGGCCGATCACGGCTTTACGACCCTCACGCAAGAGGTGGACCTCAATGCGTGGTTACGCGACCAGGGGCTTTTGCACCTCTCTCGCCAGCCAACCAGCGAGTGGGACACGCTGGCCATGGCACCGTCCACGCGGGCCTTTGCCCTTGACCCGGGACGCATCTACCTGCACACAAAGGGGCGTTTTGCACACGGCAGCCTCTCCGCCGCCGAGGCGGACCAGCTCGGCCAGAATCTGATCCGCGCCCTGTCAGGCCTGACCCACAATGGCCGCAAGATCATTCGCCACGCACACCTGGGCCGGGAAATATATCATGGTTCACAGGCCCATCTCGCCCCGGATCTGGTGCTGGTCCCAGAGCTCGGGTTCGACCTGAAGGGCAAATTCGGCCGCACCGGAATGTTCGGCCATTTCGGCCGCCAGGGCATGCACACGGCCGACGACGTGTTTTTTTACGATTCCATGGGCTCCTCCGCCCGCACACCGACAGAGGTCGGCCAGACAATTCTGGACCACTTCGACATTCCCGCCACCACCCGTGGGGCCTGAAACAATCATGCACATCGACTATCAAAACGACCTGAATCCCGCCCAGCACGAGGCCGCGACCACCCTTGACGGACCGATCCTGGTCATCGCCGGGGCTGGCTCGGGCAAGACCCGCACCATTGTCTACCGTCTGGCCCGGCTGGTCGAGTCCGGCGTGTCACCGGCCGAAATCCTGCTCCTGACCTTCACCCGCAAGGCCTCCTCGGAGATGCTGCACCGCGCGGAAGGGCTCCTTGGCCACCAGGGGCTCGGAAACGTGCGCGGCGGCACCTTTCACGGTTTCGCCTACTCATTGCTCAAACAGCACGCCGGGCTGCTCGGCTTCGAGCGCGGGGCCACGGTCATGGACCGCTCCGACGGAGAGGAGATACTAAGCCAGGCCAAGGATCGCCTGAAAATCGGCAAGGGCGACCGCAAATTTCCCAAGCGGGCCACCGTGCTCGGACTTTACAGCAAGAGCCGCAACAAGGAACTGACCCTTGAACAGGTGCTGCGCCAGGAGGCCTACCATCTCGGCGCCTACGAGGACGACCTCACCCGCCTCCTCGAAGAGTACGAGCGCATCAAACGCGAATGCGGCCTGCTGGACTACGACGACCTGCTCTTTCTGCTGGAGCGTCTGCTGACCGAGCACCCGCACGTCCGCGAAGCGGTGACCTCGTCCATCTCCCACATCATGGTCGACGAATATCAGGACACCAACCTCGTGCAGGCGCGACTGGTACGTCTTCTGACCAAGCCCGGCGACACCAGCCCCAACGTCATGGCCGTGGGCGACGACGCGCAGTCCATCTATGCCTTTCGTGGCGCCAACGTGCGCAACATCCTGGATTTTCCCAAGATATTCCAGGGCACCCGCGTCATCAAGCTGGAGCAGAACTACCGTTCCACCCAGCCTATCCTGGAACTGACCAACGCCATCCTGGACGGCTTTCGCGACAAGTTCGCCAAGCGTCTCTTCTCCGAGCGCACCGACTCCCGCCTGCCGGAACACGTGCTGCCGTTCTCGGACCGCAGCCAGGCCCGTCTGGTCACGGCCAAGGTGACGGAACTCGCGCGCACCTATCCCCTCGACCAGATCGCCGTTCTCTTTCGGGCGGGGTATCAATCGTATCATGTGGAAGTGGAGCTGAACAAGATCGGGCTCGGATTTCGCAAATACGGTGGCATAAAATTCTCCGATGCCGCGCACATCAAGGATGTTCTGGCCTGCCTGCGGCTCGGCCAGAACACCTCGGACCTGCCTGCCTGGCAGCGCATCCTCGGCAATGTACCCGGCATCGGCCCCAAAAGCGCGCAAAAAATCCACCACGCGGCCATGATCAACGATCAGGCCTTCATCAAGGCCCAGCGCGCCAAGCGTCCGGCCCTCGACGAGTTGCTGCGCGTGCTCGACACCCTGCGCACCCAGGTCATGCGACCGTCCACGGCCATCACCTTCGTACTCGAATACTATCAGCCGGTCCTGCGCGAGAAATTTCCCGACGACTACCCACGCCGCGAAGCGGGACTCGAGGAACTGACCCAGATCTCCCTGAGTTATGACGATATCCCCGCCTTTTTGGGCGATCTCAGCCTTGACAGCCCCGACGCCGAGGAGGACCGGGGCCAGGCCGTGACCCTGTCCACGGTCCATTCGGCCAAGGGTCTGGAGTGGGACGCGGTGTTGGTCATTGATCTGGTCGAGGACCGCTTCCCCTCGCGCCACGCCATGAACGACAACGACGACTTCGAGGAGGAGCGCCGCCTCCTGTACGTGGCCTGCACCCGCGCCCGGGACAGCCTGACCCTCTTTTCCCCCGAAACCCTCTACAGCCGGGAACTTTCGGCCACCACTCCGGCCCGGGTCAGCCCCTTCCTGCAGGATATCCCTTCTCACCTGCTATCCCGCTACCGCGAACAGTTCACGGGCGGCGTTGGCCTACAGACCCTGCCGACGCCACGCCGCGCACCGGAGGGCACGTCTCCCCAGGGCTCCCGCCCCGGCCCGGGCGAAGATTTCACGGCCCCGGCGCCACGGACCTCATCCAGCACCCAGACCCCGGTGCAGGGCACCTACTGCCGGCACAAGATCTTCGGCCGCGGGAAGGTGGTCCAGCGCGTGGAGCCGAACAAATACAAGATCAACTTCCCCGGATTCGGACTCAAGCTCATCATCGAGGATTTCGTGGAACTGGAATAGAAAACGGGGCGCATCCGGGGCGCGTTTGCCGGACACGCCCCGCTTTCATGCCGTGGCCGGATTTTTTGAAGGCCCGTCAGCAGACCATGACCTTGACGTGGGCGAAAAGCGCATCGTCCTCCACTTCCTGACCGAGCCGGGCAAAGATGGCCTTGAGGGCCTGACATTCCGTGGCAAAGATGTTTTCGTCCCCGATGCGCTCATAAAGGCCGGTGGCCCGCATCACGTCGAGAACCTGCTTCTTGAGCCCCGAAAAGACGATCTGCACTCCTGTCTCGCGCAGCTGCCCCACCAGATTCTGCAGCATCTCCTCGCCCGATGAATCCATGGAATTGATGGCGTCCCCGACGACGAGCAAGAATTTCGCATCCTTGTGTTCGGCCACGGCCCCCAGCACCATGTCCTCGAAATACGTCACGTTGGCGAAATACAACGAGCCGTCAAAGCGCATGACCGTGACCAGGGTCGAAGTGGCCAGCGTCTGATGCACGCTCACGTCCCGCAGAGTCCCGTCGGCATAGCGTCCGAGCACCGCCACGCGCGGGGCCATGGTGCGATAGAGGTAGAGGCCGATGGACAGGGCCGCCCCGGTCATGATGCCCTTGTCCAGATGCGGCGCGGCGAGCAGCGTCACGGCAAAGGTCACCAGGGCGACGACACCGTCTCCCCGGTTGGCCTTCCAAGTGTGCATGAAGGCATGGGGCGTGACCAGGCTGGTGACCGCCATGACGATGATCACGGCCAGCACGGCCTTGGGCAGATGGTGGAGCAGAGGCGTGAAGAACAGCAGGGTCACGGCCACGAAGACACCGTTGAAGACCATGGCCAGCCCCGTCTTTGCCCCGGCCTGCATGTTGATGGCCGAGCCGGTGAAGGAACCGCAGGCCGGATAGGCCTGAAAGAAAGACCCTCCGATGTTGGCCAGGCCCTGGCCGATGAGTTCCTGATTGGGATCGACATGCTGCCGCGCCTTGCTGGCCATGGCCTTGGCCATGGAGATGGACTCCATGAAGGCGACCAGGGCGATGATCAGGGCCGAAGGCAGCAATTGCATCACGGCATCGAGGCTGAGCGTCGGGATGGTCAGGGCCGGGAGCCCCGCCGGGACCGGTCCGACAACATCTCCGCCCCCGACCAGCTTCATGACGCCATGATCGACGCTCTTGATGTGCCAGGCACGGTCATCGGTCTGCATGCCCTCCGGGGAGTCGCCAAGCAGATAGAGACGCCCGTTCTCTTCGCCCTCGGGGCGCACGAAGCGCAGTTGCCGCACACCGCGTAGAAGCTCGTTGTGCCGTCTCTCCATGGAGCGCATGTCAAGCCGCGCGAGCTCGGTCTGGTGCCTCAGCCCAGCGGCCATCCACACGGAGCCGTCCTTTTCCGCCTGCCGCTGCCGGGCGGAAAGCTCGGCCACCTCCCCGCCCAAATGTTCCATCCGTCGCAGATTTTCTTCATACTGGGCTACCAGTTCCCTGGCCTGAGGGGTTGCCAGATCATCCAGCACGGCGGTCCCGCGCTGGTCGTAGCCGATGGCGGCGCTGACCACGATGGTAATGACCACCGCGACAAGAACGCTGGCCTTGGACAGGGCCGGAATCCTCTTGATGACGAGAATGAGGGCCAGCCCGAAGAAGGTCATCCCCAGAGTCGGCAAATGGGTTTGCGGGAGCAGCTGGAGCATTTCCCAGACATCTCCCAGAAAAAAGTCACTGCGGCCCTTGGGGATGCCCAGCAGCAGATCCAACTGGGAAAGACCGATGATGATGGCGGCCGCGTTCATGAATCCCAGGATGACCGGGTGGGACACGAAATTGACGATGGTTCCGAGTTTGACCACGCCCAAAAGAAGCTGCACGAGACCCACCAGAAGGGTCAAAAGCAGGGCGAAACCGATGTATTCAGGCGTGTTCGAGACCGCAAGCGGAGCCACGGCAGCGGCGGTCATGAGCGAAACGATGGCCACCGGCCCCGTGGCCAGCTGTCTAGACGATCCCCACATGGCCCCGATGATGGCCGGTACGAAGGCCGTGTACAGGCCAAAATACAGCGGCAGACCCGAAAGCTGGGCATAGGCCATGGCCTTGGGGACAAGCACCAGCGCGCCGGTGATCCCGGCCATCAGATCGGCCCGCACGACCAGCGCGCTGAGCGGAAACCAAGCGAGAAAGGGAAAGAATCGCAAAAGCCTGACCGACATGAGACCGTTCCTTGTCAGATGATTCGAAGAAGAAGCCAAAACCCACAGCACGCACCCGGCGACTGTTGAATTCCGCGGAAGCCTTTCAAAAAGCGTTCTGGCAAGGCGCGAGCCGATTCCGGAGGGTGAAGTGTAGCTTACCTACATGAGCCCTCCGGAATCGGGGAGCAACGCAGTCCAGAACGTTTTTTGAAAGGCTTCCTAGGCGGTGACCACCAGCACCGCGCAGTGCGCCCACCCGCAGACCTCCTTGGTCACCCGGCCGCCGAACATTTTGGGTAGCGGCCCCGAAGCCATGCCGCCGATCATGATCATGTCCACTTTGCGTTCCTCTGCGGTGCGCACGATGATGTTCGATGCATGCCCGACCCCGGCCACGGCCTCGAAATTAATCCGCGGCCACTTTTCCCGGCCTCGGGCACAGATGTCCTCGACCATTTTTTCGGCCTCGGGCAGACCGCTCTCCCGCCGCGCAACCGCCACGAAGGTCAGCCTCTCCAGGGTCACGCAGCAGATTCCCAGACTCAGGGCTTCCTCGACGGCCAGGCGGCTGTTGGGCGAATCGTCCACGGCCACCAGCACATGGGACCCGGTCATCGTGAAATCCTTGGGGAGCATGAGCACCATGGGGAAACCGAGCCCGATGACCTTCGAAGTCATGCTGCCCACCATCAGGTACAGCCGTCCGGCCCGGCCGTGGCGGCCCATGATGATGACATCGGCCTCGCGCATCATGGCCTGCTCGACGATGGCGTGCTCAGGCACCGAGGAACCGACCACCACGGTCTCGCACTCCACCCCGCTGTCCCTGGCCATCTTGCGGATGTCTTCCATGTACGGCCCGATCTCCTGCTGAGCGCGGGTGACCTTGGCATTGGCGGATTTGAGGGATTCGACATCGATTTTGACCACATACAAAGCAATCAGCCGGGCACCGCAGGCCTGCCCGAAAAAAATGGCCTCCTGCAGCGCTCCATCACTGAAAATGGAGCCATCCGTGGCCAGAAGCAGGGTCTTGGCTTCACCCAGAAGGCTGGTGGAGAAGCGGTTCATGCGCGCTCCGAGGTTGTGGTTGAAAACGTATCAAATGAATCAAACGCTACCCTTTTCGCAATTTCAATACAAGCATCGCCCCAAATTTCACTAGGAAACCGTCTTGTGGTGAGCACCGAAAAACCACGAAGGATGAGCGAGGGCGGTTCTAAGGCGCCTTGCATTTGACGGGCAAAATGGCGGGCGGTAAGCATGATTTTCGAGGCCCCAAAACCGCAGCAAGGATATTTTTCATGAACCCTCGCGTCATCGGCACCGTCCGCTCCCATCTTGTCAGCCGCGACCAGTGCCCGAAATACGGTGATACCTCCATGCCCCCGGTCTGGATCGAACTGGCCCCGGATTTCGAGCCTGCAGCCACAGACCTGCAGGTCGGAGACGCCATCCTGGTCCTGACCTGGATGCACAAGGGCGACCAGAACGTGCTGCGCTGCCACCCGCAGGGAAACCGCGAATTGCCCATGCGCGGCATCTTCTCGACCCGTTCCCCCGACCGGCCCACGCCCATCGGCCTGCATGCGGTGCGCATCCTCGGCCGCGAGGGACTACGCTTGAAGGTGCACCCCCTTGAGGTCATCGACGGAACACCCGTCATCGACATAAAGCCCGACAACGCCCCGCCCCAAGGCGGGGCCGAATTCTCGTCCCTGGTCAATCCCGAAACGGGTCAGGCCATTCTCTCGGCCGCCCGCGACGGCTGGCTGCGTGGACTCTTCGCCGGATTCAACGGCAACGTGAGCATGCGCCAGGGGGAACGCGTTGTGATCACGGCAACGGGCAGCGCCAAGGGACACCTTGGGCCCCGGGATCTGGCCGTGGTCGATCTGGCCACGGGAACGCCCCTGACATCGGTGCGGGCCTCCTCGGAGCTTGCCGTGCACCTTGAAGTGTACCGCAACCAGCCCCTGGCCCAGGCCATCGTGCACACCCATCCGCCGAAACTTCTGGCCCTGTCCCTGCGCGCGGAAGGCCCCCTTCTTGACCTGCCCCTCTTTGAAGGCCGGGTCTTCGCCGACAAGCTGACCCGCGTGCCCGCCCACCGGCCCGGCACGCCGGAGCTTGGGCAGGCAGTGGGACTGGCCAGCAGGGATTTCGAGGCCGTATTCATGGACAACCACGGACTTGTCTGTCGCGGGGAAACCATGACCCAGGCCCTGGGACTCTCCGAAGAATTGGAAAGTCTGGCCGGGATCGCCATGCCGCGTTGAGCCCGAAGCCCGAGGGAGCGAGCCTGAGCTCGCCCCCTTTTATTTCTTCTCGATTTTAAAAATTATCTCTTGCCAAGTCCAAAAGTAAAATATATATACCCCGAGCATTTCTTGAGGGGATTCCTCCTTTTCCGCACGACCTTTCTTGAGCTTGTTCGCTCTTCGATCCGGTTCCACACGTTTTCGAAATGCTTGTTTCCCGCCTTGGACAGTCGGCCTCACGGTAAGGGCCCGGTTCCAGAGCCGGGTATTCTTTTGACCGCGAGGCCCATGCCCGCAAGGTATTAATATGACTACATTTTCTGATTTAGGCCTATCCGAACTGACCATCCAGGCTCTGTCCCGCAAGGGTTTCGAAGAGCCAACCCCCATCCAGATCAAGACCATCCCGGCCGTATTGACCGGGGAGAACGACATCGTCGCCCAGGCCCAGACCGGCACCGGCAAGACCGCAGCCTTTGGCTTGCCGCTGCTCGAAATGCTCGACCCTGAGATCCGTACGGTGCAGGCTCTCGTCCTTGCCCCGACCCGCGAACTGGCCATCCAGGTGGCCGAGGAGATCAACTCCCTGCGCGGCGGCCGGACCATCAACGTCGCCCCCATCTATGGCGGCCAGTCCATGGATATCCAGCTCAGAAGCCTCAAGAAGGGCGTGTCCGTGGTTGTCGGGACACCGGGCCGCGTGCTCGACCACCTGCGCCGGGGCAGCCTCAATCTCTCGGGCATCCGTTTTCTGATCCTCGACGAGGCCGACGAGATGCTGAACATGGGCTTTCTGGACGACGTGCTGGAGATCATGGAACAGACGGGCTCCGAAAAACGCACCATGCTCTTCTCCGCGACCATGCCGCCTGAAATCCTGCGCATCGCCAAGAAGTACATGGGCGATTATCAGGTCCTCCGGGCCGAATCCAACCAGCTGACCGCCCCCCAGACCGACCAGATCTACTTCGAAGTCGCCATGAGCGACAAATTTGAAGCTCTGTGCCGGATCATCGACATGGAGTCGGAATTCTACGGACTTGTCTTCACCCGCACCAAGGTCGACGCCGACGCCGTGTCCCAGCGCCTCATGGAGCGCGGTTACGACGCCGACACCCTGCACGGCGACATGTCCCAGAGCCTGCGCGAGAAGATCCTGATCAAATTCAAGAAGAAGCTGGTCACGATCCTGGTCGCCACCGACGTGGCCGCGCGCGGCATCGACGTCCACGACCTGACCCACGTCATCAATTTCGATCTGCCTCACGACCCGGAAGCCTACGTGCACCGCGTCGGCCGCACCGGCCGGGCCGGCAAGCAGGGCATCGCCATCACCTTCATCACGCCGTCCGAGTACCGCCGCCTGCAGTTCATCAGCAAGCACGCCCGCACGGACATCCGCAAGGCCAGGCTGCCCAAGGTCTCCGATGTCATCGACATGAAGAAGGGCCGCATCCGGGCGGAACTGCAGGAGATCATGACCACGGAACCGGAGCTTGAGTTCATGGGCATGGCCCAGGAGCTCCTCGATCAGAGCAAGCCCCGCGAAACCCTGGCCGCCCTGTTGCAGTACATGTTCCAGGAGGAGCTTGACGCCTCCAACTACAAGGAAATCGGAGACGCCTTCGTGGTGGACAAGACGGGCAAGTCCCGCCTCTTCGTGACCCAGGGCCGCAAGGATGGCCTGACGCCCAAGCGCCTGCTGACCTTCCTTGGCGACAAGTGCAACATCCCGCCCAAGAAAATCTGGGACATACAGATCATGGAAACCTTCGCCTTTGTTTCCTTACCCTTCCATGATGCCGAAAGGGTGCTGGCCATGTTCAACAAGGGCAAGGGCACGGAACTGGCATTCACCAAGGCCAAGGCCCGTCCGAGCGCACCGGCCCCCAGAAGATAACACCCGAAAATAATCGACAAAAAAAGGCCGTGCAGTGATGCATGGCCTTTTTCATTTGAAAAGCCGCGCTCCCGAAAGGGGAACGCGGCTTTTTTTGCAATCCGGAAGGCAGGACTCAAGACCCCTAGGCCACGACGCCGTATGCCTTGGTCGGGGCGCCGCAGATCGGACACTTTTCGGTGGGCTCACCTTCGTGGATGTGACCGCAGATGCTGCAGACATAGTAATCCACAGCCGCCAGCTCGCCCATCTGATCCGCCGCCTTGGAATAGAGGTTTGCGTGGCATTCCTCGGCCTGGTTGGCGAAAACGAAATATTTCTCGGCCGCCTTTTCGCCTTCGGCCTGGGCATCGGCGATCATGGCCGGGTACATGGACTTGAATTCATGAGTTTCACCTGCCACGGCTTCCTTGAGATTTTCGGCCGTGGACCCGATGCCCTTCATGAGGCGCAGGTGGGCATGGGCGTGAATGGTCTCGGCGTGAGCCGCAGCCCGGAACAACTTGGCAACCTGCGGCAGCCCTTCTTCTTCGGCCTTCTTGGCGAAAGCCAGATACTTACGGTTGGCCTGGGATTCTCCGGCAAAAGCCTCTTTCAAATTCTCGGTGGTCTTGCTCATTGGTATTCTCCTTGAGTGTTTTTTATTATCAGGAATAATTCTCATCTTGCTAATAAATGCCCGTGCAAAGTGCAAGTACATTTTTTTGCAACACAAGGCCATGGCGGCAACGGGCCGCTTGGCGCACAATACCCCTAATCCCCTCAACCTTCTCCAAACATTCCGACTCCACCCCCCCCACAATCACGGCTAACACCCACCAGCACCTTAAGGTCCGTTGCCGGCATGGTCTTGAGGCGCGTCGGCTGTCTGACTGAGCCTGGCATCGTTTGTTGAATCGTTGCCGGGCGAACTGCCCAGAAATTTCCGCCCTGCACGCAACGATTCAACTCTACGAGGCCCGCGAAGGAGTTCCGGCGGGCCTCAAGGCCATGGCGGCAACGGGCCGCTGGCCGCACAATACCCCTTAATCTTCCCAATCTTCTTCAAACAATGACTCCAATCCTCCCACAATCACGGTCAGCAACCACCCGCCAGCACCTCAAGGTCCGTTGCCGTCATGGTCTTGAGGCGCGTCGGCTGTCTGACTGAGCCAGGCATCGTTTGTTGAATCGTTGCCGGCGCACTGCTCAAAATTTTCCGCCCTGCACGCAACGGTTCAACTCTACGAGGCCCGCGAAGGAGTTCCGGCGGGCCTCAAGGCCATGGCGGCGACGGACCGCCGATCGCGCAACACCCCTACCATAATCTTCTCCAAACAATGACTCCAGCCCTCCGCACATTCACACCAAAATTTCTTCCTTCCACCGCTCAATTTGAGCTTGACGACAAAGTGAACGATCGTTAACTAGCCCCTCCATGGCAAAGAGACTCACCACCATAATCCGTCGCGAACAGATCGCCGAAGCGGCCCTCGCACTGGTTGCCGACCAGGGTGTCGGAGCCCTCACTGCGCGCAACGTGGCCCGCGCCGTGGGCGTGACCGCGCCGGCCCTGTACAGGCATTTTCCCGGCGGCAAGGCCGACATCCTGGCCAGCGTCCTGGACCTGCTCGACGACGTCAAGGCCGAAGGAATCCGTCAGGCCCTCAAGGAACCGAGCCCCGCACTGACCAAGCTGCGCCGCTGCTACGACCTGCACATCAGCGTGGTCGAGCGCTACCGCGCGCTACCGAACCTCGTGCTCTCGGACGCGCTGTGGAGTGACGAGACCCATCTGCGGGAGCGCCTGCTGAAGAACCATCAGCGGCACCAGTCCGAGGTGGCCGGGATCATCCGCCAAGGCCAGACCGACGGGGAAATCCGCGACGATATCGATGCCGACGAGATCTTCGTGCAGTTTCTGGGTCAGTTCCTGACCATCGCCATCCTGTACAGCAGGCGCGGCGACATGATCGATCCCAAGACCCAGGCCGAGGCCAACTGGAAAATGTTTGTCCGAGGCGTATCCCCCTAATTTTTTTGCCCTCAATGTGAACAACCGTTCACATAATATTTTCAAAACAAGAAATCCTGGAAGGACCAAATGAAGAAAATACTTATTCCCGTTGTCGTCGTGGCCGCCGTCTGCCTTGGCTATCTCGCCTGGAACAAGCCGTCGCAGGCCAACCAGCCAGCCCCAGCCCAGGTCGCGCCCGCTCCGGAAGTGGCCGTGGTCACCATGCAGGAAACAGATGTCCGCCTGACCACTGAATTGCCGGGACGCACCGCCGTGTACCAGATGGCCGAGATCCGGCCGCAGGTGGGCGGCATCATCCTGAAGCGTGCCTTCACGGAAGGAACCGAGGTCAAATCCGGCGATCTGCTCTACCAGATCGACCCATCGACCTACGAAGTGGCCGTGGCCCGCGCCAAGGCGGCAGTGGCCAAGGCCAAGGCCGAGCTGGAACCCGCCCGGCTGAAAGCGGTCCGCTACCGCGACCTGATCCGCACCAAGGCCGTCAGCCAGCAGGACCACGACGAGGTCCAGGCCGCCCTGGCCCTGGCGGAGGCCAATGTGGCCGCGGCTCAGGCCGAGCTTGGCGCCGCGCACATCGATCTTGAGCGTACCAGGGTCCTCTCGCCCATAAGCGGCCGCATCGGCCGCTCCACCATCACCCCAGGTGCCCTGGTCACGGCCAATCAGGCCCAGGCCATGGCCACGGTGCAGCAACTCGATCCCATCTATGTGGATCTCACACAGTCCAACGTGGAACTTTTGCGCATGAAGCACGCCCTCAAGAGCGGAGCCGTCCAATCCGCCGGCGCGGCCGCGACAAAAGTCCGCCTGATCCTTGAAGACGGCGCAACCTATGCCCATGAAGGCATCCTCCAGCTGGCCGAGGCCAGCGTGGATCAGGACACCGGTTCCGTCACCCTGCGCGCCGTATTCCCGAATCCCGAACGCGACCTTTTGCCGGGCATGTACGTCCGCGCCGTCGTCGAGGAGGGGGTGCTGGCCAATGCGCTGCTCATTCCACAGCAAGCCGTGGTCCGCGACGCGCATGGCAAGCCCATGGCCATGATCGTGGACGGCGAGGAGAAGGTGGCTGTCCGCCCCCTGGAACTGGACCGGGCGGTCGAGGGTGACTGGGTTGTGCGCCAGGGACTGGCCGCCGGAGACCGAGTGGTCGTCGAAGGTTTGCAGAAGGCGCGCCCCGGCGTGCAGGTTCGTGTCGCACAAGACACAATGTAAGGAGCACTCATGGCACATTTTTTCATAAATCGTCCGGTATTCGCCTGGGTTCTGGCCATCGCCGCCATGCTTGGCGGCGTGCTGGCCATAACAGGCCTGCCCATATCCCAATATCCGCCCATCGCTCCGCCTTCCGTGGCCATCAGCGCGACCTATCCCGGCGCCTCCGCCAAGACGCTTGAAGACGCGGTCACGCAGGTCATCGAACAGAAGATGAAGGGCATCGACAATCTGGACTACATGTCCTCGACCAGCCAGTCCTCGGGTCAGGCCGAAATCACCCTGACCTTCAAGGCCGGAACCAACCCGGACATCGCCCAGGTGCAGGTCCAGAACAAGTTGCAGCTGGCCATGTCGCTGCTGCCGCAGGAAGTGCAGGCCCAGGGCGTGCAGGTCACCAAGGCGGTCAGGAACTTCGTGCAGGTGCTCGGCTTCGTGTCCGAGGACGGGTCCATGACCAGGGCCGAACTGGCCGACTATGTAGCCGCCAATGTTCTCGATGGCATGAGCCGCGTGGAAGGCGTCGGCGAGGTCACCCTGTTCGGTTCGCAGCACGCCATGCGCATCTGGCTCAACCCTGACAAACTGCACACCTACAGCCTCACGCCCGCTGACGTTGCCGCAGCCATCAAGGCCCAAAATGCCCAGATCTCCGCAGGTCAGCTGGGCGGACTGCCCTCGGTGGAGGAGCAGCGCATCAACTTCACGGTCAGCGTTCAGGACCGTCTGCAGACTCCAGAGCAATTCCGGAACATCCTCCTGAAGGTGAACACCGACGGCTCCACGGTGCGTCTGGGCGACGTGGCCAAGGTGGAGCTGGGCGCGGAAAATTCGCAGATCGTCTCCCGCTTCAACGGTCAGGCCGCAGCGGCCCTGGCCATCAAACTGGCCACCGGCGCCAACGCACTGAAGACTGTCGAGGCCATCGCCGAATACACGGACAGCATCGGCTCGACCTTTCCGGCCGGAATGAAGGTCGTGGAAGCCTTCGACACCACGCCCTTCGTGCGCATCTCCATCGAGGAGGTCGTCCGCACCCTGCTTGAAGCCGTCGCTCTGGTCTTTCTGGTCATGTACCTCTTTCTGCAGAACTTCCGGGCCACGCTCATCCCGACCATCGCCGTGCCTGTAGTTCTGCTCGGCACCTTCGGAGTACTGGCGGCCTTCGGCTACTCCATCAACACCCTGACCATGTTCGCCATGGTCCTGGCCATCGGCTTGCTGGTCGACGACGCCATCGTCGTGGTCGAGAACGTCGAACGCATCATGCACGAAGACGGCCTGTCGGCCAGGGACGCGACCCATCTGTCCATGACCCAGATCTCCGGGGCCCTGGTCGGCATCGCCCTGGTGCTGTCCGCCGTGTTCGTGCCCATGGCCTTCTTCGGCGGTTCCACGGGCGTCATCTACCGCCAGTTCTCCATCACCGTGGTCTCGGCCATGGTACTCTCCGTCCTGGTGGCCCTGATCCTGACCCCCGCGCTGTGCGCCACCATGCTCAAGCCCGCCAAGCCCGGACAGGGCAAGCGCGGATTCTTCGGCCTGTTCAACCGCGGCTTCGACCGCACGGCCAATGGGTATCAAAAGCTGGTCGGGTCCATGACCAGGCGCTGGGGCCGGTCGCTGGTCCTCTACGCCCTCATCCTGGGCGCCATGATGTTCCTGTTTCAGCGTCTGCCCACGGGCTTTCTCCCCGATGAAGACCAGGGCATCCTCTTCGTGCAGGTCCAGTTGCCCATCGGCGCGACCCAGGACCGCGCTCTTGATGTGCTGGAGCGCATCGAGAATCACTTCCTGGTAGCCGAGAAGGACTCCGTGCAATCGCTCATGGCGGTGGCAGGCTTCAGCTTCGCCGGAAGCGGTCAGAACACGGCCATGTGCTTCGTGCGTCTCAAGGACTGGAGCGTGCGCAAAACCCCCGACATGCACGTCAAGGCCATCGCCGGACGGGCCATGGCCGCGTTCTCGCAATACCGCGACGCGCAGGTCTTTGCCTTTTCCCCGCCTGCGGTGATGGAGCTTGGCAACGCGGCCGGCTTCGACTTCGAGTTGCAGGACATGGCGGGCCTCGGCCACGAAAAGCTCACGGCCGCCCGCAACCAGCTCCTCGGCATGGCCAGGCAGCACCCTGACCTGGCCATGGTCCGCCCCAACGGTCTGGACGACACGCCGCAGTACCGCATCGACATCGACTGGGACAAGGCAGGCGCCCTGGGCCTTGCCGTGTCCGATGTGACCGGCGTCATCGCCACGGCCTGGGGCAGCTCCTACGTCAACGACTTCCTGGACAAGGGCCGCGTCAAGAAGGTCATCATGCAGGGCGAGGCGCCCTACCGCATGATGCCCGAGGATCTTGCCCGCTGGCATGTACGCGGAAAATCCGGCCAGATGGTGCCCATGTCGAGTTTCGCCACAGCGCACTGGACCTCGGGTTCGCCGCGCCTGGAGCGCTACAACGGCGTCCCGGCCATGCAGATTCTCGGCGCGCCCGCTCCGGGCAAGAGCTCCGGACAGGCCATGGCGACCATGGAGAACCTGGCCAGCCAGTTGCCCGAAGGCATAGGCTTTTCCTGGACCGGCCTGTCCTTCCAGGAACGTCAGGCCGGTTCGCAGACCATCATGCTCTACGGCCTCTCCATCATCGTCGTCTTCCTGTGCCTGGCGGCACTGTATGAGAGCTGGAGCCTGCCCGCGTCGGTCATCCTGGTCGTGCCCATCGGCGTCGTCGGAGCCCTGGCCGCAGTCAGCCTGCGCGGCTTGACCAATGACGTCTACTTCCAGGTCGGCCTGCTCACGACCATGGGGCTGGCGGCCAAAAACGCCATCCTCATCGTCGAGTTCGCCAAGAGCCTGGCCGAGTCAGGCATGGATCTCATGACCGCGGTGGTCGAGGCGGCCCGGCAACGTCTGCGCCCCATCCTCATGACCTCCCTGGCCTTCGGCCTTGGCGTCCTGCCGCTGGCCCTGAACTCCGGCGCGGGTTCGGGCGGACAGAACTCCATCGGCACGGGCGTCATCGGCGGCACCATCGCCTCGACCGTCATCGGCTCCCTGCTCATCCCGGTCTTCTTCGTCATCGTGGCCAAGCTGGGACTTTCCCGCAAGGAACCCAAAAAATCGACCACTCGCGCCATCATTCCCGGAGGCCACCCATGCGAAGATTGATACTCGTGATCGCGCTCGTCGCCTTGAGCGGCTGCGCCACCCTCGCCCCTGAACGGGAGCGCCCGGACATGCCCGTGCCCGAGGCCTGGAACGCACCGGCCCAGACCGGCCCCCTGGCCGGAGTGGACGAGCTTGGCTGGCGGGACGTGTTCCCCGACCCGGCCCTGCAGAAGCTCATATCCACGGCCCTGCAACAGAACCGAAGCCTGCGTCAGGCCGTGCTGGCCATGGACAAGGCCCGCGCCCAGTTCGGCATCGCCCGCGCCGACCGTATCCCGAATGTTGACGCCTCGGGCCAGAACTCGAACCAGCGTCTGCCTGCGGATCTGCGCGGCGGGATCGAGGGCATTGATCGGCAGTGGAACGTAGGCCTCGGCATCTCTTCCTTCGAGCTTGATTTCTTCGGCCGGGTGAAGAGCCTTGAGGACTCGGCCCTGGAGAGCTACCTGGCCACGGAAGAGGCCCGCCGTGCCGCGCACATCAGCCTCGTGTCACAGGTCGCAAGGGGCTACCTGACCCTGGCCGGAGACCGCGAGCATCTGTCCCTGGCCCGGGAAACCCTTGAAAGCCGCCAGGCAACCCTTGATCTGACCATGGCCCAGCTGGCCCACGGAATGAGCACCGAACTTGCCCGCCATCAGGCCGAGGAAGTCGTGGCCGTTGCCCAGGCCGAAGTCGCCCGTCTCACGGCCCAGGTGGCCATGGACGAAAACGCCCTGGCCGTGCTGGTCGGCGTACCCGGCCCGGAACTCGGACTCCCGGCCCAGGCCATTGACGATGTAAAATTACGTACGTCGGTGAAGCCGGGCCTTCCGTCGGAGCTGTTGACCAGGCGCCCTGACATCCTTGAAGCCGAACACCGGCTGTGGGCTGCGGGCGCGGAAATTGGAGCCGCGCGTGCGGCGTTTTTCCCGCGCATTGGCCTGACCACCACGGCGGGTCTGGCCAGCCTGGAACTGACCGACCTGTTCGATTCGGCCCAGCGGGTCTGGACCTTCGTGCCCAGCATCACCCTGCCCATCTTTGACGCTGGCCGGAACAAAGCCAGACTTGAAGCAGCCAAGGCGGAGCAGCAGATCAAGATCGCGCAATACGAGGAGACCATCCAGAACGCCTTTCGCGAAGTCTCCGACGCCCTGGCCAAAAACCAGGGCTACGAAGGCCAGGTCAGAGCCCAGGCCAGGCGCTCGGCAAGCGCGGAGAAGAGCCGCCTGCTGGTCGACCAGCGTTTTTCGGCGGGCCTTGAGAGCGCCTTTGCCGTGCACGACGCGGAGCGCACTCTCTTCACGGCCAGACAAAACCTGCTCGACGCCCGCCTGGCCCAAAAACTGGCCATGGTCGAGCTCTTCACCGCGCTTGGCGGTGGCTGGCAGGAAAATGGACTGCATGCCTCGATACAATAGCAATTACTTGAATTCAAAACGAAAAAGGCGGCCAATGGCCGCCTTTTTCGTTTGATTGAAATCGGTACGTGTTCACTCTTGGCGAAGAAACCCAAGGTGCTCCTCGGCCAGGGTCAGCACGCGCCTGCGGCTGGCCGGAGAGCAGTCATTATTGGACAGATGAACAGCGGCGTACCCGCTCAAGGGGCGCAGAGCCAAAGCTGCGTGATCCCACTCGCGCACAAGCCGCCGAGGATCAGGGGTACTGCTCACGGTGCGAAAAAATCGCAGCGCGCCGACTGCCATGACCCGCGTCAGGGGTTCGTGGGCTTCACGCAGATTTCCGGCTGCAGTCAGACATCCGTCCCGGGAGCCAAGGCCGAAGGCGTGCAGCCAGAAAGCCTGCCAGTATGCGGACAGCTTCTGACCAGCCTTGGGACGGACTGAAAGCGGGATCAGATCGTATAGCCCATCCCTGCGCCCGCTGGCCAGAATCTCAAGTCCGGGAAGCCGCAGGCCTGTCAGCTTGCCCTTGCGCCCGAGCATGGCTTCAAGGACGCGCACCACCCGCACGGGCTTGAAATGGCGGTGGCAACGCGGAAATTCAAAGCGACATCGCCAGCAGCCCACGCAATCCCCTGAACTGCGCAACACCACGTGCCCCGGCTGGTAAGGTCCGGTCTCGAAGGCGTGCACCGGGCCCATGGACAGGTTGAGCACCTTGAGCCCCGACCAGGCCGCCAGATGCATGGGGCCCGTGTCGGGGGTTATCATGGCGGCCAGATTCTGCCCATACATGGCAAACGTATCCAGCCCCATGCTACCGCAGGCGCTGGCCACCGGACGCGCGGCGAGACGAAGCACCTCTCGGCACAACTCACGCTCTCCGGGTCCGCCAAGCAGGACGGGCACGAATCCTCGCCGCTCGAGTTCTTCAATAAGCTCGACCCAAAACGCGGCACTGGGCCGCTTGTCCGGTTCGCTCGCGCCCAGGAAAAGGCCAATGTGACGGTTGTCGCGCGGCATGTCGCGCGGCCCGGGCCAACGGGTTTGTTCCATGATTTTGCGCGGGATCACGCCCAGGGCGTTCAGATCGGCCCAATGAAAGTGGTTGTGCCGGTTGTTGTGCGTCAGCGACGCCCGGTATTCCTGCCAGTCACCCTCGATGCGGGTCACGCCATCCCGGATGTATCCGCCCACCAGCGCGTCGCAGTGCAGGCTCCCGGCCAGCTCCATGCTTTGGGCGCGATGACTCAGATTTATGACCAGATGAAATGCCTGCCGCCGCAAATCCCCTTCCTGACCATGACTGAAGTAGCGCACCTGTGGACTCAGGCGCGCCAGCGGCCCGGCGAAACTCGGCTCGGCCATGACCCAGACCGGATGGCCGGGAAATGCCCGCTCCAGCCACAAAAAAAGCGGAAAGGACAGGATCAGGTCCCCCATGCGCTGCATCTGGATGACCAGGATAGGCTTCTTCACAGGCTAACCGTAGATGGAGCGCATGGTCCGGACCAGGGACTTTAAGCGCAGGTCGTAGGTGTGTTCGGCCAGAATGCGTGAACGCGCGGCCTGGACAATCCTTGCGCGCTCGCCGTCATGACTCAGGTAATGGCGCACGAGCCCGGAAATCTCACCCGGCTCCTGATAACAGACGATCTCCCGGCCAGGCTCGAAAAGCGCCTCCATCTGGCGCCGGTGGTCGGTGAGCAAGAATCCGCCGCATACCGGCACGTCGAAGACACGCTGATTGACCGCGCCCTTCATCTGCTGGCTGGTGCAGTTGAAGTTGATGCGCGTAGCAGGATAAAATTTGGGCAGATCGGCGTAGTAGTTGAGCTCGCGGTGGTAGGTCCAGCCGCCTGGCGGCAGAATCTCGTGCCACCCGGGGTCTCCAACCAAAAGCGGTTTGAAGGGCAGGAGCTCGCGCACGCGCTGCAGGCGGTACAGAAGGGTCGCCTGCCAGGTGATCAGGGTCTCGAAGGCAAGCCGGGCATCCACGTCCGGCAGAGCCCTGAAAGCCTCCACGTACATGGGCCGCTCCTCTTCCAGAAACCGGGCCACGGACAGAGCTCCGCTGAGCATGAAGGCGCGCCCGAGTTCCTCCAGATCGGCCAGAAGAACGGGCGGAAAATCGTAATGGCGCAGCTTCGCGCGCACCTTGTAAAGCATTGAGTTGCCGACAAAGGAAACATCGCGCGCTGGAGCCGTGTTCGGAGCGTGGGCAAAGCGGTGCGGATCTGTGGCCAGGGGCAGGTAATGAACGCGCGAGAACCCTTGCGTTTTCAGGGATTCGATATTGTCCACGTCCCAGGTGAAGAGCGTGACCCAATCCGAGGCCAGATTTTCGTAGACGTAGAGGATGAGGTGCGGGTTGTCGACGAACCAGGACGCCAGGGGAAGCTCCATGCGCGCCAGAAGCGCCGTCAGGATGCCCTCCTTGTCCACGCCCAGATGGTTGATGGTCAGCACGAAATCCGGACGAAAGGACAAAATTTCCGCCAGAATGGATTCGACGAACTCCTGGCTGCCCACTTCCTGGCTCGGCAGCTGCACCAGCGAGGTCGCGTAGCCGAGGCGGGTGCAGGCGGCCTCAAGCTCGCCCATCAGAAAATAGGAGCTGGTCAAGAGCATCACGCGCGGGACCTTGGAGCGAAACTTGGGGTAGCGCGCCCGGTTCCAGAAATCGAACTTGAGGCTCATCTCCAGACGGTCGGCAAGCTCGCGGTACAGTCCAGGCCTTAGGCGAGCGTAGAAAGGGTCGCAGATCGGCGCGAACGGCAGGCCGCCGTGCCGAAGCTGCCAGCGGGTCAAGCGGCTCAGGGCCACGCCCGGGTCGTCTTCGGCAACCCAGCAAATGCGGGGATCGTCACGCCATTTGCCAGGCACTCCGGTCAGGGCGCCGATGGGCTCTTCGGCATCGACCACGGCCACCGGCCCGGAAGTCCGATCGAGCAAATCGGCCAGTCCGGCTCCGAGCCCCGCCCCCAAAAAGACCGGCAGGACCCCTTCGGCCGGAATTTCCGCCACGCGGCGCAGCTCGTTCTCGCGGCCTCGCCTGCCGCCCAGATGCTGGGCGCGGCCGTCCCGCAGGATGCGCACATCCTCGAAACCGTCAAGGCCATGTACTGTCTCGGCGATGTAGTCCATTTCGGCGGCCATGGCCTCAGGCCCTGCCGTCGGCGTGGGATGGAGAGAAAAAAGTCGTGGTGACGAGGTGCATGCTGTTTCCTGTCAAAAAATGAACGCTTCGGAACATCCTAGCAACATGCCTGCCAAGAATGGCTACAAATTGTCGCTGTCGAGCCAGATCGTGACCGGGCCCCAGTTGACCAGGGACACGTCCATGTCCGCGCCGAATTCGCCTTCGGCCACCTGCGACCACTGCCGACGCAAATCGGCCACGAAGGACCGGTACAGGGTCAGGGCGGCTTCTGGTTGGGCGGCCTTTGAAAATGAGGGGCGGCGGCCCTTTTTGACGTCGGCATAGAGGGTGAACTGCGAAACCACCAGGATGCCGCCGCCGTGATCGGCCAGGCTCGCGTTGATGGGACCGCCCGCATCGGGAAAAAGCCGCAGGCCGAGGAGCTTCTGCATGAATTTGTTCCAGACGGGTCCGCCGGCCATGTCCGGATCGTCGTTGCCGCCGAAGCCGAGCAGCACGACGATGCCCGGTCCGATCTCGCCCAAGGTGCGGCCCTGGACACGGACGCAAGCCGAGCGCACCCGCTGCAGAACCGCCCGCATCAGACCGATCCTTCGGAGTAATAGGCCCTTGAGCTCGCTTTTTCCGAGACCATGACCTCGGCCAGACGGACCGGATACGGGGCCAGCAGATCCTTCATGCGCCGGAACACGAAGCGAGCCAGCAGCTCGGAAGATGGGTTCTGCTCGGCAAAGTCCGGCAGGTCGTTCAGATGCCTGTGGTCGAGCTCGTCGGTGACCTCCTTCAGTAAACGCTTGAGCGCCTTGAAATCCATGAGGATGCCGAGCCTTTGGTCGAGGCTCTCTCCGACCACATCGACCTCCACCGTGAAATTGTGGCCGTGCATGTTCTCGCACTTGCCCTCGTAATGCCGCAGCTGATGCGATGAGCTGAAATCCGAGCTCACCCGAAGCCGCCATTGTCCTTGTGTCATGCACTCTCCCTTTAGGTTCGGATCAATCGCCACTGTTCGAATTCCCGCCAAAATTCCGGACACGGCGCCACCATGAAATCCGGCCCGAACTGCAGGCGGCACACGTATTCCCCGCGACCAAGATCGACCTGCACCGGGGCCTGGCCCGGATAACGCGTGACGATCTCGCCCAGCCCGGCCCAGTCGGGATCCTGTCCGTCGGCGCGCACGAAAAGGACCACCGGCTCCGTGCCCGACCCGACCACCTCCGAGAGCAGCTTGAAGGACTCGGCCAGAATCTTGGCTTTCTTTGGTCCGTCCTCGCTCTCCTCGTTCATGGAGTCGCGCTTGGCCACCACGCCGGTCATGAGCAGGGGCTCTTCGCAGGCCAACAGCTCGCGGTAGGTCACGTACGGCTCCGAAAAGACGATGGCCTCGCCCGAACCGCTCAGGTCCTCGATGCCGCAAAAGGCCATGCGGTCGCCCTTCTTGGTGTTGATGGTCTTCATCGAGGTGACCAGAACCGGCACCTGCACGGGCGATTTTTCGGTGAGATCCGCGCACTGGGCCAGGGTCGGGTAGCCCAGCCGCCTAATCTCCTGGCGGAAGGGTTGCAACGGATGACCGATGAGGAAAAACCCGAAGGCCTCCTTTTCCATGCGGCATTTCTCGTCGTCCCCGAATTCCGGCAGGGCGGCCTCTTCATCCTCGATGCCGAGCCCTGTCAGATTGCAGGTGTTCTCCTCGACCATGCCCATGAACGAGAGCTGGCCGGAAGTTTTGCGTTTGGCCCGTTTCTGGGCCATGGCCTGGACCTTGTCCATTCCTTCCAGGAGCGCCCTGCGCGAGCACCCGAAGCTGTCCATGGCTCCCGACTTGACGAGAGAATCGAGCACCCGTTTGTTGACCTTGCGCAGGTTCACGCGCTGGCAGAAATCGAGCAGGCTGGTGAAATCCCCGCCCTTTTCCCGCTCCTCCACGATGGATTCGACAGCTCCCTCGCCCACGCCCTTGATGCCGGAGAGACCGTAACGGATGGATTCGCCCTCGACGGTGAACTCGTTGTAGCTGCGGTTCACGTCCGGGGGCAGAACCTCGATATCCATGTCCCGGCAGGCGCTGACATGGGCCAGGATCTTGTCGGTGTTGGACACTTCCGAAGTGACGATGGCGGCCATGAACTCGGCCGGGTAATGGGCCTTCACGTAGGCCGTCTGGTAGGAGATGACGGCATAGGCGGCGCTGTGGGACTTGTTGAACCCGTAACCCGCGAACTTCTCCATGAGGTCGAAGATATACTCCGCCGCCTCCTGGGAAATGTTGTTCTCGCGCGCGCCGTCCAGAAAGCGCACCCGCTGCTTGGCCATCTCCGCCGGGTCCTTCTTGCCCATGGCCCGGCGCAGGTTGTCGCCTTCTCCGAGGGAATACTTGGCCAGGTCCGAGGCGATCTTCATGACCTGTTCCTGGTAGAGAATGACGCCGTAGGTATCCTCCAGGATGGGGTGAACCACGGGGGCCAGTTCCTCGAATTCGTATTCGACCTTGCGCAGGCCGTGCTTGCGGCCGATGAAGTCGTCGACCATGCCCGACTCCAGGGGACCCGGCCGGTACAGGGCCAGAAGCGCGATGATGTCCTCGAAGCAGGAGGGCTTAAGCCCCCTGAGCACCCGGCGCATGCCGTCGGATTCCAGCTGGAACACGCCATCCGTCTCGCCCCGGCACAAAAGTTCGAAGGTCTGCGGGTCGTCGAGGGGCAGCTTCTCCAGGATCGGCACGGGCTTGTTGTTCTTGCGGATGAGCTTCAGGGCGTCATCGATGACGGTCAGGGTCTTGAGGCCCAGGAAGTCGAACTTGATGAGGCCGATGAGCTCGACCTTCTTCATATCGAGCTGGGTCACGACCTCGCCGTTCTTGCCCTTGTGCAGCGGCAGATACTCGACCATGGGCTTCTGGGAGATGACTATGCCGGCGGCGTGGATGGACGAATGCCGGGCCAACCCCTCAAGACGGCGGGCCACGTCGTAGAGCTTGCGGTACTGCGGGTCGCTATCGATAAGCTTGCGCAGCTCCGGCTCCTCGTCCAGAGCCTTGGTCAGAGTCATCTTCAGGTCGTCGGGGATGAGCTTGGCGATGCGGTCGGCGTCCTTGAGGCTGACATCAAGGGCCCTGGCCACGTCTCGGATGGCGCCCTTGGCCTTCATGGTCCCGAAGGCCACGATCTGGGCCACGTGATCGGCTCCGTACTTTTCCGAAACGTAGCGAATGACCTCGTCGCGCCGATTGTAGCAGAAATCCACGTCGATATCGGGCATGGACGCACGCTCCACATTCAAAAAGCGCTCGAAGAAGAGCGCGTAGCGAATGGGATCGAGATCCGTGATCCTGAGCGCATACGAGACCAGCGATCCGGCGGCCGAACCTCGACCGGGTCCGACGGGGATGTTCTTCGATTTCGCCCAGTTAATGAAGTCCTGTACGATCAGGAAGTAGGCCGGAAAACCCTTCTCGATAATGACGCTGAGTTCGAGCTCAAGGCGATCGCGATAAGCGGCCTCGTCCACCTCGTAGGGCAGGGCGGCGATGCGCTCCTTCAGCCCCTCCTCGGACAATCGGCGGAACTCGTCATCCAGGCTCGAACCTTCGGGAACGTCGTAGACCGGGAAGAAATGCTGCTTGAGCTTCAGCTCCACCTCGCACATGTCCGCGATGCGGCCCGCGTTTTCCACGGCCTCGGGACAATGGGCGAAAGCGGCCTCCATCTCTTCGGGGGCCTTGTAGTAAAATTCGTTGGTATCGAAGCGGAGCCGCTGCTTTTCCGAGGCGATCTTGCCCGTGCCCACGCACAGAAGGATGTCGTGGGCCTCGTAGTCATCCTTGTTCAGGTAGTGGCAGTCGTTGGTGGCGACCAGCGGCAGGCCGGTCTCTTTGGCCAGTTCCATGAGCCTGTCGTTGACGACCTCCTGCTCTTTCAAGCCATTGGACTGCAACTCCAGATAAAACCGATCCGGAAATATCTCCATGTATTCGCGCGCTTTCAGGATGGCGCTGTCGAAGGTCCCGTGTCGCAGGGCATAGGGAACTTCACCCTGCAGGCAGGCGGACAGGCAGACGATGCCCTCGGAATGGGCGCGCAACAGCTTCTTGTCCACGCGCGGCTTGTAATAGAAGCCCTGCAGAAAACCGGCGGACACGATCTTGACCAGATTGTGGTAGCCGACCAGATTCTGGGCCAGAAGCACCAGGTGGAAGCGCTTCTTGTTCTCCCGCTCGAACATGTCGTCGGCGACATAGACTTCGCTGCCGATGATGGGCTTTATGCCGTGCTTCTTGGCTTCGAGATAAAAGGGCACGGAACCGAAGAGATTGCCGTGATCGGTGATGGCGGCCGAAGAAAAGCCGAAATCAACGGCCCGGGCGCACAGGTCCCGTAGGCGAATGGCGCCGTCCAGGAGGCTGTACTCGGAATGGCAATGCAGATGGGTGAAACCGCTCATGATGCTCTCGGGAAAAAGGGAATTCCAAAAATCGGGGAAATGGAGACTAGAAAAGGCGCGGCTGAATTGCAAGCCGCGCTTCAAAGCAGAACGCCCGGACAAGCCGGGCGTTCTGGAATTTCGTCGGAATCAGAGAATCACAGCTTGCCACCGACCAGCTTGATCAGACGCAGCAACTGGTTGGTGAAACCGGCCTCGTTGTCGTACCAGACGATGATCTTGACCATGGTTCCGTTCATGACCGAGGTGCACAGGCCATCAACCACGCCGCCGTAGATACTGCCAACGTAGTCCATGGAAACGAGCGGCACCTCCGTGTAGCCCATGGCTCCGCCCTCGGGCCCGCTGGCTGCGGCCTTCAGGACCGCGTTGACCTCGGCCGCCGTGGTCGGCTTCTCCACTTCCACGACCAGGTCCACCAGGGACACGTTGGGCGTGGGCACGCGCACGGCCATGCCGTCGAGCTTGCCCGCCAGTGCCGGGATGACCATGCTCACGGCCTTGGCCGCGCCCGTGGTCGTGGGCAGCATGTTCATGGCACCGGCGCGGCCGCGACGGATATCCTTGTGCGTGCCGTCGAGCATGCGCTGGCTCATGGTGTAGGAATGGATGGTGGTCATGAGCCCGTGCCGGATGCCGAAATTGTCGTCCAGCGCCTTGGCTGCCGGAGCCAGACAGTTGGTGGTGCAGGAGGCGTTGGAAATGATCCTGTGTTCGGCCGGATTGTAGAGGCCGTCGTTGACGCCCATGACCACGGTCAGGTCGGTGTTCTTGCCGGGGGCGGAGATGAGCACTTTTTTGGCGCCTGCGGCCAGATGCTTCTCGCAGCTTTCACGGTCCGTGAACTTGCCCGTGGACTCGACGACGATATCGATGCCCTTCCAGTCCCAGGCGTCCGGGGCATTGCGGGTGACCAGCACCTGCTTGCCGTTCAGCAGAAAACCCTGCTCGTTGGGCTCGACATCACCGGCAAAGGTTCCGTGAACCGAGTCATATTTGAGCAGGTATGCAAGGGACGCATTGTCGCCACGGGCGTTGACGCAGACCAGTTGAACATCCTGGTTCCCGGCCATGATGCGGGCAAGGTAGCGTCCGATGCGACCAAAACCATTGAGTGCAATTTTGACAGCCATGTTCTTTTCCTCTTCCACTTAAATTTTATTTGATGAACCCAGAACGTTCCTGATCTTGTGCGCCACCATATCCCGCACCGCATCCCTGGCCACCAGCAGATACTGACGCGGATCGAAATGTGACGGATTTTCGGCCAGGTACTTGCGGATGGTGGCGGTCATGGCCAGACGGATATCCGTGTCGATGTTGATCTTGCACACGGCCGAGGCGGCCGCCTTGCGCAGCAGATCTTCGGGAACGCCCTTGGCACCGGCAATCTTGGCGCCGTACTGGTTGGCCATGTCCACAAATTCCTGGGGCACGGAAGACGCGCCGTGCAGCACGATGGGGTAGCCGGGCAGGAGGGCCTTTATCTTCTCCAGGCGGTCAAAGTCGAGCTTGGCCTCGCCCGCAAACTTGTAGGCTCCGTGACTGGTGCCGATGGCGATGGCCAGGGAGTCGCAACCCGTGCGACCGACAAACTCGGCGGCCTGATCAGGGTTGGTGTACACGCTGTGCTCCACGTCCACGTCGTCCTCGACGCCAGCCAACTGTCCAAGCTCCGCCTCGACCCACACGCCGCGATCATGGGCGTAGGCCACGACCTGTTTGGTCAGGGCAATATTTTCCTCGAAGGACAGGTGCGAACCGTCGATCATGACGGAGGTGAAACCGCCGTCGATGACTTCCTTGCAGATCTCGAAATTCTGACCATGGTCGAGGTGCAGGCAGACCGGCAGATCATTCTCGGCCAGGGCGGCTTCCATGAGCTTGATGATATACCCCTGCCCGGCATAGCGGCGGGCGCCGGCGGAAACCTGCAGGATAAGGGGGGATTTTTCGAGGTTTCCGGCCTCCATGATGCCCTGGATGATTTCCATGTTGTTCACGTTGAAACCACCGATGGCGAAACCTTCGGCGTAACCTCGGGCAAACATTTCCTTGGGTGTGGTCAGGGGCATGATCGTCTCCTTGAAAGGCGGTTATTCGTTCTTGGCCAGATGCCGGGTCAACGTATCCAGATATCCGGCATGAGTCAGATCAAAAGTCAACGGGGTCGCGGTTATGTAACCTCGGCTCAGATATCCCCGATCCGATTCGGGTTCCACATTTTCCGGCGGGATGACCCCGCACAGCCAGTAGTAGGGATTCCCCCGGGGGTCGTTTCGCTCGTCGTACCAGTCCCGGTAGGTGGACGAAGTCTGGCTGCAGACCTTGAGCCCCTTGGCGTTTTCAAACGGTCCGGCAGGAAAATTGAGATTCAGCACGCAGTGCCGGGGGAAGGTGGACCAGAACTCCCCGTCGAGCATCCGCACCGCGTATTCGGCCTGGGCGGACAGCTCTTCGGGATGAAAATCGTCCACGGACACGGCCATGGCCGGAATACCCGCCAGGGCCCCTTCGGTGGCCGCGGACACCGTGCCCGAATAGAGCACGTCCACGCCCACGTTGGCGCCCGAGTTGATGCCCGACACGATCATGTCCGGTCGTTTGGGCAAAAGGTGGCTGAGTGCCAGCTTGACGCAATCCGCCGGTGTGCCGGAAATGCCAAGGCCGGAAAACCCTGTTTCCTCCACCTGCTTGACCCTCAGTGGAGAAAACAGGGTCACCGAATGCCCCACCGCGCTCTGCTCGGTCATGGGTGCAGCCACGTGCACCCTGTGTCCGGCTTTGATCAAGGCGCCGTAAAGGGCGCGCAGTCCTACTGCTCTGATTCCATCGTCATTGGTGAGAAGAATGTCCATTTTTCGGGTGCGTCCGGATAAAGTTTCTTGGCCTGACTGTGCCCTAGGGTCAGAGCCTTGACGTTCACGTCCAGGATCTTGGCCGGCAGGACCGATGCCAGGGCCTTTTTCACATTGGCGAAATTCATGAACGGCAGAAAATGACTCAGCGCCCCAAGGCAGATTATGTTGGTGGTCTGAGGCATGCCGATCCTGTCCCGGGCCATGTTCGTGAACGGCAGCCCCCAGTATATGTTGGAAGGAGTCTGCGTCACGAGCGATGTATCGACCAACAGGAAGCCGGTTGGCTTCAGGTTGCGAAAATACAGGTTGCAGGCCTCCTGACTGAGAGCCACGAGCATGTCAAGATTCACGGGCTTTGGATAGCTGATTCTGTGTGAACTTATGACCAGATCGGCCCGGCTCGCTCCGCCTCGGGCCTCGGGGCCGTAACTTTGGGTCTGCGTGACGTAAAAGCCGTGGTCGATGGCCAGCACCTGGCCCATGATCTTGCCCAGGGTCAGGATGCCCTGGCCGCCCGTGCCGGAAAGCCGTATCTCAAATCGATTCAGTTCGTGCTGCTTAGGCATTTCGCTGCTCCTGAAGCTTGTTGCGCAGTTCCTCATAACGCACTTCCAGACCCTGCCGCATCTCGTCCCTGAACACGCCGATGGGCGTGAATTTTGGCTTCTCTTCCGGGGTGAGTTGGGCATAACGATCAAGCTTGACCGTGTTTTTCTTGTACCACTGGTACATGTCCACCACGGTCTTGAACTTGTTCTTGCGGCCATACTGGGTATGGCAGGGCGTCAGGATTTCAACCAGGTTGAAGCCCGGTTTCTCCAGGGCGTCCGAGATGAGCCCGTCGAGCATGTTGGCGTGCAGGACCGTACCGCGGGCCACGTAACTGGCGCCGCTGGCCATGGCCATGTCCACGATGTCGAAACTGCGCTCCAGCTGGCCGAAAGGAGACGTCGCGGAGACGGTCCCCTCGGGGCTGGTCGGCGAGGCCTGGCCGCCGGTCATGCCGTAGATGTTGTTGTTGAGCACCAGCGCCGTCAGCCCGATGTTGCGCCTGGCGGCGTGGATGAGATGGTTGCCGCCGATGGACATGGCGTCGCCGTCGCCCATGACCACGATGACCTTGAGCGCCGGGTTGGCCATCTTGATGCCCGTGGCGAAGGTCAGGGCCCGGCCGTGAGTGGTGTGCACGGTGTTGAAGTCCACGTACACGGCCATGCGCCCGGAGCAGCCGATGCCGGCCACGAGCACGACATCGTCCTTGGCGTAGCCCAGGCGATGCACGCTGCGGATGAGAGAGCCGAGCACGATGCCGTGGCCGCAGCCCGCGCAGTAGACATGGGGGAACTTCTTGTTATGCCTGAGATAGTCGTGAATGAGTTGTGTTACCTGTGCCATGGTCACGCCTGCATGATATTTTTGAAGATTTCCGAGGGAGTGATGATCTGGCCGTCAACGCGGTTGTTGGTAATGACGTGGGTCAGGCCATTGTTGACCCGCTTCACCTCGCGCGAGATCTGCCCCATGTTCATCTCGGGCACGATGAGCGCCTTGCATTGCCGCGCCAGGGCCTGCACCGCAGTCTTGGGGAAGGGGAAGAGGGTCTTGAGCTTCAGGAGCCCGGCCTTGACCCCGCGTTCGCGGGCCATGTGCACGGCAAGTTCGGCCGATCGGGCCACGCAACCGTACGCCAGAACGACCACTTCCGCATCCTCGCAGTTGACCTCGTCGAAAAGCTGGATGTCGTAGAAGAACTGGTCGATCTTACGGAACTGCCGGTGCATCAGCGCCTTGACCTCGTCGGGCTTCGAGGTCGGGAATCCGTTCTGGTCATGGGTCAGTCCCGTGACATGGAAGCGGTACCCGGAGCCAAGGGGTGGCAGGGCCGGAACCCCGCGCATGGTCTCTTCGTAGGACACATACCACTCTGGCGGCATGGCCGGGGTCACGCGGGCCAGGATCTCAAAATCCTCGGGGCCGGGAATGGAGATCTTTTCCCGGGTGTGGGCCGTGATCTCGTCGAGAAGCAGGATGACGGGCGTGCGGTATTTTTCGGCGAAATTGAAGGCCACGACGGTCATTTCCAGACATTCCTGCACGTCGCTGGCCGAAAGGACGATGATGGGATGATCCCCGTGACAGCCCCAGCGGGCCTGCTGCACATCGCCCTGGGCCGGACTGGTCGGCAGACCGGTACTGGGCCCCCCGCGCATGACGTTGACCACGACCAGGGGCACCTCGGTCATGCACGCATAGCCAAGGTTCTCCTGCATGAGGGAAAAGCCCGGGCCGGAAGTGGCGGTCATGGACTTGCGACCGGCCAGGGACGCGCCGATGATGGCGCCCATGCTGGCGATCTCGTCCTCCATCTGGATGAACACCCCGTCCTTGACCAGAGGCAGCCGCGCGGACATGACCTCGGCGATTTCCGTGGACGGGGTTATTGGGTAACCCGCATAGAAGTTGCAACCGGCCAGGAGCGCACCCTCGACCACCGCTTCATTGCCGAGTGCGAATATTTCCGTTTTCTTACGCTTTTTTGTCGCCATGTTCGTCTTCCCGGTTAGGTGTTCCAACATTTTCCTCCGGACCCGGGTCGGTGCCTGCGGACGGGTCTAAAGGCCCGCCCTTGGAGGCATCAAACGCGTCGGTCTTCCTGCGGCTGATCTCCCTGGGGGTAACGGAGATCGCGAAATCCGGGCAATGCAGCTCACAGAATCCGCAATTCACGCAGTCTTCCTCACGCACCACATGTGCCTTGCCGTCCGGCCAGAGTTCGAGCACCTTGGACGGGCAAAAAGCCGCGCATATCCCGCAGCCCTTACACCAATCCGGATAAATCGTCACCTTTGCTTGACCTTTCTTTTTGGACATAACCGCTCGATAAAGTGTTGGGGTTTCTTTCGTGGGTATGAAAAAAGGACACGCCCCGCCAATTCTGGTCGTCAATCCGGCCGGATACGTCCGGCCTCTTGCCAAAGCTGAAAACTTGCCTGTAGACGAAGTGGGAAACGAACACGCGAAAGTCATTTGAATATTGTGCAACTGCCCAATTATCTTAGAAAATATCGACCTCGCCCTCGTTTGCGCCATTACCTCATGCATGCAGGAATAGCAACTTAATGAAGCACAAAAAAACATACGTACGCGATTTGGCTGAAGGAAATTCGATTTCCGAGGTCTTTGCCCTGTCCAAGGCCCAGCGCAAGGAAGCCAAGAACGGTCCCTACTGGCAGCTGACCCTGACCGATCGCACCGGCAACATCGAGGCCAGGATCTGGTATCCCCAGAGCCAGCAATTCGAAGCCCTGCAGGCCGAACAATTCGTGGCCGTGAACGGGCAGGTGGCTTCCTTCAAGGACCAGTTGCAGATGAACATAAGCGACATGGCCGTCATCGATCCACGTGAAGCGGGCCTTGACCTGACCGACTTTCTGCCGTCCTCCGCCATTCCTCCCGAGGACCTTCTTCGTGAAATGGAAGAATTTCTCGGCACCGAACTGACCTTCAAACCATGGAAGGCCCTGTGCAGGAGCGTGCTGCACGACGACCGCATCCGCGCGTCCCTCTTGAGCGCCCCCGGAGCCAAGTCCATCCATCACGCCTATGCAGGGGGGCTCCTTGAGCACACCCTGGCCATCATGCGCATCTGCAGCGCCCTGTCCCGGCTCTATCCGGGAATCGACAGGGAAATTCTGCTCGTGGCCGCCCTTTTCCACGATCTGGGCAAGGCCTTCGAGCTCTCGCACGGCATAAGCCGCGAATACACCGATGCCGGCCGTCTGCTGGGACACATCCAGATCGGCCTTGAGGTCCTGGAGCCTTTCCTGCGCAAGACCAGGGATCTGCCCGAAGAACTGGCCATGCACCTCAAACACCTCATCGTCGCCCATCATGGCGAGCTGGCCTTCGGGTCACCCTGCCTGCCCCAGACCGTGGAGGCTTTTGTACTGCACTACGCGGACAATCTGGACGCCAAGATCAATACCGTTCACGGAGCCCTGACCGCGCCCGACGGCGAGGAAATTGGCGGCTGGAGCGAGTACCACCGCACCCTTGGCCGCTACCTGTACCAGCCCATGCGCACGCCGGTCGCGACCACGGCGGCGGAACCGCAGCCCAAAACGCCCAAAAAAGCGACGCCCAAATCCGAGGAATCGCCCCTTTTAAAAGCCATGGGCATCACTCCAACATCCGGCAACCAGTAGGGAGGAAGCATGTTTCTCACTTTTGAAGGCATGGAGGGCTGCGGAAAATCCACGCAGTGCAAAAAGCTCATCGAACATTTCGTGCGACAGGGGCACGACGTCCTGCACACTCTTGAACCCGGCGGCAGCCGTCTGGGCAAGGAACTCAGGCGCATCCTGCTCGATCCCAAGAACAGCGACCTGTCCTCCACCAGCGAGCTTTTCCTGTATCTGGCCGACCGCGCCCAGCACGTGTCCTCGGTCATCCGGCCAGCCATGGAAGACGGCAGGACCGTGATCTGCGACCGCTTCGCCGACTCCACCGTGGTCTATCAGGGCTACGGACGCGGCCTTGATCCGAGCCTTCTGCATCACCTGAACGACGTGGCCGTGCAAGGGCTCTGGCCGGACGTGACGATCCTCCTGGACGTGGAGCCGGAGATCGGCCTGAAGCGCGCCCTGACGCGCAACATGCAGGACAACAAGACCGCCACCGAGGGCCGCTTCGAAGCCGAGAGCATGGCTTTTCATACCCGCATCCGCGAAGGCTATCTGACCTGGGCCGCACTGCACCGCGGCCGCTTCCTGGTCGTGGACGCGGGCCGCAATCCGGACGCCGTGTTCGAGTCCATCCTGCGCGGGCTGGAGGAGAAAGGCCTTGGCTAAGCCGGAAGTGACAGGCCTGATCCTGACCCTGAACGGGGCAAGACATCTCGACGCATGCCTCGCGTCCCTGGATTTCTGCGACCAGATCCTGGTCGTGGACTCCGGCAGCACGGACGCAACGGCAGACATCGCCGCCGCTCACGGAGCCCAGGTGCTGGTCAACCCCTGGCCCGGGCCCAAAAAGCAGTTCGAGCTCGCCTTCGAACACATCGCCACGCCCTGGGTGGTCTCCCTGGACCAGGACGAAATCCTGTCCGATGAGCTGCGGGCGTCCGTCATCCAGGCGCTCCAGGACCCTTCGGACATGAGCGCCTTTCTCTGCCCCCGCACCTCCTACTATTTCGACCGCTTCCTGCGCCATAGCGGCTGGTACCCGGACCTGCTGCCCCGCGTCTTCAAGCTGGCCGACACGGGAGTGCATGTCTCCGGGCCGCACTACGGATTTGAAACAAAAGGAAAGACCCGGCGCCTGGCCGGAGACATCATCCACTACCCCTACGAAAACCTGAAGCAGCATGTGGAAAAGATAAACTACTACACGCAGATCGCCGCCGAAGAAATGCACGCCAAGGGAAAGCGGGCGGGCGTGGCCACGGCGATCGGCCACGGGCTGGCCAGGTTCATGAAGATCTATTTTTTCAGGCGGGGTTTTCTGGACGGCAAGGCCGGATTCGTGCTGGCGGTCAACTCGTTTTTTTACGCCTTCCAGAAGTATATCCGGCTGGCGGAGCTTGGCGCCAAAAAAACGCAATCATCCTGAACCTATTCACACACCCGGCGTCATGAGCCGGGTCCGACTCAAAAATGTGAATGGCGTACCGCTTCAGCCGATGCCGTAAGGCCTGGCCATGTCCAGGGGCCGGACCAGGCTGTCGAAGGCGTCCCCGTCCAGATAGCCGAGCGCAAGACAGGCCTCCTTCAGGGTCACGCCCTCTACATGAGCCTTGTGCGCCACCTCGGCGGCTTTGTCGTAGCCGATGACCGGCGAGAGGGCCGTGACCAGCATGAGCGAATTTCCCACATGCCGGGCGATGACCGTCTCGTCGGGCGCAAGGCCAGTCAGCGCGTGAACGGTGAAGCTCGCGCAGGCATCGGTCAAAAGGCGCATGCTCGTCAGCAGGTTGAAGATCATGACGGGTTTGAAGACATTGAGCTCGAAATTGCCCTGGGAGCCGGCCATGCCCACCGCCACGTCCAGTCCCATGACCTGCACGCAGACCATGGTCATGGCCTCGGACTGGGTCGGGTTGACCTTGCCGGGCATTATGGACGACCCGGGCTCGTTGGCAGGCAGGATCAGTTCGCCCAGCCCCGCGCGCGGACCCGAGGCCAGCCAACGGATATCGTTGGCGATCTTCATCAGCGACCCGGCCAGGGTTTTCAGGACTCCCGAGGTCATGACCACCGCGTCGTGGGCCGAGAGGGCCGCGAAAAAATTCGGGGCGGGCACGAAGGGCAGGCCCGTGAGTTTGGCAATCCGGCCTACGGCCACCCGAGCGAAATCCGGATGCGCGCCCAGGCCCGTGCCCACCGCCGTCCCGCCCAGCGCCAGCCGATACAGATGCGGCAGGCAGCCGCGCAGCCGTTCCAGGTTGTCCTCCAGCAGGGCCGCATACCCCGAAAACTCCTGACCAAGGGTCATGGGCACGGCGTCCTGCAGATGGGTGCGCCCGATCTTGACGATGTTGTCCCACTCCTTGGCCTTGCGCGCCAGTTCGCCATGCATGGCCGTCACGGCTGGAATCACCTCACCCGTGAGCATGAGGGCCGATGCGATGTGCATGGCCGCCGGGAAGGTATCGTTGGATGACTGGGACATGTTGACGTGATCGTTGGGATGCACGGGCGTCTTGCTGCCGAGCGTCCCGCCAAGCAGCTCGATGGCCCGGTTCGCGACGACCTCGTTCACGTTCATGTTGGTCTGGGTGCCGCTGCCCGTCTGCCAGACATGCAAGGGAAAATGCCCGGCCAGCTTGCCTTCCAGCACTTCACGGCAGGCCGCCATGATGGGTTCGGCCAGGCGACGGGGCAACTTGCCAAGCTCCAGATTGGCCTGCGCCGAGGCAAGCTTCAGGATGCCCAAGGCGTGAATGATCTCCCCTGGCATGAGGTCGCCGCCAATGCGGAAGTACTTCAGGGAGCGCTGGGTCTGCGCGCCCCAATAGCGATCCTCCGGCACCTCGATTGGTCCCATGCTGTCGGTCTCGATGCGCTTTTTCGCCATGCGCCCTTCCCCCTTGCGAAGTTCAGATTTTCTTGATCACGTTCTGAAGAGGCTTCTTGTTTGGCCCCTGGGTCGGCCGCACGGGATGGCCCACGGGGATGACGGCCATGAATTCCCCCTTGGGCTCCTGCAGAAAGGTCAGGATCTCGTCCTTGATCAGGTACAGGATGCCAAGCCATACAGCGCCAAGACCCATGGACGTCGCGGCCAAAAGCAGGTTTTCCACGGCCGCGGCCGAACTCTGGATCTCCATGGTGCGGAAGAAGTCAAAACCCATCTCCCGATCGACATGAAAAAGCTCCGTGCCGTGACTTATCAGGTCGCCGGTGTTGATCACGGCGATGGTCACCGGAGCCGAGGCGATGCTGCGCGCGGCCATGCGCAAGAGCGACGAGGCCGGTTTCTGGAATGTCTTGGAGGCCGAAGAGACCAGCTCGGCCAGATTGCTCCTCGCCTCCCCTTCCAGAATGACGAACTTCCAGGACTGACGGTTGTGCGCCGAAGGAGCCTGATTGGCGGCGTCGAGCATGGCCATGACCATGTCCTCGGACAGATCGCGCGGCGCGAACTGGCGGATGCTGTGCCGAGCGTGGATGGTGGCCAGAGTTTCATTGTGGCTATGATTCATGTATTCGTCCTTTGTTTAACGGATCGCAAGGCGGATTGACTTTGGCATGACACCGGCGCACAAGCGGTGGCCGGGTACGCCGCCCTTCACTTCAAATTCACTAGCTCCAACATGGCACGCAAGACAACCACTTCCAGCCCCCGGCGCGCCAAGCCGCGCACAGCCGCAAAGAAGCATGCCGCATCAGAGGGGCCGCTTCGCCGCGTCCTGCACGTTGTCGGCTGGATTCTGCCGGGAATCGTGGCCGTCATCCTGATCCTGCGCTTCGTGCCGCCGCCCACCAGCGCCTTCATAATCACCTGCCAGGTGGAACGCATGCTGGGCCTGGCTTCCGGTCCCGCCGTGATGCATGAATGGACGCCCATGCGGCGCATCCCGAGGCACATGGCGCTGGCCTTGGTGGCGGCGGAGGATCAGAACTTCCCGAACCATTTCGGCTTCGACGTCGATGCCATCGCGCGGGCCGTGGAGCACAACAAAAAAAGTCAGAGCGTCCGGGGGGCGAGCACCATCTCTCAGCAGACGGCCAAAAACCTTTTTCTGTGGTCCGGGCGCAGCTATGTGCGCAAGGGCCTGGAAGCAGGACTCACGGTGCTGATCGAACTTCTCTGGTCCAAGGAAAGAATCCTCGAAGTATATCTGAACATCGCCGAATTCGGTAACGGCACCTACGGCGTGGGAGCTGCGGCCAAACGGTTTTTCGGCAAGACTCCGGCCGGGCTGACCACCCGCGAGGCCACGCTTTTGGCCTCGGTGCTCCCGAATCCAAAAAGATTTTCGGCGGCTCGCCCGTCTTCCTATCTGCGGCAAAGGGCGCACTGGGTGCAAACCCAGATGAAGCAGCTTGGACCAAACCACATAGACTGGCGCTAGGCGCCACAGAGGCCACACATGTCCTCCATCCGTTCCACCAAGGAGAAAGCAGCATGAACCCCGGTATCCTCGCCGCCATCGGAGCCTACGCCAGCTGGGGCATGCTGCCCATCTACTGGAAGCTTTTGGGCCACGTGCCCACGGCCCAACTGCTCTGCCATCGCATCACCTGGTCCTTCGTGGTCCTGGCCATCTTTCTGGTCCTGACCCGGCGCATCGCCAGATTACGCAGCAGCCTGTGTCCCTCGGTGTGGGGCAGCTATGTGCTGGCCAGCCTGCTCATTGGCGTGAACTGGTTCATCTATGTCTGGAGCGTCAACGCAGGCTATATTGTGGAGGCGAGCCTTGGATATTTCATAAATCCGCTGCTCTCGGTGCTGCTTGGCGTCTTCTTCATGCGCGAAAGACTGCGCCCCCTGCAATGGGCGCCCCTGGGCCTGGCCGCGGCGGGAGTGATCTACCTGACCTTCGATTACGGCCGCCTGCCCTGGATCGCCTTGACCCTGGCCGTGACCTTCAGCCTCTACGGCCTGGTCAAGAAAAAAGCGCCGCTCGGCGCCTTTGAAGGACTGACCCTGGAGACGGGCCTGCTCCTTGCCCCCGCCCTGGCCTGGCTTGGCTGGAGCGAACTCTCGGGAGTAGGAGCGTTCCTGCATGCAGGCACCGGCTCGGACCTGCTGCTCATCGGCGCGGGCGTGGTCACCACCGCGCCCCTGGTCATGTTCGCGGCCGCCGCGCATCGCATCCCGCTGTCCATGATCGGCATCCTGCAATACATCGCACCGACCATCCAGTTCCTGATCGGTGTCTTCATGTACCACGAGCCGTTCTCCCGTAGCCAATTCACCGGATTCGGCATGGTCTGGCTGGCGGTACTGCTGTTCTGGCTGGAGCGCTGGAGCTTTGGAAGAAAACTGCGCCATCTCACTTGACAGGAACGCAAGAAAGCCTGTTCACCCGGCTTTCTTGCGTTCATCAACTTTGCAATACGTTCAGGATTTGGTCAAAACCTGACGCACGGCCTTGATCACATCATCCACATCATCGTTCGTCAGTTTGGCCGAAAGAGGAAGACTCACGGTTTGACGACCGATATCACGCGCATGAGGATAATCCTGCGGAGACCACCCGAAGCGCTCCTGATAATATGGATGCTCGGGGATGGAGAGATAATGCACGCCGACTCCGATCTTGAGCGCCGTCATGGCCGTCAGGAAAGAATCACGGCTGATCCCGGTCCGCTTTTCATCCACCATCACCGAGTAAAGATGATATGCGTGCCGGGTATTCTCTTCGACGGGCGCGGGCAAAGTGAGCGGCAGGTCGGCCAGGGCGTCCATGTAACGGGCCCAGATTTCACCCCGCCGCCGCCAGTACGGCTCGACCTTGTCGAGCTGGCGCAGCCCCAGGGAAGCCTGTAAATCCATCATGTTGTATTTGAACCCGGCCTCGGTCACAAGATAATGCTTGTAGCCCGAATCGCCAAAACGGTTCCAGGCATCGCTGGACATGCCATGCAGGGCCAGAACCTTCAGCCGAGCCGCGTGCTCCGGCTTTTTGGCCAGGATGAGTCCGCCCTCTCCGGTGATGATGTTTTTGGTCACATAAAAACTGAAACAGCCGAAATCCCCGAAACACCCGGCTTTACGCCCATGGTATTCGGTCTCGATGGCGTGGGCGCAATCCTCGATGATCGTCAGGCCGTGCTCGTCCGCCAGGGCGCAGAGCGGATTCATGTCACAGGCCCGACCCGCAAAATGCACAGGCAGGATGGCCTTGGTACGGGAACTGATCTTTTGCTTCACGCTCTTGGGATCAATATTCATGCTGCGCGGGTCCACGTCGGCCAGAACCGGAGTGGCTCCGGCATGGATGATGGCATTGACCGAAGCACAAAAAGTCAACGGCGTGGTGATGACCTCGTCACCGGGCCCAATCCCGGCGGCCAAAATGCTCAGATGCAGGGCGGCGGTACAGGAATTGACGGCCACCGCATGCTCGGCGCCTTTGTAAGCAGCAAAGCGCCGCTCGAATTCGGCCACCCGAGGCCCGGTTCCGATCCAGCCGCTGCGCAGGCAGGAGACGACTTCTTCGATCTCATCCTCACAGATCCGTGGCGATCCGAAAACCAAAAATTTTTCGCGCATGATGTTCTCCCGCGATATGCCCCTATCCCGGCGTGGACGGCGGGGCGATTAATCTTTATAGCATCCCAATCAAAGAGACGGCCAAGGGCTATCGCAACGCCCACGACATAGCAAGGAGGATCCATGCCTGACAAAGCCATCACACTCTACGCCTTAAGCACCTGTATTCATTGCAAGAAAACCAAGGAATACCTCGACGACTGCGGCGCCAAATACGACTGCATCTTTGTCGACAAGCTCGAAGGCGATGAACGCAAGCAGATCATCGAGGCCATCAAGAAAATCAATCCCAAGCTGTCCTTCCCGACCCTGCTCGTGGATGAGGAAGCCATTGTCGGTTTCAAACAGGATCAGATCAAAGAAGCGCTGGAGAGATAATGACTCCCGAAGAACTTTACGAAAAACTGCGGCCCCTGCAGGAAGCCAAAGGCTATTTCTTCAACAAGGACAAGGCTTTTGTTCTTGACCTCATGGAGAGCCTGCTGATCAACCGCGAGCGTTACGGCTATATGGCCTGTCCCTGCCGCCTGGCTTCGGGCCAGCGTGAACTGGACCAGGACATTCTTTGCCCCTGCGTGTACCGCGAACCCGATGTGGCTGAATTCGGAGCCTGCTACTGCGGACTTTACGTGTCCAAGGAATGGAACGAAGGAAGCATCCCCCAGGAAACCGTCCCCGAACGGCGCGATCCCGAGAAGCTGATGGCGGGCCTTCTTTTCGAAGAATGATCGAGATCGGCTGACGCTGTTTCCGATGCGCCAGCCCCGGAGCAAGCCATGCGAGAACAGGTCGAAAAGGCGCTCGATACCGTGCGCCCAATTCTGCAGGCCGACGGCGGCTACGTTGAACTGGTGGACATTCTGCCCAGCGGCATCGTGCAGGTGCGCATGAGCGGAGCCTGCAAAGGCTGCCCCATGGCGCAGATGACGCTCAAGAGCAGCATCGAACGCGCCGTCAAGAAAATGGTCCCCGGCATCAAGGCCGTCGAAGCCGTCTAGCCGGACCAGGCCGCCCGACCGGAAAAATCCGGCCGCACATTTCAAACGCAACACTCATCCCACGCCGCCAGGCCGAAAGGTCCGGGTGCGGGACCAGCCGGCGTTTTTTCGCCGTTTTTTTGGAAGAGCAACATGACTCAAATAGTGACTCGTTTTCCCCCCAGTCCGACTGGGTATCTGCATATCGGAGGCGCCCGCACGGCGCTTTTCAATTATCTGTACGCCCGTCAGAACGGCGGCAAGTTCATCCTGCGCATCGAGGACACAGATCAGGCCCGCTCGACCCAGGAAATGACCGACGCCATCATTGACGCCATGCACTGGCTGGGTCTTGATTTCGACGAAGGCCCCTATTTTCAGAGCGAGCGCGGCGACCTCTACAACAGCTACGTGGACAAGCTCGTGGAAACGGGCAAGGCCTACTACTGCTCCTGTACGCCCGAAGAAGTTGAAGAGATGCGCGAGACGGCTCGCGCTGCGGGACTCAAACCCAAATACAACGGCAAGTGCCGGGAACTGGGACTTGGGCCCGGACCGGGACGTGTGGTCCGATTCAAGACTCCGCTTTCGGGCAAGGTGGTTTTTGACGACACCGTCAAGGGTCCCATCGCCTGGGACGTGCAGGAAATGGACGATTTCATCATCCGCCGGGCCGACGGCTCCTCCATCTATCAGATGGCCGTGGTCGTGGACGACGCGCTCATGGGCGTTACCCACGTCCTGCGTGGCGACGACCACCAGAACAACACGCCCAAGCAGATCCTCATCTACGAGGCGCTGGGCTTTCCACTGCCCAAATTCGGCCACGTGCCCATGATCCTTGGCCCCGACAAGAAAAAGATGAGCAAGCGCCACGGCGCGACCTCGGTCATGATGTACAAGGATCTCGGCTATCTGCCCGAGGCCATGCTCAGTTACCTGGTGCGTCTGGGCTGGTCTCACGGTGACGACGAACTCTTCACCATGGCCGAACTGCTGGAGAAATTCTCTTTTGACGGCCTTGGCAAATCGGCCTCGGTCTTTGACATGGACAAGCTCAACTGGACCAACAGCCACTTCATCAAGATCGGCGATGTGTCACGGCTCGCGGGCCTGCTGGACGAAATGATCCGGCAGACCACGGACTTTGAACCGGCACGAGACTATCTTGAAGCCATCGTGCCCCTCTTCCAGTCCAGGGCCAAGACCCTCAAAGAAATGGCCGAGCAGGCGACCTTCTTCCTGCATGGCGCCCACAGCCTGCCGTACGCCGAGGCCGCGGTGACCAAATTCCTCACTCCCGAAACACGGGAGCATCTTGCGATCCTGGCCGAACGCATGCAAGCACTGCCGGCCTTTGACCACAAGAGCCTCGAAGAAATGGTGAACGCCTATCTGGAAGAGACCGGCCTCAAGTTCAAGGCCCTGGCCCAGCCCATTCGCGTGGCCATCACCGGCACGACCATGAGCCCGGGGCTCTTTGAAACCATGGAAGTCCTTGGGCGCGAACGCACCCTGGAACGCTTCCGCAAGGCCCTGACCCTGTAAATCACGGCCCGGGAAACCGGGCCTTTTCCCGACCTGCCGGACGAGTCCATCTCGTCCATCTCGTCCACAAGGTCCACCCCATGTACGACTATCAGCTTCACAACACCTATACCGCCCAGGTGGCGGACGGCATTGAGGACCTCGCCCGAACCGAACTGGAGGAACTCGGGGCCACCGAATGCGCATGCGGCTTTCGCTACGTGCACTTCAAGGCCTCTGCCCGGGCGCTCTATCGCATCGTCTACCGCGCGCGGCTGATCTCTCGCGTGCTGGCTCCGCTGACGCGTTTCGCCTGCCCGGCGGACCAGGATCTTTACAAGGCCGGCATGGCCATACGCTGGACGGACTTTCTGACCGCAGACCAGACTTTCGCCATCTTCGCCAATGTCTCCAAAAGCGCCATCGGGCATTCCCAATATGCAGGCCTGAAACTCAAAGACGCAGTGGCGGACTGGTTCCGGGATCATACCGGCATCAGGCCCAGCGTCGATCCCCGTGATCCGGATCTGTGGCTGCATCTTCACATCCATGAAGACGTGGGCACGATCAGCCTGGATGTCTCCGGCGGGTCCATGCATCGGCGCGGCTACCGCGTGCAGAGCGTCGAAGCGCCCATGAACGAAACCGTGGCGGCGGCGATAATCCGCATGAGCGGCTGGGACGGCAAATCTCCCCTCATTGATCCGCTCTGCGGTTCGGGGACCATTCTGTGCGAAGCCTTCATGCATGCCACCAATCTTCCGGCCGGACTGCTGCGCCGCAAATTCGGCTTCAATCGGCTGCCGGACTTCAACCCCCGGCTCTGGGATCTGGAGCTCGCCGCCGAAACCACAGTGGAGCTTGAAGCCGACCTGCGCGGAAGCGACATCGATCCCGTCGCGGTGGAAGCCACGCGGACCAACATGTCCAGGCTGCCCGGCGGGGACGAGGTGATCGTCGGACGCCGAGACTTCTTCGAGCGGACCGACATGACCGGCACGACCATCATCTGCAATCCCCCCTACGGCATCAGGCTGGGCAAAAGCGAAGACATGGCCCCGTGGTTCAAGATGTTCGGAGACCACCTGAAGAGACAATGTTCCGGCTCCACGGCGTACGTCTACTTCGGAGACAGGGCCTGGCTCAAATGCATCGGTCTGAAACCGGAATGGAAAAAACCCCTCAAGAACGGTGGGCTTGACGGCCGCCTGGCCAAGTTTGTCCTGTACTGATCACCCCTCGAAGTGAGCACACATTTTCGCGCCCTCCTGTTGACAGATTACTTTCATTGATTCACTTTGAACTACCTTCCAATTTCCACGCCCTGCCCGCTCTCCGGGCAGGAATCGCGCTCAAATTGGCATCACGTTCTATACATTAAATAGGAGGCTTGTATGATCTTCGTGCTCCCGGATCTCCCCTACGCCAAAGACGCTTTAAGCCCGTGCATCAGCGCCAAGACCTTTGACTTTCATCATGGCAAACACCATCAGCTCTACATCGACAACACCAACAAGCTGATCGCGGGCACAGATTTCGAAGGACAGGCGCTGCGGGAAATAGTCATGGCCACGGCGGGCGACCCCTCCAAGGCAGGCATTTTCAACAACGCGGCCCAGGTCTGGAACCACTCTTTCTACTGGCGCTGCATGAAGGCTGGCGGTGGCGGAGCACCCACCGGAGCAGTGGCGACAGGCATCAACAAGGCATTTGGCAACTACGAAAATTTCGCCAAGGCCTTCAAGGACGCCGGAATGACACAGTTTGGAAGCGGATGGGCCTGGCTGGTGGAAAAAGACGGGAAGCTCGAAATCATGAAGACCGGCAACGCCGACACGCCCATGGTGCACGGCGCCAAGGCGCTGCTCACCGCAGATGTCTGGGAGCACGCATATTACCTTGATTACCAGAACCGACGGGCCGATTATCTACAGGATTTTCTGGACAAGCTGGTCAACTGGGAATTCGTCAACCAGCAGTTGGCCAAGTAGTACGGCGGGCAACAAAAAAGGCGACATCAAGTCGCCTTTTTTGTTGAAAAAAACGGGGTAGCCTAGTTGACCGCGGGCTTGGTCACGGCACCGGAACGAATGCACTGGGTGCAGACCTTCATCCGTTTCACTTCGCCGGACTGCAACTGAGCGCGGACAGACTGAAGATTGGGCATGAAGCGCCGCTTGGTCTTGTTGTTGGCATGGCTGACATGATTGCCGACCTGAGGGCCCTTCCCGCAAATATCGCAAACTTTTGACATAACGTCCTCCTAAAATAGTGCTTTGATATCTTAAGCTGTCATGGCCTGGCAGCTCCGAGACTTTCCGGCCGGCCATGATCATGATTTGCCGCCAGAGGAATTTGGACCCATATATCCGGACGCCGGGGATGGCAAGTAAAAATCCTTGACAGGAAAAAGAATCCCCATATACACGTCCCGTTTCGAGGTGCACACATGGTTGAACATTGGATTGGACTGACGGATCTCCCGGCACAAGGTCGGGAATTTTCATTTGACGACCAGGACGTCTGGCGTGAACTCTGGCAGGAGTTCCACTATGACATGGAAATCGTCACGCCTCTCTCGGCCACGCTGAGCATCGCCCCCCAGCCGGACGGATACCTGATCAAGGGCCATATTGAAGGCACCGTCAGAACAGTGTGTCACCGATGCCTGGAAGATGCCGAAGTGATCATCGACCACGATTTCGACACCTATGAAGCCCACGAGGACGTGGACCTGCTCGATGATGAGCCCAGCCACCTGCGCAACATCGACACAGGCTGGGAGTTGGACGTGGCGGGCCTTTTGTGGGAAGAATTCCTGCTGGCCCTGCCCGAAAAAATACTTTGCGCCGACACGTGTTTGGGGCTATGCCCGCAATGCGGAAAAAACAGGAACCTGGAATCATGCGCCTGCAGCAGCCCAGACAGCCAATCTCCCTTGGCCAGAGCGTTGCAAGGCCTTAAAATCAAAACCAATTAGATCGCTTTCAAGATAGAGGTGCCATCATGCCATTGCCCAAGAAGAAAACATCCAAGTCCAGAAGAAACATGCGTCGCTCCCATGACCACGTCGCCATCCCCAATGTCGTGTACTGCGAATGCGGCGAAGCCAGCCTGTCCCACTGCATCTGCCCCGGTTGCGGCAAATACAAGGGACGCCAGTACACCAAGGCTGCAGATGCCTAAAGACATCTGTCTCGCCGTGGACGCCATGGGGGGAGACTTCGGCCCGGAAATAAACATTCCGGGCTCCCTCGCGGCTGCCCGTGAGACTGGGGTCAGACTCATCCTTGTGGGCGACGAACCGTCCATCCGCAAGGAATTGGACAGGCACGCCCATGCGGACGTGCGTTTCGAAATCGTGCATACCACCCAGGTGGCCGGCATGGCGGAAAAGCCTTCGGATGTGCTCAGGCGCAAGAAGGACAGCTCCATGCAGGTGGCCTTTCGCCTTGTGCGCGAAGGCCGGGCCCACGGCGTGGTCACGGCCGGAAACTCCGGAGCGGCCCTGGCCTGCGGAATGTTCATCCTCGGACGCATAAGCGGCGTGGACAGACCGGCGCTGGCCTCCATCATGCCAACCCTCAAAAAACCCATCGTGCTCATTGACGTGGGCGCCAACGCGGACTGCAAGCCATACAACCTGGTCCAGTTCGGCCTCATGGCCGAAGTGTTGGCCCGTTGCGTGCTGGACATCTCAAGTCCGAAAGTCGGCATTTTGAGCATCGGCGAGGAAGAAGGCAAGGGCAACAGCCTGACCAAGGACGCCTTTACCCTGCTGAAGGGCTCCTCTCTCAATTTTATAGGCAACGTCGAGGGCCGTGACGTCTTCACCGGCGAGACCGATGTCATCGTCTGCGACGGTTTCGTCGGCAACGTGGCCCTGAAGCTGAGCGAAGGACTGGGTTCGGCCCTGGCTTCCATGCTCAAGACGGAGCTCAAGAAGTCGATCTGGTCGCGCCTTGGAACGCTCATCGCACTGCCCGCCTTCAAACGTTTCGCCAAGAAAATCGACTACGCCGAATACGGTGGCGCCCCCATTCTCGGGCTGAACGGCATCGCCATTGTCTGCCACGGCAAATCCAATGCGCGGGCCATCACCACCGCACTGCAGCAAGCCGCCATCTTCGTGGAGAAAAAGGCCAATGATCACCTCGTGGAAGGCCTGCACGCCAACACGGAACTGAGCCTCTTCTCCCGTACCGGAAAGGCCTCCGCCCTCAAGCAGGAAGCCGCAGGCCTTTAGCCTTGCAACTTGACGCAGCCCCCCTCAAGGGAATGTAGGAATCCTCTCATGTCTTCACCGTGCTTCATTTCGGGCCTGGGCTTGCACCTGCCCCGGACACTTGTAACGAATTCGGACCTGGAACATATCGTCGACACTTCCGACGAATGGATTCGCTCGCGTACCGGCATTGCAACCAGACATTTCGCCCAGGCCGACGAGCCCTGCTCCGTCCTGGCCTACCATGCCGCATGCAAAGCCCTGGAAAATGCGGGAATGACCGCCCAGGAACTCACGCATATTTTTGTGGGTACCTTTTCCGGAGACTACAATCTGCCCAGCACAGCCTGTCTGCTGCAAGACATGCTGGGTCTAAAGGGCATCCCGGCCTTCGATCTGGCCGCAGCCTGCTCCGGCTTTCTGTATTGTCTGGAGACCGCCCGGGCCTACACCTGCATGTACCCGGAAGCCAAGATCCTGATCGTCGGCAGTGAAGTGACCACCTCGCGCCTCAACTTCGAGGACCGCACCACCTGCGTGCTCTTCGGCGACGGGGCGGGCGCGGCCATCGTCACCGGACAGGCAAACCCCGGAAGCGTCAAGGTCATCGACGCCATGCTCAAGGCCGACGGCTCCGTGGGCAGCCTCCTGACCGTCCACGGTGGCGGCTCGGCGTGCAAACCGGTCCTTGGCCAGACCATCGGACCGGAATATTTTGTCGAAATGAACGGACGCGACGTCTTCAAGCACGCCGTACGCTGCATGGTGGAAATTTCCGCGAATCTGCTTGAGAAAAACGGGCTGACCACGGACGACATCGATCTTATCATCCCCCACCAAGCCAATATCCGCATCATCGAAGCCATCGGAAAAAAATTGAATGTGGATTCGGAAAAAATCTACGTCAATGTCGACCGAATCGGAAACACTTCGGCGGCTTCCATACCCATCGCCCTGACCGAAGCCGTGGCCAGCGGCCGCATCCAGCCCGGTATGAAGGTCCTGCTCACGGCCTTTGGCGGCGGATTTACCTGGGCATCGGCCTTGTTGCAATTTTAGTGGTCGTTGAGTAACCACTCAATTCGCACATTTCAAGAAAACCACGAGGTCAATCATGAGCGAACTGGTCAGAACCGCCTTGGTCACCGGCGGCACAAGAGGGATCGGCAAAGCGATCGTAAAAAAACTTGCAGGCTTGGGGTACCAGGTTTATTTCACTTACGTCAGCAGACCGGAACTGGCTGAAGCCGTGTGCGCGGAAATCGCAGCCGATGGTGGCGCGGCCCGGGGCTTTCAGCTCGACGCCAGCGACTGGGACGCCGTGGCCGATTTTTTTGCCGCGCAGATCAAGGACAAGGTCAGCCTTGAACTCCTGGTCAACAATGCGGGCATCACCAAGGACGGCCTGATCATGCGCATGAAGCGCGAGCAATGGGAGCAGGTGATCCAGATCAACCTGACCGGAGCCTTCGTCTGCCTGCAGCAGGCAGCCAAGATCATGCTCAAGCAGCGCAAGGGACGCATCGTCAATATTTCCTCCGTCGTGGGGCAGATGGGCAATGCCGGGCAAGCCAACTACTGCGCGTCCAAGGCCGGCCTCATCGGGCTGACCAAGGCCGCCGCACTTGAGCTTGGCTCGCGCGGCATCACCGTCAACGCCATCGCGCCGGGGTTCATCGAGACCGACATGACTGAAACTCTCCCCCAGGACGTGCGGGAAAAATATCTCGAACGCATTCCTCTGGGACGCCTCGGTTCGGCGCAAACCATCGCCGACACCGTGGCCTATCTGGCATCCGACCAGGCTGAATACATCACCGGTCAGGTGCTCGGAATCAATGGCGGCATGTATCTGTAGCCTGATTCCACTTTACGTACGAATACACACTTGGGAGGATTACAATGTCTATTGAAGAAAAAGTCAAAGAACTGGTGGTCGAGCAGCTGGGCGTTTCCGCAGAAGAAGTAAAGCTTGAGTCCTCCTTTGTGGAGTCCCTGGGCGCCGATTCCCTGGACCTGACCGAACTGATCATGGCCATGGAAGAAGAATTCGACATCGAGATCGATGACGAAGACGCACAGAAGATCGCCACCGTCCAGGACGCCATCAATTATATCAAGTCCAAGTCCTAGGACCCGTATCGTCGTCATGACACGGTACCCCGGTCCGTCTGGGGTACCTTTTTTTTCATGCACAGCCGGGCGGAACGTTTCGCCTTGCAAGTCCTAACTTTTCGAGAAGATCATGATTGGAAAACGCGTTGTCATTACAGGCCTTGCGGCCATGACCCCCATTGGCAATTCCCTTGAGGAGAGCTGGACCAACCTTGTCGGCGGAGTCTGCGGCATTGGTCCCATCACTCTCTTTGACTGTTCCGAGTTCGACACAAAGATCGCAGGGGAACTGAAAAATTTCGAACCGACAAATTATGTCGGGGTCAAGGATGCCAAGCGCATGGACCGTTTTGTCCAGATCGCCGTGGCTGCCGGCAAGCAGCTCATGGAAAACTGCGGTCTGACCATGGACGAAGCCACGGCCCCGGAAGTGGGCGTGCTTCTTGGCTGCGGTCTTGGCGGACTTTCGACCATCGAGGACTTCCACAGCAAGCTGCTCAAATCCGGTCCGGGCAGGATTTCCCCTTTCTACATACCCATGCTCATCGCGAACATGGCTTCGGGGCAGATCTCCATCCACACCGGCGCCAAGGGCCCGAACCTGGTCACCACCTCGGCCTGCGCCTCGGCCACGCACGCCATCGGCTATGCGTACTCCGACATCAAGCTCGGCCGGGTCAAGGCCTGCATCACCGGCGGCGTGGAGTCGACGATCACGCCCATGGGCGTGTCCGGTTTCACGGCCATGAAGGCCCTGTCCACCCGCAACGATGAGCCGCTAAAAGCCAGCCGTCCCTTTGACGCCGACCGCACCGGATTCGTCATCGGCGAGGGCGCGGGCCTGCTCATGCTCGAAGAGCTTGAGCACGCCAAGGCGCGCGGAGCCAAAATCTACGCAGAGATAGTCGGCTACGGGGCTTCCGGAGACGCATACCACATTGCCGCGCCCGAAGAATCGGGCACGGGCATGGGCCAGGCCATGAAGTGCGCCCTGCGGGACGCCGAACTGGCCCCGGAACAGATCACCTTCATCAATGCGCATGGCACATCGACCAAGCTCAACGACAAGACCGAAACCAAAGCCATCAAGGCCGTCTTCGGCGCTCACGCCTACAAGATGCCCATCACCGCCAACAAGAGCATGATCGGGCACCTGCTTGGCGCTGCCGGCGGTGCCGAGGCTGTATTCACGGCCATGAGCCTGACCACGGGCATTATTCCCGGGACGATCAATCAGGACACCCCGGACCCGGACTGCGATCTGGATTACACGCCGGGTGCCAGCAGGGAAATGGACCTGGAATACGGCATCAGCAACTCGTTTGGATTCGGCGGCACCAATGCCTCCGTAATCCTGCGCAGTTTCAAATAACGATTTGCCGCCACAGCGCGGCTCAACAGAGTGGAGACACCCCATGGACGAACTCACCCGCCAGGATCCGCAGATAGCCAAGGCAATCCAGCTGGAGACCAACCGCCAGATTACCAAACTCGAGCTCATCGCCTCGGAGAACTTCACCTCTCTTGCGGTTCGCGCCGCCATGGGCAGCGTCATGACCCACAAGTACGCTGAAGGCTATCCGGGCAAGCGCTACTACGGCGGATGCGAGTTCGTGGACATGGCCGAAAACCTGGCCATGGAGCGTGCCCGGCAGCTTTTCGGAGCCGAATACGCCAACGTCCAGCCCCATTCGGGCTCCCAGGCCAACATGGGCGCCTATTTTGCCGTCATCGAACCGGGCGACACCATCCTTGGCATGAACCTGTCCCACGGCGGTCACCTGACTCACGGCAGCCCGGTCAATTTTTCGGGCCGCCTGTTCAAGACCGCCTTCTACGGCGTGGAAAAGGAAACCGGTCAGATCAACTATGACGAAGTCGAAGCCCTGGCCCAGGAACATCAGCCCAAACTGATCATCGCCGGTGCCAGCGCCTACCCGCGCACCCTCGACTTCGCCCGCTTTCGGGCCATCGCCGACAGCGTCGGTGCCAAGCTGCTGGTCGACATGGCCCACATCGCTGGGCTGGTGGCCACGGATCTGCACCCCTCGCCCATCAAGCACGCCCACTACACCACGACGACCACGCACAAGACCCTGCGCGGCCCCCGCGGCGGCATGATTTTGAGTTCCGAGGAGTTCGGCAAGACCCTCAACTCCCAGATCTTCCCCGGCATCCAGGGCGGACCGCTCATGCACGTCATCGCGGCCAAGGCCGTGGCCTTCGCCGAGGCCCTGCGTCCCGAGTTCAAGGCATACCAGCAGCAGGTTCTCGACAACGCCGCCACCCTGGCCAAGGAACTGACCGACGCCGGATACCACCTTGTCTCCGGCGGCACGGACAACCACCTCATGCTGGTGGACCTGACCGCTCAGGACATCACCGGCAAGGACGCCGAGATCGGCCTCGACAAGGGCGGCATCACCGTCAACAAGAACACCGTGCCCTTCGAGACCCGCTCGCCCTTCGTCACCTCCGGGGTGCGCCTGGGCACTCCGGCCCTGACCACACGTGGCATGAAAAACGACGACATGCGCAAGGTGGCCAAATGGATTGTCGCCATCCTCGAGAACCTGGACAACGAGTCCAGACTGACCGAGATCCGGCTTGACGTGGAGAAATTCGCGGGCCAGTTCCCGCTTTTCGCCTGGTAGACCAAGCTTTTTTCTACCGCCTTTCTCCAACCACAGGGCCGATTTGCAGGCCCTGTGGTTGATTCGTTTTCAAAGAGGTGACCATGGACAACCGCATTCCCTGGCCGGAATATTTCATGAGCATCGCCTACCTGGTGGCCGAACGCTCCACCTGTCTGCGGCGAAAAGTCGGGGCCCTGGCCGTCAAGGACAAACGCATCCTGGCCACGGGCTACAATGGCGCGCCTGCCGGACTGACCCATTGCCTTGAACTCGGCTGCCTGCGCGAAAAGCTCGGCATCCCTTCCGGCCAACGCCACGAACTCTGCCGCGCCCTGCATGCCGAACAGAACGTCATCATCCAGGCCGCCATCCACGGGGTGAGCATCGAGGGCGCTGACATCTTCTGCACCACCCAGCCGTGCATCCTCTGTGCGAAAATGCTCATAAACTGCCGGGTACGCGCCATTTACTTCGCCGAAGGCTACCCCGACGAAATGTCCCGGGAGATGCTGGACGAGGCAAAAATCCCGTATTCCCGGCTGGAGAAGCCCGCCGATGCGTGACGAAAGCTTTTTCATGGACCGGGCCATCCGCCTGGCCGAACGGGGGCGTGGACGCACGGCGCCCAACCCCTGCGTCGGAGCGGTGCTGGTGCGCGGCGGAGAGATTGTGGCCGAGGGCTGGCATACGGCTTGCGGCCAGCCTCATGCCGAGGTCGAGGCCCTGCGCGACGCACGGGCCAAAGGCATTGATCCGAGCGGATGCACCCTCTACGTCACCCTTGAGCCATGCAACCATCATGGCAAGACGCCTCCCTGCACCCAGGCCATCCTGGAAGCCGGGATCGCGGAGGTAGTAATCGGGTGCATCGATCCCAACCGATCCGTGGCCGGGGGCGGGGCCGACAGCCTGAGAAACAAGGGCGTCAAGGTGCGCACGGGCCTTCGCGAGCAGGAATGCAAAGATCTCATCGCCGACTTTCTGATCTGGCAGACCACTGCCCGCCCGTACTCCATTCTCAAGCTGGCCACGACCCTGGACGGCAAGATCGCCACCCGCGACGGTCAGGCGGCCTGGATCTCCGGAGAAGCCTCGCGCCGCGAAGTGCACCGGCTGCGAACCTGGTGCGGAGCGGTCATCGTCGGCGGCGGCACGTTCCGCGCGGACAACCCGATGCTGACCTGCCGACTGCCCGAATACGATGGCCCGCAACCCCTGGCGGTGATCGTTTCCCGTGAACTGCCGGACCCGGGAAAGGGCTCTCATCTTCTGTCCGCCCGACCCGGCCAGACCGTGTTTTGGACAACCGAGGCGCAAAGCCGCTCCGGGCGGGCCACGCAGCTTACGGAACTGGGCGTCACGGTTTGGGGGCTGCCCTTCCTGAAATCCGAACCCGAGGCCCTCGACCTTGGCGCGGGGCTGCAACTGCTGCGCAGTGACAAGGGTTGCCTGTACACCCTGACCGAGGGCGGCGGACACCTGGCCGGTTCCATGCAAAGACAGGGGCTGGTCGACGAACTGCGCATCTTCCAGGCCATGAAAGTTCTGGGCGACGAAGAGGCCCGCTCGGCATTTGCCGGACGCGAGGCCCTTTCCATGCAGGACTGCTGGGAATTTCGGACCGTGGAGCAAGGATTTTTTGATACCGATCTCTATCTCAGGCTGCGAGCAAAGGAGTAGGAATGTTCACAGGAATCATCCAGGGCCTTGGCCGGGTGGCGGGCATGGACCGAAGCGGCGGCGAAACCCGCTTCAAGATCCGTCCGGACTTTGCCCTGACCGACTACGCCCTTGGCGAATCCATCGCCGTGAACGGGGTCTGTCTGACCGTGGAAACTTTCGGAACGGGCTGGTTCACGGCCTACGCTTCCGGCGAGACCATGTCCGTGACCAACCTTGGCGCCCTTGGCATCTCCTCGATGGTCAACATCGAGCGGGCCCTGGCCGTGGGCGACCGCCTTGGCGGACACATCGTCTCCGGCCATGTCGATTGCCTGGCCGAGGTGCTGTCCGTCAGGCAGGCCGGCCAGTCCCGAATCTACCGCCTGGGCTTCCCGGCACCCTACTCGGCCCAGGTCATCCCCAAAGGTTCCGTGGCCCTGGACGGGATAAGCCTGACAGTCAACGATTGCGGTCAGGGTTTTTTGGAAGTAAACATCATCCCGGCCACGCAACGGGAGACAACCATTTCGGACTGGACGCAGGGACGGCGGATCAACATGGAGACCGATGTCATCGGCAAGTATGTGCAGCGCATGCTTAATCCTTGGAGCGAAAGTCGCACCACGGGCACTCCATCGGCCATCACCCCTGATTTTCTGAAAGAACACGGATTCTGATCGTCACTCCAGTCCGACAGCCCATAAACGAGGAAAAAAGATGCACAAATGCTCGGCCGAAGAGGCCATCAAAGAAATAAAGGCCGGGAAGATGATCATCCTGGTCGACGACGAGGACCGGGAAAATGAAGGCGATCTGACCATCGCCGCCGAAATGGTCACTCCCGACGCCATCAATTTCATGGCCAAGTACGGACGCGGCCTCATCTGCCTTGCCCTGGAGCCGGCCCTGGTCGACAAGCTGGAACTCCCCCTCATGGCGCGCCGCAACACCTCCAAATTCGGCACCAATTTCACCGTGTCCATCGAGGCCAAGCAGGGCGTGACCACAGGCATCTCCGCCCATGACCGGGCCCTGACCATCCAGACCGCCGTGGCCGACGAAACCACCCCCGAGGATCTGGCCACCCCCGGCCACATCTTCCCCCTGCGTGCCAAGCCGGGCGGAGTCCTGGTTCGCGCTGGACAGACCGAGGGCTCCGTGGACCTGGCCCGCCTTGCCGGACTCAAGGGCGCGGCCGTCATCTGCGAAATCATGAACGACGACGGCACCATGTCGCGCATGCCCGACCTCAGGAAATTCGCCGAAGAGCACGACATGAAGATCGCCACCATCGCCGATCTCATCGCCTACCGCTCCCGCAAGGACTCCCTGGTCCGCCGCGTGGCCGAGGCGCGCATGCCTACCTGCTACGGCGATTTCACCATCGTGGCCTACGAGAACGACATCGACGCCCATACGCACATCGCCCTGGTCAAAGGGGATATCTCCGAGGACAGCCCCGTGCTGGTCCGAGTGCACAGCGAATGCCTGACCGGCGACGTTTTCGGCTCCATGCGCTGCGACTGCGGCAGTCAGCTGCAGCGGGCCATGCAGATCGTCAATGACGAAGGCGCCGGCGTCATCCTCTACATGCGCCAGGAAGGCCGCGGCATAGGCCTTGGCAACAAGATCAAGGCCTACCACCTGCAGGACGAGGGCCGCGACACCGTGGAGGCGAATCTGGAACTGGGCTTCGCCCCCGATCTGCGCGATTACGGCCTGGGCGCGCAGATCCTGGTCGATCTTGGCGTGAAGCACATGCGGCTCATGACCAACAACCCCAAGAAGATCATCGGCCTGGAGGGCTACGGCCTGAAAGTCGTGGAGCGGGTGCCCATCGAAATTCCGGCCTGCGACGACAACAAGTGCTATCTGCACACCAAGCATTCAAAACTCGGCCATCTGTTGCATTTTGAAGCCGAAAACAAATAATTTTTTTTAAGGGAGTAGACATGCTGCACATCAAGACCATCGAAGGCCAGATGCAGGCCCAGGATCAGAAGTTCACGATCATCGCCAGCCGCTTCAACGACTTCATCGTCGATCGCCTCATCGGCGGGGCCGTGGATTATCTGCTTCGTCACGGGGCCACCCGCGAGAACATCACCCTCATCCGCGTGCCCGGGGCATTCGAGATGCCTCTGGTAGCCCAGAAAGTCGCGAGGAGCGGCAAGGCCGACGCCATCGTCTGCGTGGGCGCGGTAATCCGTGGCGCCACACCCCATTTCGACTATGTCTGCAGCGAAGCCACCAAGGGCATCGCCCATGTGTCCATGGACACCGGCGTACCCATCGGCTTTGGCCTTTTGACCACGGACACCCTGGAACAGTCCATCGAACGCGCCGGCAGCAAGGGCGGAAACAAGGGTGTCGAAGCCGCGTCCGCGGTTCTGGAAACCCTGCGCGTATTGCAGCAGATCTAGGGGAAATTCGTGACTCACAACCGCCGGCATCAACGCCGCTTCGCCTTTCAGGTCATCTATTCGCTGGTTTTCGGCCGGGAAATGTCCAAGGACTCCCTCATCAAGTCCTTCGACAATTTCTGGACCGAAGAGGAATTCGACATGGAGCGCCAGGATTCCTACGCCTGGACTCTGGTCGAGGGCGTGTTCGACAATTACGACAGCATTGACGAAATCATCACCCAGCACTCGCAGCACTGGAAATTGAACCGCATCGCCAAGGTCGAACTGACCATCCTGCGGCTCTCCCTCTTCGAGATGCTCTTCTGCCCCGACATCCCCATCAAGGTGGCCATGAACGAAGCCATCGAACTGGCCAAGGATTTCGGGGACGACAACTCCAAGACCTTCGTCAACGGAGTGCTCGACGCCGCGGCCAAGGGTGCCCAGCGCAATGAACACAAGACAATTCAGTCCGCCAACACGGAATCTTGAGGATAGCATGAGGCATTACGATTTCAAGCAGATCGAGGAAAAATGGCAAAAGGCCTGGGAAGACCAAGCCTGTTTTCGAAACGACATGTCCCGGGACGGCGAAAAATACTATGTCTTGGAAATGTTTCCCTACCCCTCGGGACGCATCCACATGGGGCATGTGCGTAACTATTCCATCGGCGACGTGGTCGCCCGTTACAAACGCATGCAGGGCTTCAACGTGTTCCACCCCATGGGCTGGGACGCCTTCGGCCTGCCCGCCGAGAACGCGGCCATCAAGAACAACACCCACCCCGCCAAGTGGACCTACGAAAACATCGCCTACATGCGCACCCAGCTCAAACGCCTGGGCTATTCCTACGACTGGGACCGGGAAATCGCGACGTGTCACCCCGGATACTACCGTTTCGAACAGGAATTCTTCCTCAAGTTCCTGGAAAAAGGACTGGTTTACCGCAAGAACGCTCCGGTCAACTGGTGTCCGAGCTGCCACACGGTACTGGCCAACGAACAGGTCGAGGAAGGCCTGTGCTGGCGCTGCGATTCCGAGGTACAGCAAAAACAGCTTTCGCAGTGGTTTTTGCGCATCACCGACTACGCCGAGGAGCTTCTGGCTGATCTGGACAAGCTGACCGAAGGCTGGCCGGAGCGCGTGCTGACCATGCAGCGCAACTGGATCGGCAAAAGCATCGGCGCCGAAATTTCCTTCAAGGTCCAGGACCTTGACGAAGAGATCCCCGTATTCACGACCCGCCCCGACACGCTCTTCGGCGCGACGTTCATGAGTCTTGCTCCGGAACATCCGCTGGTGCAGAAGCTCGTCGCCGGGACCTCCCAGGAAGCCGCTGTCAGCGAATTCGTGGACCGCATCGCCAAGATGGACCGCATCGTCCGCACCGCCGACGACCTGGAAAAGGAAGGCGTCTTCACCGGACGGTACTGCATCAATCCCCTGAACGGTCTTGAAATGCCCATCTACGTAGCCAACTTCGTGCTCATGGGCTACGGAACGGGCGCGGTCATGGCCGTCCCGGCCCACGACCAGCGCGATTTCGAATTTGCGGCCAAATACCAGTTGCCCGTGCAGGTGGTCATAAATCCCAAGGACATAAGTCTTGATCCGAAGACCATGACCGAGGCCTATTCCGACCCCGGCATAATGACCAATTCGGGACAGTTCGACGGCATGGGCAACGAAGAGGCCAAAAAGGCCATCGTGGACATGCTCGCTGCCCGGGATCTGGGCAAGCCCACGGTCAACTATCGTCTGCGCGACTGGAACATTTCCCGCCAGCGTTACTGGGGCGCGCCCATCCCGGTCATCTATTGCGATGACTGCGGCATCGTGCCCGTGCCGGCAAGCCAGCTCCCGGTGGAGCTGCCCCTGGACGTCAAGGTCAACGCTGACGGTCGCTCTCCCCTGCCGGATTGCGAAAGTTTCGTGAACGTCGCCTGCCCGACCTGCGGCAAGCCCGCCCGTCGCGAGACGGACACCATGGACACCTTCGTGGAGTCATCCTGGTATTTCGCCCGCTACACGTCGGCCCGCAACGAGTCCGAGGCCTTCGACCCGGCCGAGGTTGCCTACTGGATGCCGGTTGACCAGTACATAGGCGGCATCGAACACGCCATCCTGCACCTTTTGTATTCGCGCTTTTTCGTCAAGGCTCTGCGCGACGAAGGATACCTCACCCACGACGAACCGTTCAAGAACCTGCTGACCCAGGGCATGGTCCTGCTGCATGGTTCCAAGATGTCCAAATCCAAGGGCAACGTAGTCGACCCCGACGAGATGATCGCCAAGTACGGAGCGGACACCGTTCGCCTGTTCTGCCTTTTCGCCGCGCCGCCGGAAAAGGATCTGGAATGGAACGACAAGGGCATCGAGGGTTCAAGCCGTTTTCTGAACCGCCTGTGGCGACTGGTGGACGAACTCGATGACATCCTCTCCCCCGTCGGCACATGCGTGAGCGTGGAAGGTACGCTCGGCGAGGCCGAGGCCGAACTGCGCCGCAAGGAACACGACACCGTGCGCAGGGTGGAGCGCGACATCGAAAACAAATTCCAGTTCAACACGGCCATTGCCGCCATGATGGAGCTGGTCAACACCCTCTACGCGACCAAGGACGACCTGCGCGGCAGCAAGCACGGCCCGCGCCTTTTGTCATCGGCCATCTCTTCCCTGCTGGTGACCCTGTCGCCCATCGCCCCGCACGTCTGCGAAGAAGTCTGGAACCGCATGGGGTACACCAGGACCCTGGCCGCCGAACCCTGGCCCATTCACGACCCCGAAGCCCTCAAGACCAACGAGGTGACCGTGGTTTTGCAGGTCAACGGCAAGCTTCGCGGCCAGATCACGGTGGCGGCGGATGCGACCTCGGAAGAAATAGAGACTCAGGCCATGAACGATCAAAACGTCTCACGACACATCGAGGGCAAAACAATTGTCAAAACAATCGTCATTCCCGGAAAACTGGTCAACGTGGTTGTCAGGTAGCCTTGTGTGGGCGGTGCTCTGCATCGCCCTCCTGCTGCCCGCATGCGGATATCAGCTCACTGCCCGGGCTCCGATCCAGCTGCCCCAGGACAGCACGCGCCTCTATCTGGACAAGGTCACCAACCCGACCACCGAGACATGGATCGAGCCCATGCTCAGAAGCAGCCTGCGCGACGAACTGACCCGCCGCGGCAACGTGACCTGGGTTAGCCGGGACGAGGCCGAGGCCACGGTCAACATCGACGTGCGTTCCTACAGCACCTCCGACTCCCTGAAGGGCCGCGATGACGTGACCCTCAAGTCAGCGGCCAGCATTCAGATGGTTGTCACCTTTTTCAGCACCAAGACCAACGCCCTGATCTGGACCTCGGGTCCGATCTCGGCCTCTGAATCCTTTCGGGGCGCCAGTGAAATCCAGTCGAGCTCGGGCACCCTGCTGTCAACCAGCACCAAGCGCGAAGCGACCCAGGAAGCTGTAGACCTCGCGGTGCGCAAAGTGGCCGACCAGCTGGGCCAGAAGTTCTGATCCGGACATGACCAGACAGGGCTTCTCCTTTCTCGTCTGCGCGGACCCGGAACTTTTGAAGGACCGCGTGGAAGAACTCCTGGAAGGCCAGGATTTTGCCGTTCGAACTTTTTGGGGTGATGAAGAACTCCCGGATCGCTTCTGGCAAACCCTGACCGTTCCCTCCATGATGGGCCCGCCCAACGCCGTGGTCCTGCGCCGGGCCCAGGACCAGAACGACGAATTCTGGACCCGCATGGCAGCCCTTTTGGCCATGGCCAGGCCTTCGGTATGGCCCATGTTCTGCCTTGAGGGCGAGTGGAAATCCGGCAAATCCAACGTGCCCAAGACCGTGAGCAAGGGAAGATACTGGGCCGCCGCACAAAAAAGGGGCTGGATCTGGGAACATCCCGGCCTCTCCCGCGCTACCATCGGCCAGGAAATCGATCGCTTTGCCGCGCGCCATGGACTGACCTACTCCCATGGCGTCAAGAAAATCCTGGCGGAATCCCTGCCGCTCAGCACCATTGCCCTGCGCAACGAGCTGGAAAAAATCCTGCTCCTGGCGGGCCCGGAAAAATCAATCCTGCCCGAACACCTCGCGGCCCTCGATGCAGAGGAGGCCTTTGATCTCTTTGCCTTTCTGCGCTCCCTGCAAACTCCCGCCGGCCGTCAGAAGGCCTGGGACCGTCTCCTGAACGACCCGGCCATGGCCGGCGGAGACATGGTTTTTCCGGTCTCCTCGCTCATGCTGCGCGAAGCCCGCCAGCTCTGGCAGCTCCTGCACGGAGAAGACGGCAAGGTCCAACTCTACCCCAGTCTGAAGACGGAAAAGAAACGCCTGGCCCAGCGTCTGGGACCGGCGCGCATCGGCCGTTTCTGGGATATCGTGCTGCAGGCCGACACGGACATCAAGACCGGAAGGCTAAAGCCCGCCCAGGCCATGGAAAACCTCGTCAAGGAAGCCCAGCGCCTGTGGTGAAAGAGGACGCAGCCCACTATCTGGGACACCGCCAGCGGCTGCGCGAACGCCTGGACAACGATCCCCGGGCCCTGTCCGATTATGAAGTACTGGAATTGCTACTGACCTACGCCCTGCCCCGCAAGGACACCAAGCCCATCGCCAAAGAGATGATCTCACGTTTCGGATCGCTTGGCGACGCGTTGCTCGCCGACCCCGGCCGCATCGCCGAAATCCCCGGCCTGGGCGAAAGCGCTGCCAGATTCTGGCGGACACTGCACGAATGCCGCGCGCGCCAGGCATGCGGCGCGATAGCCCGCAGGGAAAAATTCTCATCGCCGGAACAGGTTCGGGACATGGTCTGCGCCCGCCTTGGGCACCTTACCAAGGAAGAATTCTGGGTCATCCTCGTCGACAACCAGAACAGGCTCATCTCCTTTGAACGCATCTTTCGGGGCACCGTGGATCAGACCGCGGCCTACCCGCGCGAAATCCTCGAACTGGCCCTGCGCCACCATGCCGGCGGACTGATCCTGGTCCACAACCACCCCGGCGGAAACCCCGTCCCCTCATCGCAAGACAAGGCCCTGACCGAAACCATCGCCCGCCTGGCGGACGACCTCGGCTTGCGCCTGCTGGACCACATTGTCGTGACTTCCGAGACCTTTTCCAGCTTCCGCGCCCAAGGCCTGCTCTGATTTTTTATTCCCAAATGGGAAAAAATCCATTTTTTTTCTTGCCTGGGGCTCCAGGAGCCTTATAATTGACTGAATTTGCTTTTCGCGGCTTGAAACAACGCGAATACAACACCACGAGGAGACCTCCATGAGCGAAGAAAAAACGTTTTCCCCGGAAAAAGACGAACTTCAGGGCGAAAATTCAGATACAGCCAGTGCCGACAGCTCTGTTCAGGAAGCGGAAATCCCGACCACCATGCCTCTTTTGGCGGTCAGGGACATTGTCGTCTTCAACTACATGATCCTGCCCCTGTTCGTCGGACGTGAAAAAAGCGTGCAGGCTGTGGACGCGGCGCTCAACGGCAGCCGCTACATCTTCATCAGCACGCAAAAGGACGAGGGCGTGGACGATCCCTCTCCCGAGGATCTCTACGCCACCGGCACCGTGGCCATGATCATGCGCATGCTCAAGATGCCCGACGGCCGACTCAAAGTCCTGGTCCAGGGCCTGACTCGCGCCAGAATCACCGAATTCGTACAGCACGATCCCTTCGACATGGTCAAAATAGAGACCATCGACGAACTCGTGGTTGAAAATCCCGGCCCCGAAGAAGAAGCCCTGCTGCGCTCGGTCAAGGAACAGAGCGAAAAAATCCTGACCCTGCGCGGCATTGACGCCGGCGAGATCATGAACGTGCTCAACGCCGTGAACGAGCACGGCCGCCTGGCCGACCTAGTCGCATCCAACCTGCGCATGAAGTCCTCCGAGGCCCAGCGCATCCTGGAAAGCCATGATCCCATCGAACGACTGAACCTGGTCAACTCCCAGCTGGTCAAGGAAGTGGAAGTGGCCTCCATGCAGGCCAAGATCCAGAGCATGGCCAAGGAAGGGATGGACAAGGCCCAGCGCGAATATTTCCTGCGCGAGCAGCTCAAAGCCATTCGCCGCGAGCTTGGCGACAAGGGCGGCGAAGGCGAAGAGATGGAAGAACTCAGAAAAACGCTGAACTCCCTTGGCCTGCCCAAGAAGGTAAAAAAAGAGGCCGACAAGCAGCTCTCGCGACTTGAGTCCATGCATCCCGACAGCTCGGAAGCGACCATCCTGCGCACCTATATCGACTGGCTCATCGACCTGCCTTGGAAAAAGACGTCCAAGGACCGGCTCGACATCAAGGAAGCGGCCAAAATCCTCCACGAGGACCACTACAACCTTGAAAAGGTCAAGGAGCGCATTCTCGAATACCTGAGCGTACGCAAGCTCAATCCGTCCATGAAGGGCCCGATCCTGTGTTTTGTGGGCCCTCCCGGAGTTGGCAAGACCTCGCTTGGCAAGTCCATCGCCAGATCCCTCGGGAGAAAATTCGTACGCATGTCGCTGGGCGGAATGCGTGACGAGGCCGAGATCCGAGGACACCGTCGCACCTACATCGGCGCCATGCCCGGCCGCATCATCCAGTCCATGAAGGACGCCGGAACGATCAACCCGGTCATCATGCTCGACGAAATCGACAAGCTCGGCAACGATTTCAGAGGCGATCCGTCCTCGGCGCTGCTGGAGGTGCTCGATCCGGAACAGAACAACTCCTTCACGGACCATTACCTCAACGTGCCCTACGATCTGTCGAAGGTCATGTTCATCTGCACGGCCAACATGCTCGACACCATCCCGTCGGCCCTTTTGGACCGCATGGAAGTGATCCGCATCCCCGGCTACACGGAGCAGGAGAAGACCATCATCGCACGGCGCTACCTCCTGACCAGACAGATCAAGGAAAACGGTCTCACCAGCGACACCCTGATCATCTCCGACGCGGTTCTGGCCGAGATCATCAGAGGCTACACGCGCGAGGCGGGCCTGCGCAACCTGGAGCGGGAAATCGGCTCCATCTGCCGCAAGTACGCGCGCCGGGTGGCCGAGGGCAAGAAGGGACCGTTCCGCGTGACCACCTCGGCGCTCATCAAGCTCCTGGGTCAGCCCAAATTCATGGATGAGGAGCGTGAAAGCTCCATGCCCCCCGGCGTGGCCCTGGGTCTGGCCTGGACGCCGTACGGAGGCGAGATCCTGCACATCGAATGCAGCCTTTTGCCGGGCAAGGGCAAGCTCATCCTGACCGGAAAGCTCGGCGAGGTGATGAAGGAAAGCGCCCAGGCGGCACTGAGCTTTGCCCGCACCAAGAGTGCGAGCCTGCAGCTTGCCGATGACTTCTTCGACACGCACGACATTCACATCCATGTCCCGGCCGGCGCCACGCCCAAGGACGGACCATCCGCCGGCGTGACCCTGGTCACGGCGCTCATGTCGGCCATCAGCAATGAACCGGTGGCCTCGGATGTGGCCATGACCGGTGAAATCACCCTGCGCGGGCGGGTCATGCCGGTGGGCGGCATCAAGGAAAAAATCCTGGCGGCGGTCAGTCACGGGGTCAAGAAGGTGCTCATCCCGGCCCGCAACGCTCACGACCTGGACGAGATCCCCAAGGAACTCAGAAAGCGAATCACGGTCAAAACCGTGGAAACCATCGACGAAATCTGGCCGGAAGTGCGTTCCCTGAAAAACGAATGATCCACCCCCTCGCTTAAAAATGAAAACCCCCGTGACACCAACATGTCGCGGGGGTTTTCATTTGCCGTGCCCGGGAGCGCGACTCATGCCCGGCGGAGGTTCGGGCCTTGTTCCGAAGATGCGCTTGCGGGCAGATCGATGACAAATCTGGTCCCGGTGTCGGGCGTCGACTCCACCCACATTTTTCCGCCGTGCCCACGAGTCACGATGAAGTAGGACACGGAAAGCCCAAGCCCCGTGCCGATGCCTGTAGGCTTGGTGGTAAAGAAGGGTTCGAAGATCCGGCGCATGACGTCGGCGGGCATGCCCGCCCCGTTGTCCTCGATCTCGCAGCGTACGCCCGAGGCCAGGTTCGATAGTCTGATCACGATTTTCGGATCTTCGGACCGCAGATCGCTCATGATCATGGCCTGGGCCGCATTGCGCAGCAGATTCAAAAAAACCTGCTCAAGTTCCGTCTCCGTGCACTCGACCGATACAAGATCCGCAGCATAATCCTTGACGATGTGGATTTGTTTGAAATCGAAGCTCTTCTTCAGGTCATAGTCGTTTTGCGCCAAAATCAGGGCCCGGTCCACAATGACCGGCAGCGAGCAAACCGCGCGTCTGGATTCGCTGCGGCGACTAAAATCGAGCATGTGCCGGATAATGTCCGCCGCACGCAAGGCGGCGTCCTGCATGTCCTGCACAAATGTCAGAATTTTGCGTTCCTGCATGTATTTCTCAAGCAGCTCCATATCCAGGCCGATGCTCTTGGCCACTTCGATATTCCTGTGAAAATCGGGACGGGTGCGCTGCACCAGATTCTGCGCGCTCTGCACGATGATCCCCAGCGGATTGTTGATCTCATGGGCGACTCCGGCCGCAATGCCACCCACCGAGACCATCTTCTCGCTCTGAATCATCATCTCCTGCATGCGCTTGAACTCGGTCACATCCCGTATCACGGCCAGAAGATAGCGTTCCATGCCGAGACTTATGAACTGGCCCGAAACGCTGCACGGCACATGCGCGCCGTCCTTGCGCCGGAATTCGAGTTCCATGTTGGTGAACTGGCCGGCTCTCTTCAGGCGGTCGATCACCCGCCCGCGACTTTCAGGATCGACGAACAGACCGATCTCAAGGGCGCTCCTGCCCACAAGCTCATCCTGGCGGTATCCTGTGAGCCGTGCGTAAGCGTCATTGACTTCGACCAGCAGGCCGCTGTCCGGATCCGACAGCGAAATGGCGTCAGGGGAGAGCTTGAAGAGACGCGAAAATTTTTCCTCGGATTGACGCAGCCGCTCCTCAGTGCGCTTGCGTTCGGTGATATCGCGAAAAATCCCCTCGACTCCAAGAACGGCGCCCTGCTCGTTGTAGTAAAGCCCGCTCGATGTGGCCACGAGCACCGGCTGGCCGTCCTTGCGCTTCAAGACCACCTCGAAGTCGGCCACGAAGCCCTGGGCCTTAATGCGCTGTAAGAAATTCCGTCGTTCCTCGGATTCGAACCAAAATTCCTCGTTCAATCGTCCGAGCATCTCTTCGGTGCTTTCGTAGCCCAGCAGGCGGGCCCCCGACGGGCTGACCATGGCGAGCCGACCCTCGGCGTCGGTGCGGTAGAAGACGTCATGAATATTGTCGATGACCGAGCGATAGAGCTTCTCGCTTTTGCGCAAGGCCTCTTCGGCCCTTTTCCGCTCGGTATAGTCGAAAAGCAGGGAGAGCATGACCTCCCGTCCCTGAAGAATGATGATCTCGGCGGACCAGAGGACGGAACGCGCGCTGCCCGTACTGGTCAGAAACTCGATGGGAAACTCCTTGAAGGATCCCTCCTTGCGCAGAATTTCAATGGCCCTGTCCCTGAGGTCCGTGTCTGCCCATATCCCGACTTCCTTGGAGGTCCGGCCGATCTGGTCCTCCTTGGCATAGCCGAGCTTCTCTACCCACCTGGCATTGACATCGATGAAACGGCCGGTGGCGATGTCGGAGATGACCAGGGGCGCGGGACTTGAATGAAAGGCCTTGGCAAAACGTTCCTCGCTCTGACGCAGCAGTTCCTCGGCCTCCTTGCGCTCGGTGACATCACGTCCAACGCCGACGATGGCCTCGATTTCTCCCGTTTTCCCGAGAATGGCCGAATCGTTCCATGCGAACCAGCGCCAACCGTCGACCGTCATGGCACGCTGCTCCATGTAGGCGGTATGAGGCGGGACAAGGAGCGCCTTCATGGCCCCTTCGGTGGCGACCACGTCATCCTCATGAATGAGCGGCATGAAGGTAGAATTCAGCAGCTCGGCCTCGGATTTACCAAAGGTTCGGCAATACGCTGGGCTCGCGTAAAGAAAGCGTCCCTCCAAATCGACCTTGACCAGCAGATCGGTCTGATGCTCCACGAGAAGTCTGTATTTTTCCTTTCTCTCACCCGCCTTGCGCACAGATTCCGCCAACTCTGCTGTTTTAGTAAGGACCCGTCTGCGCAAAAAGAAATTCCACAGAAAAACGCCCACAAGTATTGTGCTCAGAATTCCGAACACCAGGATGATCATGCTCCAAGGCAAAGTTGCCTGAACGGGACGACCGGACCATTCGTCCATGATCGCACCAATTTCGGATGTCGTGATTTGATCGAATCCGCCCTGGATCACGTCCAGAAGCTCGGCATTGTTCTTGCTCACCGCCCCGTGCACGGTCTGTGTCGAAACCAGTTCCGAGGCCAGACGAAACTCGGCACTACCCGTATGCTGGGCCAGATAATGCCGCGCCACCGGCACGTCCGAGATGAACACCTTGATCTCACCTGAAATTGCCGCCCCGACAAGCTCGCGCGCACCTGGAAACGTGGCGAACCGCAGCTCCGGATACCGGGACAGGGCCACGTCCCGCGCAGCGTCCCCTCCGACAATCCCTACCGAAAACCCAGCGAGATCTTTGACATTCTTGATCCCCCCAAGCTGATCATGAAAAAATATGCCCGATGGAATGACAGCGATTTGTGTTGTCAGGTCGAACAGCTCCTCACGCTTCGGCGTCCGCGCCATCCCCCCAATCGCATCAGCCCTTCCGTCCCTGACCGCGTCCAGGGCGGCACTCCACTCCATGAGCTGGAATTCGACAGCGATGCCGGTCTTTCTGCTCCACAGCTCCCAGACATCGACCAGAATTCCCTTGGGACTGCCCGAGGTATCCAGAAACATGTACGGAGGGTAATCCTTGTCATCCGCCACAACAATCTTCTCGGGAGCAGCCAGCGCATCCGAGACAGGAAAAAGCAGGGAGAAGAGGAAAAGAAACGCGTGTGTCCAAAGACAGATCGCGAAGTTTACGTCCTTTTTATTGCAGCGCATTGTGGCAGCTCACTTTCGAAGAAAATGCCGGGGGCGGAAGCATGGCATGATCCTTTGGGAAAAAATATCGCGGCGAGCCGGTTGTAACAGCCCGCCGCATGCGAACTAGGGCATCAGGGAATCACTGATTTCCTTGAATAGATCGGCCATGCAGACCACGCCGATGATCTTGCCTCCCTCCTCGACCACTGCGCGTCCGCGACGATAGTCAAGAAAGACCTCAAGTACGCGGGCCAGCGGATCGTTGGGCCTCAGCATGGGGATGTCATGTTGCAGGCATTCCGAGATACGGACCTGGGAGCAGCTGCGGCAGGCATGGGCAAAGGCACTGTCCCAGTCCACCTCGTTGCCGTCCAGAACGGAGCCCTTGAGCAGGCACGGACCAATGCCCTGGATCAGATTCCACATGGAAAGCACGCCAATGAATTTGTCTGTTTTTGAAAAAACCAGCACGAAACTGGTGTCCGCCTGTTTGGCGCGAATTTGGCGCAGGGCGGTGATGGCCTCGGAAAGGCTCGCGTCCTCGCGCACGAACGCAAAATCCTCACGCATGATATCCCAGACCCGCTTGCGTAACATCATGATTATACCCCTGTTTAATGATAATGAAGAATAGGGCCCGGCCCCGAACTCACTCAGTCGAAATCGGCCAAAAGCGCGCCGATGTGCAATTCTTCCGTCAGCGACTGGTTCTGATACAATGTCCTGATCCGCCAAGAAGCCTGTTGCAGATGGGCGTTGGTGATGCCGTTGGCCAGGGCGGTGTAGGCTTCGAGAAAGGCGGCCAGATGATCGCACACCTTGAGCATTCTGCCGTCCTTGGGGCAGAATTCGTCACGGTTGTACGGCCCCTGCAACTGCTCCCAGCTCACGACTTTCGCCCGTCCGTCCTGCATGATGGTGGACTCGAACTCCGAGCCTACCTCGATGCCCAGAAAATACTCCAGCCGATCCACAAGCCCCCCATACACCGAACGGTCGAGGATGGAAAAGAGGCGGCGTTCAAGTTCCTGGCCTTCATATTCGCGGATCAGATCCCCGATGCCCTGAACCGAACTCTTGACCGGCGAGATGATATCGCGGGTCAAGAGTTCCGGGATATCGTGAAAAAGCCCGGCATAGAAATTATTTTTTCTGCGCACCGGACAAGCGCCAACGGCGATGCTGAAAAAATAGGCCAGACACGCCACGATGAACATGTGCCCAAGGACGGAAGTCTCGGGGATGCGCGGGGTCTGGGACCAGCGTTTCTGAAAACGCAACTGCCCGCACATGAAGGCGAATTTCCCAAGCCGGGTGCTCGGCCCCTCGATCAGTTGGCGCACGCCGATCAGATCCAGATGCGCCTCCAGGCCGCGCCTGAAATTGTCCTCGATGTCGTCCATTTCCTCATCCCATTTGTTCATGTCCCGGATGAGGTGGAACTCCCACCTGCTGGCGAAGAGATGCGCGGCGTCGAGAATCCGAGAGGCCAGGCTCTGGTCGCCGCTGACCTGCCGTTCGAAATGGTCCTTCATGCCGTCCCAGAAATCCTTGCCCAGAGGCTGGACGCGCGGCTGTAATTCATTGAGCACCCAGGCCGTGAGCTTCTGATAATGGGCCGGATTGGACTTGATCTGGTAAAAGATGGGCGGCTTGATGTCGGTTATGACCAGACGATAAAGGTAATCGTAAATTCCGCCGCGCACGATGTCTTCGCCAAGGACGGCCCTGTCTCCGGGGGAAAGATTCTGGGAGTTGAGCTCGAAAAGGAGCCAGGCAACGATCATCTTGTGGGCCTGCTTGTCGACCTCCACAAGTTCCATGGGACGCATCTTGTCGTTCCAGCGCTTCATGAAACTTCCGGAAAAAACAAGTTGAAGCAAACCCTTGCGTATACTGGGCACTCTAGGCCTCCCCATGATGCCGCATCAGGACGGCGGATAAATTTTTTTCTCAAAAAAACAAGAAAAATACTTTACAAGCAGGCACAGGAAAGATAGCTCTTTCTTCCCTTATCCCACACGCATTGTTTCGTTACGTTGTAGCGGTTACGGTGGTAAAGCACAACCATTTGTGCATGTTACCTCCGATCTCAAGGTTGAAAGCACCCGCAACGACTCGGGTTTATCAGGCAGGAGCCACAGAAATGAAGACGTACAGTCCCAAAGCAAGTGAACTGACCCACAAATGGTACCTTGTCGACGCCAAGGACAAGGTCCTGGGCCGACTTGCAACGGAAATAGCAACCCGCCTCCGGGGAAAACACAAGGCCGAGTTCGCCCCGCACATGGATAACGGTGATTTCATCATCGTCATCAACGCGGACAAAATCAAAGTAACCGGTCAGAAGGCTTCCCAGAAGACCTACTACCGTTACACCGGTTATGTAGGCGGCCTTCGGGAAACCACTCTGGAAGAGATGATGGTCAAAAGCCCGGAAACGGTCATCACCAAAGCGGTCAAAGGCATGCTGCCCAAAAGCGCATTGGGCTTTCAGCTGATCAAGAAACTGAAAGTATACACCGGCACGGAACATCCTCACCAGGCACAGCAGCCTGAAGTGCTGGACATCTAATCAGGGATGGAGAAGATTATGAGTCAAGATTTCTTCTACGGTACCGGCAAAAGAAAGACATCCGTTTCCCGGACCAGACTGTATAAAGGCACAGGGAGCATCACTGTCAACGGTCGCGAACTGGGTGACTACTTTCCCCGGGCCACGTTGCAGATGATCATTCGTCAGCCCCTCAAGCTGACCAAGACCCTCGAAAAATTCAACATCGCCTGCCGTGTCACCGGCGGCGGACTTTCCGGACAGGCTCAGGCCGTGCGTCACGGCATCAGCCGTGCCCTGCTTGAATTCGATCCGGAAATGCGCGGCGTGCTCAAGCGTGCCGGTTTCCTGACCCGCGATTCCCGCGTCAAGGAAAGAAAGAAGTACGGCCAGCGCGCTGCCCGTGCCCGGTTCCAGTACTCCAAGCGTTAATCGCCCTCTGGTTTTCGAACACACTGGGGCAGAGGTGCACGCGCACCTCTGCCTTCTTTTTTTCAAGGAGCTTCCTGTGAGCAGCAAAAAAATCCAGCCGGTCATGGTTTTCGCGGATGCGGACGGCAATGTTTACGACCACCCCGACCTGCTCATGCTCGTGCGCCGGGGCCGCGAACTGACCCTGCCCCGCCCGGACGAACTCATTCCCCTGCCCGAAGGCAGCGACCTGTATCTTTTGCCCGGCCGTCACGCCCTGGGTCTTGACCCGGAGACGGGCAAGGCCGAGGCCATGGAAGAGCGGGCCGTGGCCGCCTTTGTCTGCCCGTCTTACACGCTCTCCGCCTCGGCGGCCTACCTGGCTGATGCCGACGCCCCCAAACTGCCGTTGTTCGCTTACGGAGCCATCGGCTTCGCCAAGGACAAGTTCTGGGTCGCAGCGACTCAGGTGGACAAGGACAGAAGACAGGTCTTCACCCAGGTCGCGCCGGAACGGATCACCAAGGGCGCCCAGGATCTGCTGAAGCGCTATCCGGAGAACCGGCTGATCTCCCATCTTTCGCGCTGCGCCCTGACCTTTTGCTGCCCGGCCGCCAAAAATCTGGCCCTGGGCCGATTCGAGGCGCCCCTGCCCACGGCCAAGGCCTGCAATGCCCGCTGCTATGGGTGCATTTCGCACCAGCCGCTGGACTCGGGATTTCCGTCCTCCCAGAACCGCATTGATTTCACCCCCACGGCGAAAGAAATTGTCGAGATCATGCAGCTGCACTCCAAGCGGGCCAAGAATCCGGTCATGTCCTTCGGACAGGGCTGTGAAGGCGAACCCCTGACGGAAGCCGCGCTCCTGACTGAAGCCATCGCCCTCTTCCGTGGCGCGGGCGGCCGGGGCACGGTCAACATCAACACCAACGCGAGCCTGCCGGATACCATGCCCGGCCTGGCCAAGGCCGGCCTTGATTCCATCCGGGTCAGCCTGAACAGCGCGCGCGAGTCCGTCTACAACAGCTACTACCGGCCCCACGGCTACACCTTCGCCGACGTCCGCCGCACCATTGTCACGGCCAAGGAGCACGGACTTTTCGTGTCCCTCAACTACCTTTTCTTCCCAGGCGTGAATGACGTGGAGAGCGAACTCGAAGCCCTGACCGATCTGGTTGCATCCGCCCGCCCCGACTACATCCAGATGCGCAACCTGAGCCTCGACCCCGAGCTTTACCTGGGCTGTGTCGGAGACCCGACCGAGCCGTCCATGGGCCTTGGCAATTTCATGAAGCGGCTCAAAAAAGCCTGCCCCTGGATCAATTACGGCTATTTCAACCCCTATATCGAGAACAAGACCCCCCTGCTCTGGACTTAGCCGCCGCCTGCGCGGAACCGGCCTTCCAAAACGCCAAAAAGAACCCCGCCTGGAAAACCAGACGGGGTTCAAATATTTCTCAGAAAGAAAAGAACGGCCTTGGCCGCCTTGCTGTCAGCTCATGCGTCGGCGACGGGAAAATCTATGCGGACCTGCTCTTCGCCGTCAATCCGCTCGACAATCTCGCCGATGATCCAGGCATCCTGCTTCAGGGCGCCCAGCCGGTGCACCACATCCTTGGCCACGTCCTTCTTGACGACCATGATATAGCCGATGCCACTGTTGAAAATCTGCAGCATCTCCTCCCACGAGAGGTCCCCCTGGGTCCGCAGCCATTCAAAAACGGGAGGGATGCTCCAGGAGCCGAAACGGATCTGCGCGGTCACGCCCTTGGGCAGGATGCGCACGATGTTGTCGTAGAAACCGCCGCCGGTGACATGGACCATGCCATGAATTTCCCAGTCCCGCATGACGTTGCGCACGGCTTCGACATAGATGCGGGTCGGCGTGAGCAGCACCTCGGCCACGGTCTGATCCGTGCCGGGAAAAATGTCGGCGGGCTGCAGGCCGGAGCGCTCATAGATCTTGCGTACAAGGGAGTACCCGTTGGAATGCACGCCCGAAGAGGCCAGACCGATAATGATGTCGCCCACGCCAATGCTCGAACCGTCCACGACCTTGTCGTTGTCGACCATGCCTACGCAGAACCCGGACAGGTCGTATTCGCCGTCGGCGTAGAAATCAGGCATCTCAGCGGTTTCGCCGCCAATGAGGGCGCACTGGCCTTCCTTGCAGCCGTCGACGATGCCCTTTATGACCGCTTCGGCCTTGTCGATATCAAGCTTGCCGGTTGCGAAATAGTCAAGGAAAAACAGAGGCTTGGCGCCCTGAACGATGATGTCGTTGACACTCATGGCCACCAGATCGATGCCGACGGTGTCGTGTCTGTCGAACATGAAGGCCAGTTTGAGCTTTGTGCCCACGCCGTCGGTGGAAGCCACCAGCACCGGTTCGTTGACCATGGACATGGAAGGCTTGAAAAGCCCGCCGAATCCTCCGATATCGTTGACAACGCCCTTGGTGTAGGTCGATGCCACCAGAGACTTGATCCGAGATACGAACGTGTTGCCCGCTTCTATATCAACTCCGGCATCCTTATAGGCCTTGTCTCGCTGGGACATGTACAACTCCTTGTTTCTTCGCCTTCAACCAGCTACGTTAATGCAAATCATTCTTCATCTGGAGGCCAAGTTGCATAATCTCACGACTGAACCAAGTAAAGCAAAAAACACGTCGTTGGCAAGGTCGATCCTTGTCCCGGCCTGTCTTTTCATTTTCATGGGGCAGGCTGCCCTGGCTGATATCATCATTGATTCCGGCCCACAAAAGGACACCGTGATGCAGGCCGGCGGAGCAGGGAACGATGCGGGGAGCATCCTCATCCATTCGGACCCGGACAACGGCTCGCTGATTCTGGTCTCACCGCCGCCAGCTCCACCGCAGGAGGATTCAGGCCTTGGCCCAGTTATCATCGTTCCGGAAATCAACATCGAGGAGTAGGACATGAAAACACCAGCGCTACTCTGGCGATCGCTGGAAGGCAGCACCGTGCAATGTCAGCTTTGCGCCCACTTCTGCCGTATCGAGGATGGCACACGCGGTCAGTGCGGGGTGCGCGAAAACAGGGGCGGCCAGCTCTTTTCCCTCTCTTATGACAAGGTCGCGGCCCTGAATCTCGATCCGGTGGAGAAAAAACCCCTCTTTCATTTCCTGCCTGGGACCAAGACCCTTTCCCTTGGCACCCAAGGCTGCAACCTGGCCTGCGCGTTCTGTCAAAACGCGAGCCTCTCGCAGCCTCCCCGCCAGGGCAAAGCGCTCGGCGGAGAGGCCATCCCGCCCCGGGAGATCATCCGCATGGCGCAGACATCGGGGGCCGCGTCCGTGGCCTACACCTATTCCGAGCCCACCATCTTTTTCGAACTCATGCGCGAAACCGCGATCCTGGCCCGGGAAGCAGGCCTGGCCAACATCATGGTCAGCAACGGGTTCCAGAGTCCGCAATGCCTCGACGCGCTGGGCGACCTGATCCAGGCCGTCAACATCGACATCAAATCCTTCCGCGAGGAATTCTACAACGACATTTGCGCCGCACGCCTGGGACCGGTACTCAAAAACCTGGTGCACATGAAAAAACTGGGCTGGCACATCGAAACGACCACCCTTATCATCCCGGACCTGAACGACTCGGACCGGGAACTGGGCGAGATCGCCCGCTTCGTGCACGACGAACTGGGAAAGGATACTGCCTGGCACGTTTCGCGCTTCCACCCCTGCCACCAAATGCTGGACCATGCGCCAACGCCGCTGGACACGCTGAAGCGGGCCTACGACATCGGACGGGCCGCCGGGCTCTCCCATGTCTTTGTCGGTAACGTGCCGGGATCGGATCTGGAGAACACCATCTGCCCCGGGTGCGGACAGATGGTCGTGGAACGGGTCGGCTTCACCATCCTGCGCAACAGGCTGCAGCGGGGCGTATGTCCCGGGTGCGGAGAAGTCGTCATCAGACCGGAGAATCTGGGAAAGGGCGATTAGAAGACAGCTGGAACGGATTCCTTAAAATTCAATGCCGCGACGAGCCTTGCCGCCCTGGGCGTAAACGTGCTTGACCTCGGTGATGTCCGAAACGATGTCGGCCAGCTCCACGATCCAGGACGGAGCGCCGCGCCCGGACAGGACCAGGTGGCGTCCCTGGCCCTTGCAGCGCGTGATCAGTTCCCGCAGCTCCTCTTCCATGAGCAGGCCGTGATTCAGGGCGTACAGGGCCTCATCGAGGATCAGCATGTCCACACCCCGATCAAGGAGCTCTCCTGCCCAGCGCAGAAGCTGCGTGGCCTTCTCGCGGTGGGTGTCGAAATCGGTGTCGCGGTAAAAGCCCGCTCCCGAGGCCAGAAAACGCTCGCCAAGCAGCTTTGCCAGCATCTCCTGCTCACCGGCCTGATCGCCCCGCTTCATGAACTGCCCGAAGGCAACGGTGAGCCCCTGTCCCAGGGCGCGGATGGCCTGGCCAACGCAGGCCGAGGTCTTGCCCTTGCCGTTGCCGGTATAGATCAGGAGCATGCGTCCCCCTCGGGCTCTCGCGGGGCATTGAGCCGGGCCAGCGTCGCCCGGACCTGGGCCAGGATCTCCTCCTCGCCCTCGACCTTGCCACCGAGCATGAGCACCCGGCCGTCGCAGATGGTCGTGTCCACGCAGGAGCTGTTCGCGCTGTAGACGAGGTTAGAGACAAGATGATGCCCCGGAACCATGCGCACATGCTCCAGATTGACCAGGATGCAGTCCGCGAGCTTGCCGGAAGCGATGCGGCCCGCGTCCAGGCCATACATGCGCGCCCCGTTCAGGGTGGCCGTGTCGAGGGCTTCCTGGGCGGGCATGGCGGTCGGGTCCATGGACGTGACCTTGGCCAGCAGGGAAGCGATCTTCATTTCCTCGATCATGTCCAGATTGTTGTTCGAAGAGCACCCGTCCGTGCCCAGGGCCACGGTGACTCCGTGAGCCTTCATGGCGACATGGTCGAACTGGCCGGAGCAAAGCTTCATGTTCGAGACGGGACAGTGCACGACCTGCACCCCGTGCCGGGCCAGGAGTTCCATCTCGGTCCCATTCATCCACACGGCGTGCGCAAGGATGAGGTTCGGGGCCAGCAGGCCCAGCTCGTGCAGATACTCCACCGGCCGTTTGCCATGCTTGGCCAGGCAATCCTCGACCTCTTTTTGCGTCTCCGAGAGGTGCAGATGCACCAGAAGCCCGTGGCGGTTCGCGTATTCCCCCAGCCAGCGTAAGGAATCCGAGGACACGGTGTAGATGGCGTGAGGCCCGAGAATGAACTGGATGCGGTCCGGAAACGCGGCGCTGACGGCGTGCAGATCCATGACCTGACGCTTCATGGTCTCGGCGCGGGCCGGATCGTCGAAATCGAAAAAGGCGGCGGACAGGGCCGCGCGCATGCCCATCTCGGTCACGGCGCGGGCCGTGCCCTTCCAATGCCAGTACATGTCGGCGAAAAAAGTCGTCCCGGACTTGATCATCTCAAGGCAGGCCAGCTTCGCCCCCCAGTAGATGTCATCCTCGCCAAGCCGGGCCTCGAAAGGCCAGATGTGATCGGCAAGCCAGGTGTGCAGATCCATGTCGTCGGCATAGCCGCGCATGAGCGTCATGGCGGCGTGGGTATGGGCGTTGTGGAAGGACGGCAGGATGGCCTTGCCCAACCCGTCGATGACAACGTCGGCGGACGAATCCACGTCCGTTCCGATGGAGTCGAAGCGATTGCCCTTGATGAGCACATCAACCAACTCTCCATTCAGGCGCACTTTTTTTATCAGGACACTCAAGGGGCCACCTCCGTTGTTTGGAGGTACCTGATAACGGCATCCCCCAGGCGTTGTCCATAGAAAGGCCCTGGCGCCGCCACCAGAAAGATCGACATTTCCCGCGAATGCGCCCTTCTCTTTTGCCGCCGGCTCATTTATACTCATGTGCACGAAATTCATGGAACACGAGGTATTGAAATGAAAAACACAGACGCGGACCCAAAATCGGGCGACACCATACTCTCCACGCTGCGAGGCAAGATAACGGCGACGATCCTGACCCTGCTGGCCTTGAATGCTGCGGGCCTCATCTGGATCGCCCTGACCGCAAGCTCCGCCATTCCGCCGCTGTCGTGGAGCGTGGCCGGGATCATCCTGCTCCTGACCGTGGGGATCGGAGCCGTCGCCCTGAAGGTTCTGCACCGTGAGGCGCAGCGGGGCATCGCCGACATAAACGCCGTGTTCCAGAACATCCAGGGCCAGGAAGCCGACCTGTCCTGCACCATGGCGGATCTGGACAACCCGGACCTGAAGCACATCTCGACCTGCTACAACAGCTTCCTGGAGAGCGTGCGGGAACTGGTGGAAAAAATCCGCAAGATGGGCATCGACATCGCCCTCGACAGCACCCGCATGGCCAAATCCGTGTTCGACACCAGAAACAAGACCGCCGCGCAGGGTTCCATCGCCGAAGAAGTCGCCGTGGCCAGCAACGAGGCCAACGAGGCCATCGCAGAGATTGCACAGAACACGCAGTATGTGGCCGAAAAGACCACCAGCAACCTGAACACCGCCCACAGATCGCACACCGAACTGCAGGACGTCACGGACAAGATCCACAAGATAAACACCATCGTCGAATCCTTCCGCAACACCGTGGACGATCTGGGTGCAAGCTCGGCCAACATCCTGAGCATCGTGACCATCATCAACGGCATCTCCGAACAGACCAATCTCTTGTCCCTGAACGCCACCATCGAGGCGGCCAGGGCCGGTGAACACGGCAAGGGTTTCGCAGTAGTCGCCGAGGAAGTTCGCGAACTATCGCGCAGGATCAAACCCGCAACGGAAGAGATCTCCAACAATATCGGAGCAATGATCAAAATCGTCGAACGCACCCAGACCGAGACCGCGCAGATCCTGGATTATGCCAGAGACACCGATCAGGTCGTGACTGCGGCCACGGTCAATTTCGAACACATGATCGACGACTTTGAGACGGCCAACGACCAACTGATCAAAATCGCAGCCGCCATCGAGGAATTGTCGACCAACAACAACGACGTCACCGAGAAGGTCAACAACATCAATGCGCTCAGCCAGGAGATCGCCACGGACATGAACTCCTCGGCCACCTCGGTGGACGCCCTGAACTCCGTGACCGAGCGGATGCTCGAACTGGTGGCGCGATTCAAGACAGGGGAAGGAAAATTCGACACGGTCATCGACACGGCAAAAGAGATCCGCGACGACTATCAGGTCCGGATTCAGGGCATGAAGGACCGGGGGATCAACGTGTTCGACACACAGTACAAGGCCGTGCCGAACACGTCGCCGCAGAAATACGTCACCGCCTTCAGCGACGTTTTCGTCAAGGAAATGCAGAGCGTCGTCGATGACGCGCAGAAAAGAATCCCGGGGACCATCTATTGCCTGGCCATCGATCACAAAGGCTATCTGCCCATCCATCACGGGGCCGTTTCCAAGGCCATGACCGGAGACCCCGTCAAAGACCTGCTCCAAAGCCGGCACCAGCGCATCTACCAGAGCAACCGCACAGAACAGCGCAGATGTTCCCACACCGACCCGCTCCTGCTGCAAACCTACATGCGCGACACAGGCGAAATCCTGAACGACCTGTCCATGCCCATATTTGTCGACGGCAAGCACTGGGGAGCCTTCATCATGGGCTTTGACCCGCGAGCCATGTTCAACGAAGCCTGAAAGACCCGTGCTCCATTTCGAAAAGGCCGGACCGCTCCGGCCTTTTCGTCTCCATGCGACGTAATCATCCGGCCAGACCTCTGCGCATCCGATCCGCGCACAAATCCAGAAAGCAGGCATGCACGCGACTGTCCCCGGTCAATTCCGGGTGAAAGGCCGTGGCCATGAGATGGCCCTGGCGCAAGGCCACCGGGGCATCTCCCCGGCGGGCCAGGACCTTAACGCATGGTCCCGTTTCGAGCACTCTCGGAGCGCGGATGAACACGCCGGGGTAGGGCCGGGAATCCGTCAGCCCGTCAACGCTCAAACCGGACACGAAGCTCTCCTGCTGGCGACCGTAGGCATTGCGCGCGACACCCATGTCCATGAGTCCCAGAAAAGGCGCCTCGCCCTCGACCCTGGCTGCCAGAAGAATGAGTCCCGCGCAGACGCCCCAGACCGGACGGCTTGCCCCGAAATCGCGCAAGGCGACGTCGAGCCCGGACTGTCCTGCCAGACGCCGCATGCTCGTGCTCTCTCCGCCAGGCAGGACGAGCCCGTCCAGACCCTCCAGTTGTGCGCAGGAGCGGACCAGTTCGGCCCGCGTCCCAAGAGCCCCGAGCATTTCGACGTGCTCGGCGAAAGCACCCTGCAGGGCAAGGATGCCGATACGCATCACCAGCCCCGGCCCGCGAACTGCTGCGCGGCGTCAAGGGACCGAACCGCGATGCCGGACATGGCCTCGCCAAGATTTTCGCTGACCTCGGCCAGAATGGACGGATCTTCGAAATGAGTCACCGCCTGCACGATGGCCCGCGCTCTCTTGGCCGGATCGCCGCTCTTGAAGATTCCCGACCCAACGAAAACACCGTCCATGCCCAGTTGCATCATCAGCGCGGCATCAGCCGGGGTGGCCACTCCGCCGGCCGCGAAATTGACCACCGGCAGCCGGCCCAGTTCACGCACCTGACGCAAAAGCTCAAGGGGCGCGCCGATATTCTTGGCATGCGTGGCCAGCTCTTCGAGGGGCATGCCCTGCACCTGCCTGATCTGGCTCTGCACGGTCCGGGCATGGCGCACGGCCTCGACCACGTCCCCCGTGCCCGCCTCGCCCTTGGTGCGGATCATGGCCGCGCCCTCGGCAATGCGGCGCAGGGCCTCGCCCAGATTGCGGCACCCGCAGACAAACGGCACCTTGAAAGCGTTCTTGTCGATATGGAATTCCTCATCCGCCGGGGTCAGGACCTCGCTCTCGTCGATGTAGTCCACGCCAACGGCTTCGAGGATGCGGGCCTCCATGAAATGGCCGATGCGACACTTGGCCATGACCGGGATGGAGACGGCGGCCATGATCTCGCGGATCATGGCCGGGTCGGACATGCGGGCCACGCCGCCGCAGGCGCGGATGTCGGCGGGAACCCGCTCCAATGCCATGACCGCGCAGGCCCCGGCCTCTTCGGCGATGCGGGCCTGTTCCGCGTTGATCACGTCCATGATCACCCCGCCCTTGAACATCCGGGCCAGACCTGTATTGAGCAGCGCCTTGTCGTCATTGCAGTCACTTGATTTCATGCTGTCCTCCTGGTTGAGATTGGACAGTCGTTGAAACAGTCAGGCCGCAAAATGACAATAGTGGTTTATTGCGGAGAAAATATGGAGGATTTCTCCATATCAGGATTCGAGGGAGAGCAGAAGGGAGCGCAAGCCGTCCCGGCGGTCCTTGAGCCCGAGCTTGCGGCGGAGATGATGGCGATGGGTGTCAATGGTGGAGGCTCCGACACCGAGACGAGCGGCGATTTCCTTGGTGCCGAGTCCCTCGCGGATCAATTCGGCGACCTGGATTTCGGCCGGGGTCAACCCCTGACATACCGTGGACAGCCGATGACAAAAGGGCTCGGTCAATTCCTTAAGGCTCCGGCGAAGCTCATCGGCCAGCAAACGGGCCTCTTCTCCGACGCAAAGCCCCTGCAGGCGATCCAGGGTCGGAGAGATGCGGCGACGGACATTGGCCAGCACGGCCTGTTCAAGATCTTCGCGATCCTCTTCGCGCTGACGCAAAAGAACCTTGAGCGCCGTGTTCATCTCGGCCAGGCGCTCGGTCTGGGCCAGAAGCTCTGCGGTGCGCTCCCGAACCCGCTCCTCCAGCACCTCGCTGTGCCGGGCCCGCAGCGCCTCCTCTTCCTTGCGCCCGCTGATCTCGGCCAGGGTGCCTACGTAGCCCAGCAGATTCCCGTCCGGGGCGTGAACCGGCCGAGTCTGTTCCTCCACCCAGCCCACTCGGCCATCCGGGCGGGAATACCTGTACTCGGAACGAAAAAGCGGCTCGCCTCGGGTCACGGCTCCAGCCCGCTCGCCCAAAAGCCTCGGCAGATCCTGCGGATGAACGGTCCTGGCCCAGCCGTCCCCCAGGGCGTCCCTCTCGGACAGCCCCATCATCTCGCAAAAGGTCCTGTTCACGAAAACGCACTTGTCCTCGGCATCGTCAAAAAAAATCCCCAGGGGCGAGCCATCGACCAGAACCCGCAAGCGACCCTGCAGGATCGCAAGTTCGGCTTCAAGATCGTGCCGGGACTTTTTTGAATCGGTTGTCATGGAAAAAGCAGATAAAGGCTCATGGCGGTTATGGGAATACCTCTTTTTGCAGGTCCGCGCCCGGGACAGCCCCGCCAAAACAAACCGGCCCTTGATCCTGGCCCGTGCACGGCGTACGTACCTGTGAACGCACCCATACTGGAGTTTGCCATGAAAAAATTGATCCTTGTTTGCGCTCTTTTGCTGGGCATCCTGCCTGCCACCGAGTCCAAGGCCGGACCGTGGACCGCCCTTGAACCCGTCCGCCTCCTGGCCTCGGACACCTCGGCGACCCTGCCGGTGGGTGAAAAGCTGGGCAAGATCGACAACCTGCGTTTCAGGATCGACGGCGCCACAGTCATGTTCGAGAGCCTGACCCTCATCCCGGCCGAGGGCGAGCCCATCGAACTTCGCGCCCCCGTGCAACTCAAGTCCGGAGAATCCTCGGGACTGATCAACATTCCGGGAATGGCCACGGTCATCGACAAACTAAGGCTTGTGTACCGCATCACCGACGGCAAGCCCGCCACGATGACCCTGCGGGTCAAGCAGGACTGAACGGCAGGACGCAGGGCAAGCGCCGCGAAATCCGCGCACGAAGCTCAGGCACCCGAAAATCCGGGGGCACGCGCAGGAAACCGGACGCGGCAACGCACAGGTCCAAGCAAAGAATTGCGGTTTGCGGAATCAATGGATAGGGCCAGCGGAACAAATGCCCGCGACAATGGCGTTGACGGGCTCAATTCTGTTGCGTGGAGGCGCGGTTATGCTCATGGAAGACGAGGAAATCCTCTTTTCGGACATCAAACTTGACCCGGACACGTTTTATTTCCTGTATATCGGCGAAATAAAAACGGACTGCCTGAACCAATTCTTCAAGGAGACTCTCTCCAAGATTCACGGTCAGTCTTTCGACTTCATTTCCATCCTGCCGGATGTGCTCGAATCCTACCCGCACAAGAACACCATGGTCATAAACCCCATGGCCAGGGAGCTTTTTCGGGCCAAGGGCCGCAAGGTCAGCTTCCGCATCCCGCCACGGACCTTTGCCTCCCTGGTCTCCGCATCGGACACGGTCAATGAACTCATCCGCCAGCTTCTGGACAAGCAGGGGCATGTCTTCATCCACGTCTTCGAATCCGTACCCGAGCTGACCCTGGCGCTCATTCCCGGCGTGCGCATCCTCGGACCCAGCGGCCACATCGCCAACATCTGGAACAACAAACTCTACCAGCTCCAACGCCTCAAAAACGTCGCCCCGCTGATCAACTACCGTGTCTGCCAGGATGCGCAGGACATGATGGAAGCGGCCCGGGAGCTCTGGGAGGAGTGGCCGGACGGCATATTTGTCAGCCAGCCCTATTCGGCGGCCGGAGTGAACAGCTTTGTCGCCCGTTCGCAGGAAGAGATCGAGACCAAGACCGCGCATCTGCGGGGCAAGTTCTTCATCAGCCGCTACATCCCGCATGTGGCCGACCCCACGGTTTTGGGGATCGTGGCCAACGCCCAGGACGTGTTCATCGCGGCCACCGCCGACCAGGAAATATACGACGGCAACAAGTTTCGCGGATCGACCTTCCCTTCCGAGCAACCCGAAGCCACGCAGCAGGAACTGCGCGAGATCACGCGCAGGATCGGCCAGGTCATGGGACGCGGCGGCTATCGCGGCATCTTCGGGTGCGACTACATCGTCGACGACCAGGGCCGGATCTTCTTCGTGGAGGTCAACGCCCGCAAGCAGGGCACGACCATGGAGATGTGCTGCACCCTTGAGAACGCCCTGCCGCCCGAGACTCCGGGCCTGCTGGAACTGGAATATCACGCGATAATGTTCGACCGTTTCCCGGACAACAAGATGGAGATCAAGGAAGCGCTGAAGGGAATCTGCTGGCGAACCTACAACTTCAAGCTCGAACACGAGGCCGAAACCGAGCACATCGTCCCCGTGGACGAGGACGAGCGGACCCTCTTTCGACAGATCGTGAGCAACGGCCAGGAGCACGGCGTGATCGTGGTCGAACACGTCGGCGGCAAACAGGCCGTCATGCCCGGCACGTTTCTGGGCAGGGTCGTGGCCGTGGCCCGGGACCGCTGCCTGCTCGATGAAGACATTCGCCTGGGCATCGAGCAACTGAATGGCTCCATCCGCAAACACTCACAAACACAGGAATCAAGCGAGGATGACAAGTAATGAGCATCAATGCCCTGGACACGTTTACGACGGATCTCTTTGAAAAACTGTTCACCGTGAAGAATGACGCCGCGCCATCGGATGAAGCGCGTCAGACCATTGCCGAACTTTTCAGGCAGGCCGAGGCCGAAACGCTGACCGGTCCCATCGTCGCCCTTTTCGCCGCGCTGGAAAAATTCCACGACGACCGGGGCTGGACTCCGGAGCAGCTGGGCATGACACGAGACGGCCTCGCGGCCCTGGCCGTGAAGCATGAACAGATCGACGAACACAGGGTCACCGTAGGTGGCCGCGTCGGCAAGGCCCTGTCCATCGTCGATGCCGCCCAGGAGCGGGTCGCCGAGTATCTGGACCGACACCCCCGGGAAGCCCCGAGCGGTATCGAGGTCTGGGACCGGATGCTTGAGAACCAGGCGCGCATCAAAAAAGTCCTGGGCATGAGCGAGGACGACTGGAACTCCTATTCCGGCCAGCTTCGGCATGCCATCGAGTCCGTCGAGACCCTGTCCAAGGTGATCGACCTGCCCGCCAAGGCCGTGCAGGACGTGCTGCGGGTCACCAAGACCTACCGCATGCGCCTCACCCCCTATTACGCGAGCCTGATCCTGCCGGGCCAGGTCAACGACCCGGTCCTTTTGCAGTCCGTGCCTACCGGAGAGATGATCGACAACGCCGGCGTCGAGATCCCTCCCGTGGCAGCGGACCATTCTCCGGCCCGGCTCATCGACCAGTTTTACCCCAGAGTGGTGACCATCAAGGCCACCAACATGTGCGCCATGTACTGCACCCATTGCCTGCGCATCGCCCACATCGGCGCCAAGGACCGCCTCTACGGCAAGGAAGCCTACGGCGAGGCGCTTCAGTATATCCGCGCCAACCCCGAAATCCGTGATGTGCTCGTGACCGGCGGCGACAGTCTGGTCCTGCCCAACAGCATGCTCAAATGGCTCCTGGGCGAACTCGACGCCATCGATCACGTGCGCATGAAGCGGCTCGGCACGCGCATCCCCGTGACCACCCCCCAGCGCATCGACGACGAGCTTCTGGATATCCTGGAGGCCAGCAGCGACAGAAAACCCCTGCGCGTGGTCACGCAGATCAACACCGCCCAGGAGATCACACCGGTCTCAAAGGCCGCCTTCCAGGCCATCTCCAAACGCGTGGCGGCGGTCATGAATCAGGCCGTGCTCTTGAAAGGCATCAACGACTCCAGCGTCAAGATGTGGAAACTGTGCGAGACCATTCAGGAAGCCTATGTCCGCCCCTACTATGTCTTCAATTGCAGCTACCGCAACCCGCAGTTCATGCATTTACGAGTGCCCGTGGCCGTCGGGCAGGGCATCATCGAGAGCATGTACGGCAACATCTCCGGTGACGCCATCCCACGCTACATCGCCACAGCCGGGGGCAAGATCCCATTGCACCGCACCAACGTGCTCGAACACGCGCAAGGCCACGTGAAGATGCAAAAACCCTGGAGCGGCGAGCAGGTCATGTACCCAGATCCCGATCCGCAAGAATACGCCCGCCGGGACTTCGGTTTCGCCAAGTACGAAAAATGATCCCGGCCATGCACGACAAAATCCAGTCATATCTCGCCCCCCGCCGCAGAGATGCCCTTGATCTGCTGCGGCGGCTGGTCGAGATCCAGAGCGGCAGCCGCAACAAGCCGGGCCTTGACCGCATGGCGGGGGAAATGGCCACGGTCCTTGGCGAGGTCTTGCCCGACGTGCGCACCCTGCCCTTCACGGAGCACGGCAACATGGTCCAGGCCATGACCGCTCCGGCCGCGCAGGGACGCAAGGGGATCGTGCTGGTCGGACACATGGACACGGTCTTTCCCGTCGACACGGCCTTCACCGCATTTCGCGAGGAAGGCGACCGCTGCCACGGCCCGGGCGTCTATGACATGAAAGGCGGCCTGGTGGTCGCAGTCCATGCCCTGAAAGCCCTGGCAGACCTCGGGCTTCTGGACGAGATCCCGATCACCGTGCTGTGCAATTCCGACGAAGAGATAGGCTCTCCCGCTTCCCGCCCCTGGATTGAAAAAGAGGCGCAAGGGGCCCTGGCTGCCCTGGTCTTCGAAGGTGGCGGAGCGGACAGGAATGTGGTCACCGGCCGCAAGGGTCGGCTCGGAATGCTTCTGACCGTGCAGGGGCAGGCCGGACATGCGGCCAAGGGCGGTGCAAAGGCCAGCGCCATCCTGGGACTGGCGCACATGGTCATCGCCCTTGAAGGACTGAATGACGGCCGGGACATCACCCTCAACGTCGGCCTGATCGAGGGCGGAATCGGACCCAACACCGTGCCCGAACTGGCCACGGCGGCCCTCGATGCCCGGTTCCTGACCCCGCAGAGCAGGCAGCGCCTTGAAAAGGACTTGAACCGGATTGTCTCAAGGACCACCATTCCCGGAACCGTGGCCACCCTGATCGAGCAGTCCGGACGACCGGCCATGCCCCAGTCGGAAGGGAACCGGCGGCTTTACGCCATGGCTCGCGAGCAGGCGCGAATTCTGGGTTACGACTTGCCCGAGGAACTGCGCTCGGGCGTGTCCGACGCCAACTTCATCGCCGGCCTGGACGTGCCGGTGCTCGACGGGCTGGGACCCGTTGGCGACCTGGACCACAGCGATCTGGAGTTTATTCTCAAAGACACGTTGTCCGAAAGAGCGGCGCTGACGGCGGCAACCATCGCAGCAATCTGGAATCATGCAACAAGCGCATGATTTTTCCAACCTCGCGCAATTTGACAGGATGAATGATCTTCAGCATAGAAGATCAACAACGTAGTGGATTTTTTATCCTTGATTCACAACAATTCATCGATGGAGGTGCTTATGGTTGGAAGAAAATGGCTGGTCGCCCTTGTGGTCGTACTCGGAATGGCGGTAACGGCGCCCCATGCAATGGCCAAGCAGGACATCCTCTTCGGCGGAGCGTCGATCACCGGCGTCTACTACCAGGTCGCATTGCAACTCAGCAACATGATGAACAAGCATGCAGCCGACAAGTACAACTACATTGGTCGCCCCACCGGCGGCTCGGTTTTCAACATCAATGCCATTGACCGTGGCGCGTTTGACTTCGCCGTGGCCCAGTCCGACCGCAACTGGCAGGGCTTCAACGGCGCCGCTGACTGGGAAGGAAAGCCCGTCAAGGGTCTGCGCAGCGTGTTCAGCATGCATCCCGAGACCGTTCTGCTGGTCACCCGCAAGGACACCGGCATCAAGACCGTCATGGACATGAAGGGCAAGCGGATCAACATCGGCAACCCCGGCTCCGGCCAGCGCGGCAATGCCGAAGACGTCCTGCGCATCTACGGCCTGGACTTCAACAAGGATTTCAGCGCCGAGGCACTGCAGCAGGCTGAAGCCTCCCGCGCTCTGGTCGACCAGAAGGTCGACGCCTTCTTCTTCACCGTCGGCAACCCCAGCGCCGCTGTCGAAGAGCCTGCCCAGTCCGTCGAACTTGACATCGTCCCCATCAATTCGGACGGCATCAAGGACTTCGTAGCCAAGCATCCCTATTACATCATGACCAAGATCCCGGCCGGCACCTACAAGGGTGTGGACAAGGACGTCGAGACCTACGCCGTGACCGCGACCGTCATCTCCAATGACTCCGTGTCCGAAGAAGTGGTCTACGACATGGTCAAGACCGTTTTCGAGAACCTGGACGAACTCAAAGCCTCCCACGCTGCTTTCCGCAACCTGAATCCCAAGGAAATGCTGCAGGGCCTCTCCGCCCCGCTGCATCCCGGTGCGATCAAGTACTACAAGGAAAAAGGTTGGATGTAGCCTCATCCTGACAAGGGGGCCACGCGGCCCCTTTGTCTGTTTGAAAGGCCCGCATTTTTCTTCCGCCTCACTTCTCTGACGCAAGGACACTGTCATGGCAGAACACGAAACACCCAAACAAGACAACGTCGCCCCCGGCCAGGAGTCTTCCGCCAGCATGAAGAAAGCTGCCGAAGACCTCGTGGCCATGGTCGAAGCAGGGGCGCGGGAACCCTCTAATTTCTTCGCGTCTGGAGCGATCACGCTACTGTGCCTGTGCTGGTCCGCCTTCCAGCTCTTCCTGGCCTACCAGCCCCTGAATTCACACATCGCCCGGGCCTGGCATCTGGCGTTTGCAGTGTGTCTGGCCTTTCTGGCCTATCCTGCCTACAAGCAGCACACTCCGCCCATGTGGGTCAACTGGACCCGGAAGGTCCTCCCGAATTTCGCCAGGCGCTCCATACGCACCTACATTCCCTACTACGACATGATCCTTGCGGCGCTGGCCACGTCAGGCGCGCTCTACATCTGGTGGGACTACGACCAACTCATCAACCGGCAGGGCCTGCCCAACACCTTGGACATCTGGATGGGCATCATCCTGATCGTGCTGCTGCTTGAAGCCGCCCGACGCTCCCTTGGTCCGGCGCTGACCATACTGGGCTCGGTCTTTCTGGCCTACACGGTCTTTGGGCCCTATTTGCCCGAGGTGCTGCGTCATCGCGGCGTGCCGCTCGATTTCATCATCAGCGACATGTACCTGACCACCACCGGCATTTTCGGAGTACCGCTTGGCGTATCCACGGATTTCGTCTTCCTCTTCGTCCTTTTTGGCGCACTGCTCGACCGCGCGGGCGGCGGAAAATATTTCATCGACGTAGCCTTCTCGGCGCTCGGCACCTTTCGCGGCGGCCCGGCCAAAGCCGCAGTCCTGGCTTCGGGCCTGACCGGGCTGGTCTCGGGCTCTTCCATTGCCAACACCGTGACCACCGGCACCTTCACCATCCCACTGATGAAGAAGGTGGGCTTTCCTGCATACAAGGCCGCGGCCGTGGAGGTCGCGGCATCCACCAACGGTCAGCTCATGCCTCCGGTCATGGGCGCGGCGGCCTTCATCATGGCGGAGATAATAGGCATTCCATATCTGGATGTCGTCCGGGCCGCTTTCCTGCCCGCGATCATCTCCTACCTCGCCCTGTTCTGGGTCGTACATGTCGAGTCCATGAAACTGGGCATCAAGGCCATTCCCCGTTCCCAACTCCCGCCGTTCTTCAAGACCCTGCTGCGCGGCTGTCACTTCATCGTTCCGCTGGCTGTGCTGATCTTTTTCCTGGTCGTCGTGCGCCGCTCGCCCGTGACCTCGGCGCTCCTGGCCATCGAGAGCCTGGCCGTGATCATGCTGGTGCAGCGTCCGATCATCGCCTACCTGACCATGTGCGCTCATCGCCGCGCCGGAACCCTCGACCCGAATGTGGACACCAGGCACTTCATGGCCGTGGCTTTCCGCCAGGGCCTTGTCGACATCTGGAACGGCCTGATCATGGGCGCGCGCAACATGATCTCCGTGGGCGTGGCCACCGCCACGGCCGGAATCATCGTCGGAGTGGTGACCATCACCGGCCTTGTCGGCCGTATCATCACCCTCATCGACACCATCTCCATGGGCAACGTGGTCCTGATGCTCATCTTCACGGCCATTACCAGCCTGATCTTGGGCATGGGCATGCCGACCACGGCCAATTACATCATCATGGCCACCCTGACCGCACCGGTCATCGTGCAGCTCGGCGCCGACGCCGGGCTTGTCTTCCCCATCATCGCGGCCCATCTGTTCGTCTTCTATTTCGGCATTCTCGCCGACGACACTCCGCCGGTGGGACTTGCAGCCTATGCGGGGGCGGCCATTGCGCGCTCCGACCCAATTAAAACCGGTGTGCAGGGTTTCGCCTACGACCTGCGCACCGCGATTCTGCCGTTCATTTTTCTCTTCAACACGGACCTCTTGATGATTTCCGGCGTGACCGCCACCGGAGACATCATCTGGCTCGACGACTACCTGCACATCGCATGGATCTTCTTTTCCGGGATGATCGCCATGTTCGCGTTCGCTTCGGCGATCCAGGGCTGGCTGGTCAAAAGCTGCAACTGGGGGGAACGTCTTCTGCTGCTGGCAATATGCGCCACGACATTCCGCCCTGGGGTATTTGCACCCTACCTACCTTTCGACAGGCTAGGCATGCAAATTTTGGGAGTCAGCGTTTTCTTTCTCCTTGCAGCATGGCAAATGACGCTTAAAAAGACCAAGAAAAAGAGAAAAGTCACCACATAAAAAAGGCGAGGCACTGCATGTACAAACGCATTCTTGTCCCCATTGATTTGCAGGAATCCGACGATCGCGCCCGATGCATGGGCCTGAAAAGATCGATTGAACTTTGCCGGCTATACAAGGCTCAATTGTACATACTGACAGTAGTTCCAGACATGGGAATGCCCATTGTAGCCAACTACTTTCCACCGGACGCAGGCGACAAGATTGTCGGCGAGGCCGAGGAAATGCTGCATGAGATGGTCGGCGTCTACATTCCTGACGACATCGATGCAAACTATCTTGTCGCACAAGGATCCATCTATAGAAGAATCCTGCGCATGGCTGAGAAGATTAACGCGGACCTCATCGTGATGCCTGCGCATCGTCTCAAACTACAGGACTATCTTCTTGGCACAAATACGGCAAAGGTCGTCCGGCATGCGCAGTGCTCGGTGCTGGTGGTGCGTTACGACTCCGAAGAATCCTGCGCGATCTTCGATCAGTCGGCCGACCAGGAAGACGAGGACTAAACGCGTTCGGCCTGCTTTTCACCCGCGCCCCGAATGATCACGCAGTCCGTGACGGCTGGCGGGCGGCCTCCCTTTTTCGGGAAGCTGCCCGCCAGTCGGTCGGACTTTTTTCTTTTTCCGGCCCCGGATCGTGACGGCCAGGTATCGGACAGGCATCGGGCAGGCATCGGGCAGGCATCGGGCAGGCATCGAACAGACCGGTGCCTCGCAAATCCGGACCTGTTTGCGTGCGAACGGGCCGAACCCTGCTCAACGCCCTTTACATCCTGCCCCGCTCCCTTCAGAATGATGTTTTTTGAAGGAATCCCATGAACCACTCAGTTATAGTCATCGGCGGAGGGCCTGCCGGTCTTCTGGCCTCTGCCACCGCCGCCGCCAACGGCGCCACGGTCACCTTGCTCGAACGCATGGATCGCCCGGGTCGTAAGCTTCGGATCTGCGGCAAGGGACGCGGCAATATCGGAAACACCGCGCCTTTAAATGAGTTCCTGACTCATTTCGGCAAGAATTTTCGCTTCCTGCGCCCGGCCCTGTCCCATTTCTTCACCACGGACACCGTCGAACTTCTGACCGATCTTGGCGTCCCGACCAAGGAAGAGCGCGGCGGACGCCTTTTCCCAGCCAGCGACAGCGCGCAGGATCTGGTGGACGCCTTTGTGCGCAACGCTAGGACAAAGGGCGTCACCATCCGCACCGGCTGCCGGGTTCGAGGCATCACGCGCAAGGAAGGACGGTTCGAGGTCTCCTTCGGCACTCAAACCCTCGCGGCGGACAGGATCATCCTGACCACCGGAGGCGCCTCATACCCCGCGACCGGCTCCACCGGCGACGGCTATGAGCTGGCCAAAAGCCTGGGACACGCCATCGTGCCCATCGCTCCGGCCCTTGTCCCGCTGATCACAGCCGGGGATACCGCCGCAAAGTTGCAGGGGTTGTCGCTCAAGAACGTGCGCGTTGAATTGCGCGTTGACGGCAAGAAGGCCGGAGAAGACATGGGCGAGATGCTCTTCACCCACTTCGGGCTATCCGGCCCCCTCATCCTGACCTTGAGCAAGGCCGCCGTGCGCGCGGTGGACCAGGGCAAAAAGACCGAGATCCTCATCGATCTAAAACCCGCCCTGGACACGGCCAAGCTGGACGCCCGCCTTCTGCGCGACCTGGCGGAGCATGGCAAAATGCACCTGGAAAACCTGTTGCGCGGCCTCATGCCACCCAAGCTCATCCCGGTCTGCCTCGAACAGACACGCCTGGCCGGAGACAAGGCCGCCCACCAGATATCCTCCGAGGAACGCAAGCGCCTGCGCCTGTGGCTCAAGGAACTGCGCTTTACCGTCAGCGGCTACCGCCCCATGCGCGAGGGCATCATCACCTCCGGCGGCGTGGATCTGTCCGAGGTCAATCCCAAGACCATGCAATCGAAAGTCTGCCCGGGGCTTTTTCTGGCCGGGGAAGTGCTGGACATGGACGCCGACACGGGCGGGTTCAACCTGCAGGCGGCCATGTCCACGGGTTACCTGGCGGGGCTGAGCGCCTCCGACGCTCCATGACCGCGCACGCACGTGAGGATTGCATGACCGCATGTTGACATTCCGATGATCCACGACCCCGCCCTTGCACGCACACGGGGGTTGCGCTAGAAGTTTGATGGGACTTTGCTTTCCAAGGAGTTTTTCATGACCGACTTCAAGATTCCGGCTCCAGGCGAACCGGCTCCCGCTTTTTGCCTCGACGGTGCGTCACGATCCGGGGTCAGGCTGGAGGACTACCAAGGACGCTGGGTGGTCCTCTATTTCTACCCCAAGGACAACACCCCCGGCTGCACCGTGGAAGCGCAAGAGTTTTCCGCTCTGAAGGACCAGTTCACGGAACTGAATGCCGTGATCCTCGGATTGAGCCCTGACTCCATCAAATCCCATCAGAACTTCACGGGCAAGCATGCCCTGCAAGTGGAACTCTTGAGCGATCCCGAACATGAAATTCTCAAACAGTTCGGGGCTTGGCGGCTCAAGAAGAACTACGGCAGGGAATACATGGGCGTGGCGCGTTCGACATTTCTCATCGATCCCTCCGGAGTGATCCGCCGCACCTGGCCCACTGTGAAAGCTTCCGGGCACGCGGCCGAAGTGCTGGCCGCCTTGAAAGCGCTGGTCTGAACCAAAAGCCATGCCGCGCGGACAAAACACCCTACTGACGGAGCTCAAAAGCCTCGTCTCCGCCATCGAGACCAGTGCGCGTGCAGGCAAATCGGTCGCGCTCAAAGCCCATCTCAAGGAACTTGTCGCATGGGCCAGACAACTCATCCTGCGCGTGCCCCTGGCCTCGTCCGCGCAGGCGCAGGAAGTCGAAGGCCTGAAGCGCAGGCTACGCGCCTCGAAAACCAGCTTCGATTCCATGATCTCGGCCTACAAGGCCATCCTGGACGCTTTTGAAACCTTTCGTGGAACCGTCGACCTCGTCCAGCAAACCAAACGCCTGGAAGAACTCCCCGCGACGCTGGACAGCATCCGTGAGTTGCGGAAACTGCATACCTTGCACGTCGTCCTGGATCATGATCTTTTCGAACGACGCATTCCAAAAGGAGTGGGCCGAGCTTCGGCAGCCACCATTCGCGAACGCCTGAAACAATTCTCACCCAGCCCGCACGCTCCGAGGCTCTTTCTCGGCGAGGTCGGGCAAATCGAAAAGCCCGGCTTTTTCCTCGGTCTGGAACAGGACCCTCCCACCGGGTCATGCTTCATCTTCGCCCTTGGCCACAAATACGTGCACTCCAAGATCATCGGGGTGGTGGCGGCATACGATCCCGAACCAACGCGCTACGCTCCAGAAAAGGCCACCGATTTTCTGAGCCATTTCTGCGATATCCTGGCGTGCACCCTGATCACCGCCCTGGAGCACGCCCAACTCGAGGAATTGACCGTGCGTGACGCCCTGACCGGAGTGAACAACCGCACTTACCTGGAGCGCCATGCCGGACGCATCCTCGATTTCGCGGCGCGCAAAAAACTCCCCGTGCACCTGCTTTTCATCGATCTGAACGGGTTCAAGGCGGTCAACGACACCCTTGGACATGAGGCGGGGGATGCCATACTGGTGGAGGTGGCCAGATCCATCAAGGCCATGATCCGCAAGTACGACATCTTCGTGCGCCTCGGCGGAGACGAATTCGTCATCCTGCTCCCGGGCACGGACGAGGACATGACCCGAACGTTCGTGGCACGCCTGCGCCGGACCCTGACCGACATCGACGTCAGCCGGGTCTGCTCCCTGGACACGAATCTGCGAATTTCCGCCTCTGTCGGCGCGGCACTCCACCAGCCTCCCCAGAGCCTGGAAAGCCTCATCAAGGCCGCCGACCTGCACATGTACGAAGACAAAACGCTTTCAAAAGACGGTCCGGTCGACAGGCATCACGCCTCCATAGCAAATAACAGCCACTCTCCCGGCAAGGACCGCGCAATACCATGATTGAATTCGACATCCCAGGTTTCGGACAACGCACCCTGCACCACCTGGTCCTGGACTACAACGGAACCCTGGCCCTTGACGGACGCGTCCAGCCCGGCGTCTTTTCGCGCCTGAGCCAGCTCAAGAATCAGCTGCAAATCCACATTCTCACCGCAGACACATACGGCACCGTACGCTCGACCTTCGGGCAGACGGACTACACGGTGCACGTCCTTCCCGCCGGCAACGAATGTGCGGCCAAGGCCGAATACGTGCGCGAACTTGAGGCCCTGTCCTGCGTTTGTCTCGGCAATGGCAACAACGACGCCGTCATGCTCGCGGAGGCCGGACTGTCCATGGCCGTGCTGCAGCCCGAAGGGGTCGCCAGGGCCGCCCTCACCGCGGCTCACATCCTGGTCCCCGGCATCGAAGCCGGCCTTGACCTTCTGCTGCACCCCACACGCCTCAAAGCCACCCTGCGCGCCTGACGTACGCGTCCACAATACGTACTCAAAAGATTTCTCAACCACATACTATTAATAATCTTTCTTGATTTATCTACTCCAAATAAGTAGAAACTGTACTACGCAAATCGTAATACAAAATCTCGAGAGAGGAAGGCGCATGATCAACACCCAGTCCATCAAATTCACCACCAAGCTGTTTACCGGAATCCTGTCCATCCTGATTCTGTCAATGATCTCGGTAATCGCGGTCACCAACGTTCTCGTCAAAGACGGACTGGAAAGTCTCGGCAGGGATGCGCTGGAGAACGTCAACAACTCCGTCTTCATCTCGCTTGAAACCCAGAATTCACTTTTGCTCGAAAAACTCGCCGGCGACATGACCATCCTGGAGGGAGAACTGGACCGCTATGGCTCCTTTGACCTGGATCCAAGCTACATGCTGGATCGAACCATCACCAATCAGGTCAGCAAGGAATCCAAGCAAGCCAACATACCCAGACTTATGCTCGGCGGGACCATCATGAACGGCAACACGGGCATTGTTGACAAAATCCATTCCTTGACGGGTGGGGTGACGACCATCTTCCAGGTGCTCGACGACAAACTGCTGCGAGTCTCCACCAACGTACGCATAAACGAGACGGACCGTGCCGTGGATACCTACATTCCTTCGGACAGCCCTGTGTACAAGACCGTCATGAGTGGCGAGACCTACAACGGCCGCGCTTTTGTGGTCAACGACTGGTACGTGACCTCATACAAGCCCGTGTACAACGCCGACGACAAGATCGTAGCGGTCCTCTTCGTGGGACGCAAGATACTGACCCCGCAGCTGCGCGAAATGCTGACCACCATCAAGGCGGGCGGTGTCGGCTACTTTTTCGTGTACAATTCCAAAGGCGAGGTGCTGGTCCATCCCACCCTCGAAGGACAAAACATTTTTGAGGTGCCCGGCATCGGGGATTTCTTTCGCGAACACAAGAATGGCTTCCTCGACTATGAGTGGAACGGAGAGCACAAAATCACCTTCACTCACCACTTCGAACCCTGGGACTGGCATGTCGCCGTTGGCCTGACCGATGACCAGATGGTTCGCGGGCTGGACACAGAAATCATCACCGATTGCATCTACGTCGGCCTGGCCGTCATGCTCCTCGGCGTATTCGTCGCAGTGCTGCTCATCCGCGGCATCGCCAAGCCCCTGAACCAACTCGCGGCCAAGAGCCTGCAGGTGGCCGATGGCGACTACACCATCGCTTTCGCACACCCGGCCAAGGACGCCATCGGGCATCTTTCCGACGCTTTGAACACCATGGTCGGTCGCACCAAGGAAATGCTCGGCGAAATCAACACCGCCACCCAATCCCTGGCCACCGCGTCCACGCAACTGTCGAGCATATCTTCCCAGATGACCGAAGGCTCGGCCCAGACCGCGAGCATGGCCAACACGGTCAGCAACTCGGCCGAGGAAGTCAGCGGCAACATGAACTCCGTATCGGCGGCCATGGAACAGGCCTCCATGAACATGACCACCGTGGCCACGGCGGCTGAAGAAATGTCCGCCACCATCCACGAGATCGCCCAGAACTCCGAACGGGCCAAGAACACGACCGCCAACGCGGTGTCCAAGGCCCAGGCCGCATCGGGCCGGGTCGATGAACTGGGCTCGGCCGCCAAGGAAATCAGCGCCGTGACCGCGACCATCACCGCCATCTCCTCTCAGACCAACCTGCTGGCCTTGAACGCCACCATCGAAGCTGCACGGGCAGGCGAGGCCGGACGAGGTTTTGCCGTGGTGGCCAACGAGATCAAGGAACTCGCGCAACAGACCGCCAAGGCCACCGAGGACATCCGCGAGAGGATCACGGGTATCCAGTCCGTGACCACCCAGACGGTGGGCGACATCTCCGACATCACCGGGGTCATCGCCGAGATGAACGAAATCGTGGGTACCATCGCCGCTGCGGTCGAGGAGCAATCCGTGACCACCCGCGACATTGCCGAAAACGTCGGACAGGCGTCCATGGGCATCACCGAGATCAACTCCAACGTGTCCACCAGCTCGTCCATGACCCACTCCATCAGCTCCGATATCGAAAAGGTGCGCTCGGCCTCTAACGAGATGACCGCGAGCAGCCAAACCGTGCAGCAGAGCGCGATGGAGCTCTCCGAACTTGCCGAACGCCTGCGGGATCAGGTTTCACGATTCAAGATCTAGGCCCGGCCAATGGGTGGAAAAAAAGGCCGCGTGCGGCCTTTTTTTCCGTCTGCAAACAGTTTTATCCAGCCAGGACTCAAACATAGCGGCCCGGAAAAACAAACGATTTCAAAAATTGTCACGTTATTTCGGGTTGAAATCAAAAAAGTGTTTGACAAAGCCCAAGCCTCTACCTAGAAGCGTTTTCTCGTGTCGGGATGTAGCGCAGCCTGGTAGCGCACTTGAATGGGGTTCAAGGGGCCGGAGGTTCAAATCCTCTCATCCCGACCACACGAAATGCCCACATAGCTCAGTCGGTAGAGTGCGTCCTTGGTAAGGACGAGGTCAGCAGTTCAATCCTGCTTGTGGGCTCCAGATTATAAGCCGGTCTTAGGACCGGCTTTTTTTTGTTGCGTGATATCCATCTTTTTCACAAAGTTCTTTTTTGGCCGCTTCGCTGCTAAGTCTTCGCGGTCAAACAAAAACCTTTCCACCGCGAGGAATACATGCACGTAGGCTCCTACACCTTTCAGGAATTCAAGGACAAAGCCGCCGAATTTCACGGCTATCCCGCCCCCGGCCTCTTGATAGGCGGCTACATGGTCGAGATGGCCAAGGCCGCGCTGCCGCCGAACATACTTTTCGAGGCCGTGGTCGAGAGCAAGAAATGCCTGCCCGACGCGGTGCAGCTCCTGACGCTGTGCAGCATCGGCAACGGCTGGATGAAGATCGTCAACCTTGGCCGCTATGCCGTCTCCCTTTTCGACAAGTACACGGGCGTCGGCGTGCGCGTCAGCGTCGATCTGGACAAACTCAAGGACTGGCCGCAGATCGAAGGCTGGTTCTTGAAGCTCGTGCCCAAGAAGGACCAGAACACCGAAGAGCTGTTCCGGGAAATCGAGGCCGCCGGAGACACCATCCTGCGCCTGGAAAAAGTCACGGTGCAGCAAAGGCTCCTGGGGCACAGCCACATGACCCGCATCGACAGTTGCCCGGTCTGCCGTGAAGCCTATCCGGTCAGCGACGGAGCCATCTGCCGAGGCTGCCAGGGCGAGGCCCCCTACGAGCATTCGCGCGCAGTTGAAGCCGAGGAATGCATGCCGACCCGCGTACCCGTGGCCGAGGCTGTCGGCCGCAAGGCGCTGCACGACATGACCCGCATCGAACCCGGCCAGAGCAAGGGCGCGGAATTCCTGGCCGGACAGACCATCACCGCCGGCGATGTCTGCCGGTTGCAGCAGATGGGCCGCAACAGCGTCTACGTACAGGACGAAAACCTGCCCGAAGGCGAATTCGTGCACGAAAACGACGCGGCGATCAGCTTTGCCGCCCGCATGGCGGGCCCCGGCATCGCGTACACGCCCGAGCCCCGCGAAGGCAAGATCGACTTTCATGCGGCCTGTTCCGGCCTCCTGCAGGTCAACCTTGAAGCACTGGAGCGTTTCAACCTGACCCCCAACGTCATGTGCGCCACGCGCCAGCACTGCGCCCTGGTCGAAGAAGGCCGCCTGGTGGGCGGCACCCGCGCCATCCCACTCTTTCTCAGCCGCGAGAACTTCAGCCGCGCTCTGACCGCGCTCGGCGACGAGCCGATCATGTCCATCGCCCCGCTGCGCCAGGCTAAGATCGGCGTGCTGGTCACGGGTACGGAGGTCTTTCAGGGACTGATCGAGGACAGATTCGCGCCCATCATCCGCGCCAAGGCCGAAGCGTTGGGGTCCACGGTCGTTGGCGAGGTCGTTGCTCCGGACGACCGGGTGGCCATCGCCGACGGCGTGAAGCAGCTGCTGGAAAGTGGCGCCGACCTGATCGTGACCACGGCCGGGCTCTCCGTTGACCCCGACGACGTGACCCGCAAGGGCCTGGAGGACGCCGGAATGACCGACGCCCTGCACGGCGCGCCGATCCTGCCCGGAGCCATGACGCTCATCGGCCGCATCGGAGGTGTACAGGTAATGGGCGTGCCCGCCTGCGCCCTCTTCTTCAAGACCACAAGCCTGGACGTGCTCCTGCCCCGTCTGCTGGCCGGCGTGCCCATCACCCGCCGCGACTTGGCCCGCATCGGCGAAGGCGGGATCTGCCTGCAGTGCAACACCTGCACCTACCCCAAGTGCACCTTCGCCAAATAGCCGCCCTTTCGCCAAAATGCCCCCACGCGTCCCCGCTGTCCGAACCGGACGGCGGGGACGCTCTTCATGGACAAAAGACCAAATAAGGACTAAATAAGTTCCATCTCGATTATCCGGAGGGCGTCCATGAAATATTCCACCCAGGTCAAACCCATCAGTTATCTCAAAAGCCATGCGGCCGAGATCGTGTCCACACTTTCGCAGACCCGGCAACCACTGCTCATCACCCAGAACGGGGAAGCCAAACTCGTGGTCATGGACGTCAAGAGCTACGAAGCGCAGGAAGAAACCTTCGCGCTCCTCAAACTGCTGGCATTGGGCAGGCGAGAGATGGATCAAGGAAGATTCCGGGACGTCGAGGATGTTTTCACCGAGATCGACGGCCTCGATCCGAAATGACCATGCGCATCTTCATTCTCGAATCCGCCGAACGGGACTTGAAGGAATTGCGCCGCTATCTCATTGATACTTTCACGCCCAAGCATTGGCAGGACGCATACGCGGACATCAAGAAAAGCATGCGCGGGCTGCAGGAATTTCCCCGCAGTGGCGTCGCCCCGGATGAAATCGCGCAACTCGGCCTGACTCAGTATCGCCAGATTCTGTCTGGAAAAAACCGAATCATCTACGAAATACGCGCCAAAGAAATCTACATCCACATCATCGCCGACACGCGGCGGGACCTGGGGTCCCATCTTGCCAAGCGCCTGCTGGAGCGCGAGCCCTGAGTTCGGCAGTACTCGGCGCAGCGACGCGCCCTGCCAACGCATCCTTGCCCGCCGCCCGATCATCGATTATCCATCCCGGCATCATAACCTCGGAGGAATCATGATCAGCATCGACCAGCTTCTCGTCTTCAGCCTGACCTCGCTCCTGCTCATCTTCACCCCCGGCCCGGACATCATCTACGTGCTGACCCGAGGCGTGGCCCAGGGGCGCTCGGCCGCGCTGGCCGCCGCCATGGGGTTCAGCCTGGGCAATATCGGGCACACCCTGCTTGCGGTCTTCGGACTTTCGGCCATCCTGGCTTCGTCGGCCTTGGCCTTCACCCTGGTCAAGGTCGCGGGCGGCATCTACCTGCTCTACCTCGGCTTCAAGCTCTGGACGGCGGACCCGGCGCTGGTCCTCTCTGGACACGGGGAAGACAAGACGGCCCGCATCATCTTTCGCCAATCGATCCTCGCCAATCTGCTCAACCCCAAGGTCGCGATCTTTTTCCTGGCCTTCTTTCCGCAGTTCGTGCGCCCCGACCAGGGGCACCCGGCCATGCAGATGATGATCCTCGGCCTGACCTTCGTCGTTTTGACCATGCTCGGCTTCGGGCTGGTGGCCTTTGGCGCGGGTGCGCTCAACTCCCGCCTGGCGGCCCGCCCCTCCCTCTCGGCCTGGCTGCACAAGGGCGCCGGGGCCATCCTCATGCTGCTCGGCCTGCGCCTGATCTGGGCCGACCGCTAGCCCAAAAAAAAGGCGGGCCGCATCCGGTCCGCCTTCATTTTCATCTTTTACAGGAAAACTACATCCAGCGCTTCCTGGCCAGCAAAAGCCAGGCGAGCAGACAGCCACCGACGGCGATCCCGGAGACAATGGCGAAGGCATGGGGCGAAGCCTGAAAAGGCGTCGCGATGTTCATGCCGTAAACACCAGAGATAATGTTGGGGATCATGAGGATGATGGTAAATCCCGTCAGGAATTTCATGACCATGTTCATGTTGTTGGAGATGATGGAGGCGAACGCGTCCATGGTCCCGGACAGGATGTCGCTGTGGATCTTGGACATGTCGATAGCCTGCCGGTTCTCGGTGATGGCGTCCTCCAGCAGATCGGACTGATCCTCGGTCAACTGGATGGTGCGCATGCGCAGAACCTTGTCCATGATGATGTCGTTGGCCTTGAGGGAGGTCGTGAAGTAGACCAGACTCTTCTCGATGCCCAGAAGCTCGATGAGTTCCTCATTGCGCATGGACTGCTGCAGGCGATGTTCGATCACGTCCGAACGCCTGATGATGTCTTTCAGGAAACGCAGGTAAATGAGCGACGTGCGCTGCATGAGATGGATGGCGAAACGCATCCTGTCCGCCGTATCCACAATGCGGGTGCGGCCGTTCAGAATCCCGGTGACCAGATCCTGCGGAGAGCGGCAGACCGTGACCACGGCCGTGGGCGTTATGATCACGCCGATGGGCTGGGTGAGATAGGGAATGCGATCGGAGACATTCTCGACCGGCACGCGCAGGACCAGCAGGAGCACACCTTCCTCCAGCTCAAGCCGGGCGCGCTCGTCGACATCCAACGGGTCGGTCAGATGGTCGAGGGGAATGCCAAGCAGGATCGAAGTGCGCTGCAACTCCTCCTCGGAGGGGTTGATCAGGTTGACCCAGCAGTCGGAGTCGAGGTGTTCCTGAGGGGACAGGATTCCATCAATGGTCTTGTGGATTGTAATCATGTCGAGAGTCCTTCAAATGGTGTGAACAGGCAGAAAAAATACGCCGGGTTCATCGGCAGCCCGGACGTGGCCCAAAACCGATCTGAAGAATCACGAGTACGGGTCCGCGGAACGACCTGCGGCACGAGGAAGCTGTCCGGAGCGGACAAAGCGGCGGCAAAAGACCGCACGGGAACGAAAAGTGTGGGAAAGCATGATCCACCTGCCGCAGCGCCGAGGCTCCGTCAGGCGGCCTGGTCAGGCGCGATGAGGACGGGGAGCTCGACGAAAAAGTTTACGATGTCGGAAGCAGGGCCTAGGGCCGCAACTGTCGCCAGAATCCACTGTGATCTCCTTTGCATGTCGCCCGGGCACAATGTCCGGGACACAAAAAACGATGGCAACCCGTACGCCTGACATTCTCGAAACGCAAGTCCAATCCCGTATTTTCTGTCGCAAACGTCCAAAAAAGTTCCTGAAATCCGCGCCGGATGCGTTGCCCTTGAAAGCGTTTTCACGTAAGAGCAACCGATTCTTTCACGGCAGTTCCCATTACACGCGACCTTCGGGACGCATCCCCTCCAGAGCGCCAGGATGAACCATGATTTTTGACAACATCCGCATGAAGCCCAAGCTCCTGTTCCTGTTCATCATGACCGGAATCGTTCCTCTGGGCATCGTGGCCCTCATCGGCAGCTATTCCGCTTCCAACGCCCTTCTGGATCTGGCCTTTGAACAACTCGGCAGCATCCAGGCCATCAAGCGCGACAAGCTGCAAACCACCCTGACCGAACGCATAAGCGGGCTCAAACTCCTGGCCGGACTGCGGCAGACCCAGCAGGCCGTGGAAGACCTGAACATGCTCGGGGAAGAAGACCCGGCGCGCCCCTATCCCATCGAATCAAGCGAATATCAAAGAATTCATGGGCGATACGACTCCCAACTCAAAGGCTACATCGCCGTCAACGGTTTTGAGGACATCTACCTGATCGACCGTCGCGGCGGTAATGTCATGTACGCGGCCGGCCAGGGCGAGGAGTTTGGCACCAGCCTGGCCACCGGTCGCTACCGGCACACTGCGCTGGCCAAGCTCTGGGAACGGGTACTGCGCAGCGGAGACGTGGCCTTCGAGGATTTCAGCACCTACGAGCCCAATGGCGGGAAACAGGCCGCCTTCATCGGCTATCCTGTCCTTGATCTGCAGGGCGGCGTGGCCGGAGTCATCGCCGCGCGCGTCTCGGGCGAATTCATCAACCAGATAATGCCCTCCCGGCAAGGGCTGGGCAAATCGGGAGAATCCTATCTGCTGCGCTGGCTCGAAGCCCAAAAAAAATTCGAAATGCGCAACGATATCAAGATGATGGGAAACGGACTCTACGTCATCGGCTACACCCTCCCCCGCACTCCAGTCTACTGGCATGACGCCGTGGCCAACGGCTTCGATGGCGGTGGCGGCACCTACGAGGACAGCTCGGGCACGACGGTACTGGTGGCCTTCAACACGCTGGACGTGCTGGGCACCAACTGGATTCTCATTTCCAAGATCGACAAGGGCGAAATTCTGCGCCCCATCTGGACGTTCCTGCTGATCATCTGCGTCACCGGCGCCGTGCTGGCCCTCATGATCGCGCCGGGCGCCTACGGTCTGGCCAAGGGCATCAGCCAGCCGCTGGAACAGGGCGTGAGCTTCGCCGAGGCCATCTCCGCCGGGGATTTGAAGGCCCGCCTGGACCTGCGTCAAAAGGACGAGCTGGGCATGCTGGCCAAGGCCCTGAACAGCATGGCCCGCAACCTGCGCGAAATGGATTGGCTCAACCAGGGCAAGACAGGGCTCGACGACACCCTGCGCGGCGAACACAGCCCCCAGGAACTGGCCCAGCTTTTCATCTCCTTCATCTGCAAGCACCTGGACAGCCAGATCGGACTCTTTTTCCTGCACGATGACGGCGAGCTGGTGCTGACCTCGTCCTACGCCTTCACCAACCGGCAAGGGCAGTTCACTAGGCTGCGCGTAGGCGAGGGGCTGGTCGGCCAGGCCGCCCTGGAAGGGGAAATCCTTACCTTCGCTCAGGTCGAAGAAGGGGCTCCGCATTTTCATTTCGGTCCCGGCGAAGCCGTCCCCAGCCATTTCCTGGCCGCGCCCGTGTTCATGGGCAAGGAGCTGCTCGGCGCATTCCTCATCGGCCGCGAATATGCATTTTCACCTCTGCACAGGCAGTTCATAGCCGATATCGCCAAGAACACGGCGGTTCTATTCAACATGGCCACCTCGCGCGGCGTGATCGCGAACCTCTTGAGGCAGGCCCAGGAACAGCAGGAGATGCTGCGGGTGGCCAACGAGGAACTCGAAGAACAGACCAACATGCTCAAAGAGTCCCAGACCGAGCTACAGGCCCAGCAGGAGGAGTTGCAGGTCACCAACGAGGAACTGGCCGAACAGACCCGCGCCCTCAAGGAATCCGAACGCAGACTGCAGGATCAGCAGGGCGAACTGCGCTCCGTCAACGACAAGCTTGGCGAACGGGCCATGGAGCTTGAAGAGCAAAAAAGCGCCATCCGCCGCAAGAACAAGGAGCTTCTGCGCGCCCAGGAGCAACTCAAACTCAAGGCCCAGGAACTGGAAAGCGCGAGCAGGTACAAATCCGAGTTCCTGGCCAACATGTCCCACGAGCTGCGCACCCCGCTCAACTCCATCCTCATCCTGTCCCAGCTTCTGGCGCACAACAAGGAAGGAAACCTTTCCCCGAAACAGACGGAAGCGGCGTCGGCCATCAACTCTTCGGGCGCGGATCTTTTGCGCCTCATCAACGAGATTCTGGACCTGTCCAAGGTCGAGGCGGGCAAGGTCGAGCTGCATCTGGAAGAGATGCCGCTAACCTCCATGATTTCGGACCTGCAACGGGTCTTCAAGGGTATCGCCGTGGAAAAGGGCGTCTCTTTTCTAGTCGAACAGGACCCGTCCCTGCCCGAGACCATGCTCACCGATACGCACCGGCTGCAGCAAGTCCTGCGCAACCTCCTGTCCAATGCCTTCAAGTTCACGGACCACGGCAGCGTGACCCTGTCCATCTCCCGCCCCGACCCTGAAATCGCCCTGCCCGGCAGCATCGCCTCGACCGAGGAAGCGATCTGCATCGCGGTCACGGACATGGGCATCGGAATTCCCGAGGACAAGCAGGGCACGATCTTCGAAGCCTTCCGCCAGGCCGACGGCAGCACCAGCCGCAAATACGGCGGCACGGGCCTTGGGCTGTCCATCTCCCGGGAGCTGACAAAACTTCTGGGCGGAGAAATCCGCCTGCACAGCCGGGAAGGCCAAGGCTCGACCTTCAGCCTGATCCTGCCCCTGCGCCACCACGCCGGCACTTCCGCAGACGAAATCCGCCCCAGGGAGTCCGCGCCCGAGCAGAAAGCGACGCCCCCCCGGGCTGCAAAGCCCGAGGCCGAAGCACCCGCGCCCTATCTGCAGGACGATCGCGCCAACCTCAAATCCGGCGACAAGTCGCTGCTGATCATCGAGGATGACCAGCGTTTCGCCCGCATCTTGCGTGATCAGGCGCGAGACATGGGCTTCAAGGTCCTCTTGGCGGCCGACGGCGAGACCGGTCTGCATTTTGCCGATTTTCATGCTCCAAGCGCCATCATCCTTGACAACGTCCTGCCGGGCATTGACGGCTGGACCGTCATAGAGCGACTCAAAAACGATCCCCGAACGCGCCACATCCCCCTGTCCTTCATCTCGGCGGAAGACCGCAGCCTGGAAGCCATGCGCATGGGCGCGCTGGCCTTTTTGACCAAGCCCGTGAAGATCGAAGAACTGCAAAAACTGCTTGAAAAAATCGACTCCTTCATCAAAAAACCCTCGCGCAGGTTACTCGTGGTCGATGACGACGCCCTGCAACGGGAGTCCATTCGCGCACTGATCGGCAACGGAGACGTTGAAACCGTGACCGCCGCCTCGGGCGCCCAGGCGCTGGCGCTGCTCAAGTCCCAAAACTTCGACTGCATGATCCTGGACCTTGGGCTCAGCGACATGTCCGGCTTTGACGTGCTGCGGACGCTGCGCTCCGGCCCGACTCCGTCCGCCCTGCCCGTGGTCGTCTACACAGGCCGGGATCTGAGCGACGAGGAAGAGCGCAGGCTCTCGCAATATGCGGAGAGCATCATCGTCAAGGGCGCACGCTCTCCGGAGCGGTTGCTGGAAGAAACGACGCTCTTCCTGCACCGGGTCCAGGCCAATCTGCCCCAGGAAAAGCAACGCATGCTCCAGACCGACTCGGAGCCGGAATCCGTACTCTTCGCGCGCACGGTCCTCGTGGTCGATGACGACATGCGCAACATTTTTGCGCTGACGAGCGTGCTTGAGGAAAAAGGGATGCAGGTCGTGGTGGCCCGGGACGGCAGCGAAAGCCTGACCAAGCTGCGGGAAAATCCCGAGATAGATCTGGTGCTCATGGACATCATGATGCCGGTCATGGACGGCTATGAAGCCATGCGGGAGATCCGCAAGGATCCGAGGCTCAAGGATCTGCCCATCATCGCCCTGACCGCCAAGGCCATGAAGGGCGACAAGAGCGCCTGCATCGAGGCCGGCGCCAACGACTATCTGGCCAAACCCGTGGACATGAACAAACTGCTCTCGCTGCTGCGCGTTTGGCTATACCGCAAATGAACGTCCATCCCGAGACCGAGCGCATCGAGTTGCGTCTGCTGCTGGAAGCCATTTACCTCAAATACGGGTACGACTTTCGCAACTACTCCATGGCCCACCTCAAGCGGCGGGCCGAGTACAGGCTGAGCCTCTCCGGGCTGGCGTCCATTTCGCAGTTGCAGCACGCGGTCCTGCATGACGAAAAGATGTTCCTGATTTTTTTGCAGGACCTGTCCATCAATGTCTCGGAGATGTTCAGGGACCCGCCGTTCTACAAGGCGCTCAGAAACGAGATCTTGCCCATGCTCGGCACCTACCCGTCCTTCAAGATCTGGCATGCAGGATGTTCCGCCGGACAGGAAGTGTACTCCATGGCCATTCTGCTGCACGAGGCGGGAATGCGCGAGCGCGGGCAGATCTACGCCACGGATTTCAACCGCGCCATCCTGGAACAGGCCAGGGAAGCCGCCTTTCCGCTGGCGCAGCTCAAGGATTACACGACCAAATACCAGCAGGCGGGCGGGGAAAATTCATTTGCAGACTACTACACAGCCGATGACGAACGGGCGCTGCTGTGTTCGTTCCTCAAAGAGAGGGTTTTCTTTTCCGAGCACAATCTGGTCACGGACGGAGTTTTCGGCGAAATGCACCTGATTGTCTGCCGCAACGTCCTCATCTACTTCGACCGCGAGTTGCAGGACCGGGTAGTGGGACTTTTTGTCGATAGCCTGTGTCCGGGGGGATTCTTGTGTCTGGGAAGCAAGGAAAGCCTCAAATTTTCCAGGCATGCGGAAAAATTTGAAGTCGTGCGGGAAAAGGAAAAAATTTACCGCAAGCGCAGGGACGCATGAAGAGAGCGTTCAAGGCCGTGGTTGTCGGTGTCTCCTCCGGAGGGCTCGAAGCCCTCAAGATTCTTGTCCCGGGCCTGCGCAAAGACCTCCCTGTGCCCGTGCTCATCGTGCAGCACCTTTCGCCCCAGGCCGACTCCTATCTTGCGGTCCGCCTGGACGAGGTGAGCGGGCTCAAGGTCAAGGAGGCCGAGGACAAGGAGTTTCTTAAGGCGGGCGTGGCATATGTGGCTCCACCCGATTATCATCTGCTGGTGGAACCGGATGGTAGCCTTTGCCTCAGCGTTGACCCGAAAGTGAATTTTTCACGGCCCTCGGTGGATGTGCTCTTCGAGACCGCATCCGACGCCTTCGGCGCCGCGCTCGTCGGCGTGATCCTGACCGGGGCCAACCAGGACGGAGCCAAGGGACTGGCCCGCATCAAGCGCCGAGGAGGCCTGGCCATCGTGCAGTCCCCGGATTCGGCCCTGGCGGACGCCATGCCACGGGCCGCCCTGGAATCCACCAATGTGGACCATGTCTTGCCTTTGCGCGAGATCGCCCCTTTTTTGAACAACCTCCTTATTGGACCGAGCCATGCCAACACCGATTGACATCCTGATCGTGGACGATCGCCCGGAAAACCTGCTGACCCTTGAACATCTCCTCGAAAACCCGGAGCTGAACATCGTGCGCGCGGGCTCAGGCCAGGAAGCCCTGGCCAGCCTGCTGGACCACGATTTTGCTCTTGTGCTTTTGGACGTGCAGATGCCGGACATGGACGGTTTCGAAACGGCGGAACTGATGCGCGGCAACAAACGCACCCGGCACATCCCCATCATCTTCGTCACCGCCAGCCACACCGAGCATCAACACATTTTTCGCGGGTACGATTCCGGGGCCGTGGACTATCTGTTCAAGCCCCTGGACCCGCAAATGCTCTTCTGCAAGGTCCGAATATTCCTGGAAATTCATCGTCAACGGCATGCACTGGAAAGCAAGACCCGGGAACTTGACGCCAGAATCGCCGAACTCAATCAGCTGCAGGCCGAGCTGGAGGAAAAAAACCGCCAGCTGCAACTCCTGTCGTCCCTTGACGGACTGACCGGCATCCCCAACCGCCGTCAATTCGACGAGATGCTCAATCTGGAGTGGAACCGCATGGCCCGCGAAAAAACCCCTCTCTCGCTGATCATCCTGGATGTGGATCATTTCAAGCGTTTCAATGACCGCTACGGACATCTGGCCGGCGACTGCTGCCTGTGCCGCGTGGCCTCGGCCCTGGCGGCCATGATGCGACGACCCGCCGACATGGTCGCACGCTATGGCGGCGAGGAATTCGCGGCCATCCTGCCGGGCACCAGCCCCGAGGGAGCGCAACTCGTGGCGGAGAGCATGCGCAGAACCGTAGCCGAACTTACGATCGAACACCTGGACTCGCCGGTCCAGAGCGTTGTCACCGTAAGCCTTGGAGTGAGCACGGTCATCCCGATTCCCGGCTGCATCCCGGCAGACTTGATCCAGGCCGCCGACCAGGGACTTTACCAGGCCAAGCAGGAAGGCCGGGACCGCTGGATTCGCACCGACTGCATTCCCCTGTCGTGCAGATCTCCCTGGAACTAGGCGCTTCACCCTTTGAAAGTCCATGTATTATGCAATGCATGGCGACAGCGGAGCCCACGAAATGACGACGCCAGACTCATTGCCTCTAAGCGCCTTCAGGATTCTTGACGGGCGGGGACATGGAGCGCGTCAGGCCTGGGTTCCGGGACAGGACGTGCCTCGAAGCGAAGGCCTCGCATGGTTCCACCTGAACTATGCCGACCCGAAAACCCGGGACTGGCTGCTGCGCTCCGAACTGCTGAGCATTCCGGTGGCGGAATCTTTGCTCGACGAGGAAACACGGCCTCGCGTACTGCATCACGGCGAGGGGCTGCTCCTGACGCTGCGTGGAGTGAACCTCAATCCCGGCGCCGAGCCCGAGGACATGGTCTCCATAAGATTATGGATCGAGGACGGCCGGATCATATCCACACGCAAGCGCCGGCTCAAATCCGTGGAAGCTATCCAGGCCAGACTCGAAGCGGGACACGGCCCCCGCAGCAGCGGGGAATTTCTGGTGATGTTGCTGGGACTCATGACGGACAACATCGGAGAGGTCATCGCGGCACTGGAAGACAACATGGCCGAGGTGGAAGAGAGGATCGTCGAACACAAGGATGCCAGGGCCCGCGAAAGCCTGGCCGATCTGCGCAGGCAGGCCATCGCGCTGCGCCGCTACCTCGCGCCGCAGCGCGAAGCTCTGTCACGGCTGACCACCGAGCAGGTTCGATGGATGAGCCCGGACGATCATTTCCGCATTCGCGAAACCACGGATGAACTCATTCGGCACATAGAAGATCTTGACGCCGTGCGTGAACGCGCGGCACTCGCCCACGAGGAGTTCGTGAACCACGCCTCGGAGCAGTTGAACAGGCGCATGTTCATGCTTTCGGTGGTGACGGTGATCTTCCTTCCGCTTGGATTCTTGACGGGACTTTTCGGCATCAACGTGGGCGGCATCCCCGGATCCGGCAGCCCATGGGGCTTTGCCGCATTCTGTCTGGGCGTCGCGCTGGCGGGAGCGGGCATCTTCCTGATCTTCAAGCGATCCCGCTGGCTATAAAAAAAGACGATTGATCATTCCAAGCATGGATTACAGCGCGGCACCACCATGGCACGCACGCAAAGGATCTGATCAATCGTCTTGTGCGCTCTCTAACATTCCGGCACGCCCCTCTGCAAGAACGGATTGTGTTTTTTGTTCAGCATCCATTCTGTCGAAATAGCCGCTCAGTTGGGACACGCAGCGCACCGATATGCGTGAAAAACCCTCGGCAAGAAGAACCTCCTCCAACTTGCAAAGCATTCGGGATGAATGAATCTCACGGCCAAGATGCAGTTCATGGCATCCTGAGTCGCCAAGTCGCAGCCTGAATGGGAATTCCTCATGTCCCGCCGCTTGCAAAGCCTCTTCCACGGCCCGCTCCCCGGCAGCCAGGCGAGCCAGCAGCCGCGCATCAGGAGGCAGGCCATACGGCAGACGAGTCAGCAGGCAGGCCCGGGCCTGCTGCTCCGGGCGTGCGAGGCCCGTCTTCCTGGCCAGGGAGCGAATCATGTCCTTGGTCAATTCGGCTTCGGCCAGGGGAGAGCGGATGCAAAGTTCAAGCAATGCCCGCCTGCCGGGACGGAACTGCCGGGCGTCCGAGGCGTTGGAACCGTCACAGACAGGCGACGTGGCGACGGACAGAAGCTCCTTGAAAAGAAAGCGCTTGCATTCATAACAACGCTCCTTCGAACCGGCCGCGACTTCGGGCAGAATCAACGGATCAAGCAGCAGCGATTTCACGGACAGCCCCATGCTTGCAGCCCACCCGATAGCGTATTCAGACTCTTCGGGGGCGACATGTGGGCCGCGAACATGCACAAGCTCCACCGACACTCCGGCCAGCAAACCGGCATGGGCCAAAAAACGGCTGTCGATCCCGCCGGAAAAGGCCACGGTGACAGGGCCCGTTTCACGCAGCCGACCGATCAGAAAATCCCAGGCGGCAGTTTCGTCATGCACGGGCATCGAGACTCCTCGTTTCAGACTGATCTTCATCCAATGTTTCCTCTTCCCTGCCCGCCAAAAACACCGTAAGCGACCGCCATGAGCCACTTCAGCGCGATCCACGAAATTGACGCGGGGGAATTTTCGGTCCGCAGCGTCCTGATCCGGGGAACCCGGTTCTGCCTGATCTGGGACACCTTGACCAGTCCGCGCGACATGACCCGCTTCGCCCAAATCTGCGCCGGACAGCAGTGTCTGGCTGTCTACAGCCACGCCGACTGGGACCACGTGCAGGGCACGGCAGCCCTGGACAATCCCGTCATCATCGGCCACTCGGACTGCGCCCGGCGGTTCGAGGTCGAGGCCCGGCAGACCCTGGTCGCCATGCAGGCCAGGGAACCGGGCAGGTGGGACGAGGTCAAGCTCATCCCGCCGCACATCACCTTCGAAGGCCGCCTCGACCTTGACCTCGGTGGCCTGACGGTCCAGCTGCACTCCCTGCCCGGCCACACCCCGGACACCCTCGTGGCCTTCATACCGGAAATGGAGCTTCTGCTGGCCGGGGACGCCGTGGAACTGCCCCTGCCCTGCGTGCCTGCGGGCTGCGACCTTGATGCGTGGATAGAGGAGCTTCTGCGCTGGCGCAAGCACCCGGGTGCGTGTAGGATCATTCCATCCCACGGCCCCATGGGCGGCAAGGAAATTCTGGACGGCACCATCGACTATCTCGACGGCTTGCGGCGGGGCGAAAACATGCTCTTGCCTGAAGGGCTGTCCCCGTTTTACGTCACCACACACCGGGACAACTTGAGTAATCGCGGCATCGGCACCGGATCGTAGTCCGCCTGTATCAATACAATTTTCAACATCAACCGAGGAGATCTCGATGAAGGTCGTCTTTCACCTGGACCTAGACGAAGAAAAGGTTCTGCGCATCGCCCTGACCAACATGGAAAACCTGCGCGCCGCCAAGCCGGGAGCACGCATCAATCTGCTGGTCAATGGACCCGCAGTCAAATTTTTCCGCAAAAACGGCGAGGACGAATTCCTGACGCGCATCAAGAACCTGATCCAGTCCGAAGTGACGGTCTTCGTGTGCCAGAACGCCCTGCGCGCCTTCGAAATCCCCGAGGAAGACCTCTGTCCCGGATGCGAAACCGTCCCGGCCGGCGTTGTCGCCCTGATCAAATTGCAACAGCAGGGCTGCGCATACATCAAACCGTAGGGGCGGTCCTACGTGACCGCCCGTTGTTGATGGTGTCCAAAGGAGGGAGGGCAAAAGATTTTTTGCCCCTACGGATGACGGGCGCTGTAGGGGCGAAAAATTTTTCGCCCTCCCCCTCCCACGCCCACGCCTTCCCCCGCACATCACATCCCGCCAAAAAAATAATTCACCACGACTAATTTTTTTATTGACTTCCACCCATCCGCCCGCATAATAAGTTCACCACGACAAACAATTCCGGAGACGATATGAATCTTGACCTTCTCATCACCCTCGGCGTGATCGCCATCGCGGCAATCTACCTGCTGCGACGTCACTTCAAGAAAAGCGACCCGTGCTGCGGCTGTTCGGGTTGTTCCAACAACCTTGAACCCAAACCGCTTGGAGATTGCCGTTCCAAAAAAGGCTGATTTGCCATAATCCTTCTCGCCGTCCCCCCTCTGCAAAGAGGTATTTTTTTACACACATGATTAGACATATCTAACTTGGAGCCGCCATGAACTCAACCATCACCCTCAGGTCCATGCAGGCCGATCAGTCCGGCATCATCGATTCCATCAGCGCATCAGGCGAACTTGGCAGGCGCATTCGCGACATGGGACTTGTGCCCGGCACCCAGGTCACCATCATGGGCCGGGCGCCGCTCAAAGACCCGGTGGCCCTGCGCCTGCGAGATTTTACCCTGACCCTGCGCAACAATGAAGCCGACCTGATCATGGTCAACGTGAACAACAGCGGAGAAAACCGTCAATGAACGCCACCATGGCCCTGATGGGCAACCCCAATTCCGGAAAGACGACCCTGTTCAACAACCTGACCGGCGCCAGGCAGCACGTGGGCAACTACCCCGGCATCACCGTCGAAAAACGCGAAGGCCGCCTCAAGATCGAAGAGCTCGACATCACCGTAGTCGACCTGCCGGGGACCTACTCCCTGACCGCCTACACCCAGGACGAACTGGTTGCGCGCAATTTTCTGATCGAGAAAAATCCCGACGCCGTGGTGGCGGTGCTGGACGCGACCAACCTGGAACGCTCCCTGTATCTTGTGCTGCAAATCCTGGAGCTTGGTACTCCGGTCATCGTGGCGCTGAACATGATGGACGAAGTCCGACGCAAAGGTGTCAGCATCGACACGGGACGTCTCTCCAAGCTTTTAGACACTCCAATCCTTGAAATGGTGGCGAGAACCGGAGAGGGCCGCGAAAATCTTCTGCAGGAGGCGCGAACGGCCATGCTCGACCGTCGCCCCGCGCGAAGGGAACTGCGCATCTCTTACGGTCACGACCTCGACGAGACCCTCGACGCCATGCAGGAACTGATCGAATCCTCGAATTTTCTCGATGGCCGCTATCCATCCCGCTGGCTCGGCCTCAAGTATCTGGAAAACGACGCCGAAGCCCTGGCCCTGGGCGAATCCTTCACGGATGTGCACTCGCGCCTGCTGGAACTGACCGGCACCCTGGCCGAGCATTGTCGCAAGACCCTCAACACCGAGCCCGAATGCCTCATCGCCGACTACCGGTACGGGTTCATTACCGGGCTCCTGAAGGACGGAGTGGTTACGCGGCCCTCGACCCAGGCCCGCTTCGACATCACCGACAAGCTGGACATGGTGCTGACCAATCGTCTGGCCGGACCTTTTCTCATGTTCGCCATCATCTATCTGATGTTCGAGCTGACCTTCACGCTGGGCGAAGTGCCCATGGGCTGGGTGGAGGCAATGTTCGGCTGGCTCAGCGAAACGGCCACCGCCATCCTGCCCGAAGGCCTGCTCAGCTCGCTCATCGTATCAGGCATCATTGACGGCGTGGGCGGCGTGCTCGGTTTTACGCCGCTGATCATGATCATGTTCTTCTTTCTCTCCTTCCTGGAAGATTCCGGGTACATGGCTCGCATGGCCTACATGCTCGACCGCGTCTTCCGCATCTTCGGACTGCACGGCTGCTCGGTCATGCCCTTCATCATCTCCGGCGGCATTCCCGGCGGCTGCGCCGTGCCCGGCGTCATGGCGGCGCGCACCCTGCGCAGTCCCAAGGAAAAGATCGCAACCGTCCTGACCGCGCCCTTCCTTAGCTGCGGAGCCAAGGTGCCCGTCTTCCTGCTTCTGGCTGCCGCCTTTTTCCCGGGAGCCGGCGCCAGCGCGCTGTTCTGGATCACCCTTGGCGGATGGGTCATGGCCCTCCTTTCAGCCCGCATCCTGCGCTCCACCGTCATCAAGGGCGAGGCCACGCCTTTTGTCATGGAACTGCCGCCGTACCGCATGCCCACCTTGAAAGGCATGTGCCTGCACACCTGGGAGCGGGTCTGGCAGTACATCAAGAAGGCCGGCACCGTGATCCTGGCCATCTCCATCCTACTCTGGGCGGCCATGACCTTTCCAGGCCCCTCCGAGGAGCAGACCGCACGCTTCGCGAACGAACGCGCCGCCGCCCAGGCCATGACCTGGGAGAGCGACGCCGCCATGGAAGAAGCCCTGGCCGTCATCGACAACGCCGAAGCCCAGGATGCCCTGCGCTCCTCGCTGGCAGGAAGGATCGGCACGGCTCTTGAGCCCGTCTCCAAGCCCGCCGGATTCGACTGGCGCACCAACATCGCCCTTCTGGGAGGCTTCGCGGCCAAGGAAGTCATCGTCTCAAGCCTTGGCACCGCCTACTCCCTGGGCGAAGTCGATCCCGAGGAGAGCACCGGCCTGTCCGAAAAGCTGCGCACCGATCCGGCCTGGAACATGTGGGTGGCGGTCAGCCTCATCGCCTTTGTGCTGCTCTACGCGCCCTGCTTCGTGACCGTGGCCGTCATCGGTCGGGAGATCGGCTGGAAATGGGCCGTCTTTTCGGTGGGTTTCAATACGATCCTGGCCTATGGAGTGTCCGTGAGCATTTATCAGGTCGGCATGGCCCTGTAGAGACGTTTTCCCTCGATCAACCTCCCCTCCACCGGGGCGACAGGGCTGGGCCCTGCCGCCCCGGACCTTTTTCAGCGCGCGCCCGTGCATCCTGTCCGCGCTATTGACCGTATTTGCATCCGGATATAGTCAAATGTATTCTTAGAGAATATGGAGGACGGATGCAAAAAACCACGACAGTCAGATTCGAACACGACACGCTTGCCCTGCTTGATCAGCTTGCCGGCACCCTAGGCCGTCCGCGCTCCTGGATAATCAACGACGCCGTAACCAGATATCTTGAATATGAAATCTGGTTTATCGACGAAGTGCGTAAAGGCCTTCACGCCTCCGAAGCAGGCGACCTTGTGACCCACGACGAAGTCAAGAACGCTGTGCGGAGTCTTGGCGTTGCTGTCGATTAAGTGGACACCGCCAGCCAGGCAGGACATCCTCGAAGCCGCCAAACATGCTCTGGAGGAGGACCCCGCCAAGGCTGCAAAGCTGGCAGCCACAATCTTCAAGGCCGTGGAACAACTCGCCCTTTTTCCCGGCTCGGCACCTCCTGGCCGAATCGAGGGAACTCGACAACTGAACCTTCCCAAACTGCCGTTTGTCATCGTCTATAAAATCGGTTTCACAGAACTGCACATCCTGAGAATTTTGCACACCAGAAGACATCCCGACCATCAGAACGTCCCCTGATAGCAACGCCTCCGCCCGCCCCTGCCAAATGCAAAGACCCCGCGCAAAAGCACAGGGTCGTCAGGGGCGTTCTTGTAACGCAAGTTGTCTTGGTACGCGGCCCGGGATCAGGCCCTTCGCGGCGGCATCATCCCACCGAGGAAAAAACCATGGCTGCATGCACTCCCACCACACATGCGGCGGCAATCAGGCCCAGAACCAGTCTCTTTCCAAAATCTGCAAGCATTTCTGCTCCTTAAAATACATTTGAGAAAAATTTCATTGCCAAAACAGCTGGCTGCGCATTCCGCGAACAAGCCATTTGCTACCTAGCGCGGGCAAGTAACACTGTCCATGAGATTTTATACACGAAGCAAAAAGCCCTTGCCGAAACTTTTCGGCAAGGGCTTGGAAATCAAATCGAGGCGAAGTCGGCCTTCGCCTCGAATCTATCGGCCATTATTCAGCCTGGGCCGCAGGGTCCTTGTAGAGGGCCGGATCAACGCCAAGAGCGGAGATCAGGTTGCCGGAAAGGGCCATGAGCTTGTAGGCTGCGATCTGCTCGTTCACGCTGGAGGTGACCAACTGGCTGGAAGACTGGAACACTTCGTTCTCGGAATCGAGCACGTCGAGCAAGCTGCGCTGTGCCACGCCGAACTGCTCCAGGTAGATTTCCTTGGTGTCGCGGTTGTACTGCACGGCAGAGGTGTATTCCTTCACTTCGTTCAGGGAGGACTTGTACTGCGCCCACGTGGTCTTGGTTTCGTTCTCGACAGCCAGGGTCAGGTCGTACTTGTCAGCTTCGGCCTGGCGCTTGCGAGCCTTGGTGGCCTTGTGACCGGCCACGTCGGAACCGCCGTTGAACAGGTTCCAGTTAAAACGGACCATGGCAGCGTCAGTACGCTCCCAGGTTTCCTGATTCTCCACGCCGTCGGAATAAGAGGAGGACAGCTCCAGATACACGTAGGGGTGGTAATTTGCCTTGGCGATGTTGATGCGCTCGGCCTCGGCGTTAACGTCTTCACCAGCGGCGTTGATCTTGGGATTGTTGCCGATGGCCTGGGCGGTCATGTCGTCCAGGGAAGCGGGAATGAGGTCCTGCGGATACGGATCAACGGCGATCTTGCCAGGCAGCACGCCGGTCAGGCGCTGGTATTCATTCAAAGCCGCCTGCAGGGCGGAGCGGGTCTTTTCGATGGAGGCCTGAGCCATGGACAGGCGGCCCTGGGTCTGGGTCACGTCCGCCACGCTGCCTGCACCGGCCTCCTCGCGCTCCTTGAGGGAAGACAGGATGTCGCGATGCGCCTTGGCGTTCTCTTCGGCCAGGAAGAGCAGTTCGCGCTGGCGGTACACTTCGAGGTTGGCGATGACGGCATCCAGGGCCAGGGATTCGGCGTTGTCGAAAACGCGATGGTCCAGGGAAGCGGCGCGCCTTTCATCCAGACGGATCTGGCTGGAAGCCTCGCCACCGTCATAAAGGCGCTGGCTCAGAATCGCGGAAATCTCACCACGGTTCATCCAATCTCCTTCGTCCGGAACGTCCCTCTCAGCGTTGTAGGAATCAGAACCGACACCGCCACGAATGTCGAGTTTGGGATACCAGCGGCCCTTGGACTTGTCCAAGTCATGCCCCACCGCTTCTCGGTTGTGTTTGATCATTTCCAGACGCGGGGCGTAGCGCAGGGTATCGATGACACTTTTCTGAAGGGTGATGTCATCTTCGGCCACAGCCACTCCGGCCGAAAGCATCACCGACAGTACAAGAGCAAGACTCAATTTTTTTGCGTTCATAAATTTCCTCTCCTTGCTAAGGTAAAACATGGACTTATTTTGCTTTCATCTAATGATCGCAATGGAGATTGTAAACGGAAAAAGGGAGATTTGCACTCCCTTTTAATAAAAATCAGTGTCCTACTTACATGTAGGACAAATCACGATTCGTACGAAGTCTTGATCACGTGTTCAAGAACATCGACCGAAAAATCGGCGGCAGACATACTCAAATCCAATTCCGCACACCCATGCCCCCCTGTCTCAGGACCGGAAAGCTCGGGCACGGAGGCATATTCTTCCACGGACAAGCCGACAACATCATCCAAAGCCAGGATATCATCCAGCGACCAGGACTGAAAGTCAGGCATGGTCGCTTCCTGGGCCTGTTCGCCAAGGGCAAAGGAACCCAGGGTTGTCGTGCCATCCACGGCTTCGGCAATATAGCTGTAATGCGTCGCGACCATGGACTGCCCGCCATTCCCGGAAACGGGGCAGACAAACGAATACTGCCCATCAGGCCAGACGGTAAGCTCCCCCCCGAAAGGCGGAGCCAGAACCAGCCCGTCCTCGGGAACCTGGAAGCCCGCGAATTCCACGACACGCGGGAAGCCAACATTTTCAGTCTCGGACCAAAAATGCCCAGTTTCGGAGTAAGACGGGAGCGAAGGAGAGAGCGCCATGAGTGTCCTCATCAAAGAACATGCCCGAATTCATTTTGGCTACAAACACTGCTCACAAAATCTCGGAGTAAGTCTGGATAAAAGAGGGGGACTTACTGTCCCCCTCCCTCTGTCGGTTATGGATGATCGATAAGAATTTGAGTTATCATTTGAGTGACAACTGCATCCGCATCGTCGGCCGCACCCACGCCCATCACTTCGACGGTTGCCAGATGCGTCGCAAAATCGCCGCCACCGTTCTGGTCGACATTTATTTGAACTGTCGCTGTCCCAGTGCCAGAGTCAATGTTCGTAACCTCAAAATCAAGGAAGTTTGCAAGGTTGCCTGAGTTTTCACCATTCAACAAAGCACTCAAATCAAGGGTATCCCCATCTGTACCAAGCTGGAAGTCGGTTATAGTGTCTCCATAGACAACACCCGCCAAATCTCCGTCCATATACTTAAATACATCACTTCCTGCACCACCAGTCATAAGGTCGTCTCCAGCGCCTCCTATCAACGTGTCGTTGCCATCGGCACCAACAAGGTGATCGTTGCCAGTTCCCCCTGTGATATAATCATTTCCAGCGCCACCGTTGATGTAATCGTTGCCGTCGGAACCCTCCAGAGTGTCGTCGCCACTGGTGCCGAAAAGAAAGTCCGCTCCGACAGTGCCAGTCGCCAAATGTGTGACGGAATCGGCGACAATAGCCCCCGTAGGCAGATCTGGAGTCACGTCGAATGTCAAAACAGCAGTACTCGAATCCCCGTCATTCTGCTCAAGGGTATATGTAAAACTGTCTGTCAATAATCCACCAACGTAATCTGCGTCGTCAGGGGCATAGCTTGGGGAATAGGAATAATCTCCATCTGGATGAATGGTCAGATCACCGTATAGTCCGGAGATAAGAGTTCCTCCAGCGAGAACATCGATTCCATTAACCTCGACCAAGGAAGCCCCTTCAGACCCGAGGTCGTCATTCATCACTACATTACCTACTGCGAGAGCCGCAGCGGCCCAGTCCACATCCACAAACGCTTGATTAACCGTCGTCTGCTGCGGAGGAATGGACTCGTAAATCGTCCCATCAATATTTTTAACGGTAAATTTGAAATTCCCGTTTAACCAAGAATTGTCATCGCCGCGACCAACAAGCCTGTATGTGCCAGGCTCATCAATAGCGAAGCCAATATTTTGAACCGTACTCACCCCTACAGGGAATTCATATGAAGCGCTGGGGACATCAGACCACGTCGTTCCGACCAATTTTTGCAAGACAACACTTCCTGTGTCGCCATTATTCTTATTGAACCCACTTACAAACAAATCAAAGATCACTTCCGTCGGAGCCGATGTTGTAAATGATTCAGAATAATTCGAGGCGAAACCGTAATTATACAATGGACTCGGATCAACAGCAAAATTATCTATTTCCAATTCAACTGGTTCAACATGCCCAGGGATGGTGACTTCGTGACTGACAGAATCAGTTGTAACCAACGGCACTGGCCGAGCACTATCCAGATCATCCACGGCCATAACCTCACTGGCATCCGTAGTAGTCAGGTGCAGATAAGCGTTAGCCGTCGAGCCATCCCCATCCTGAACCGTATACTTGATCATATCGGAGACATCATCTTTAACATCGGCAAGCGGAGTGAAGTCGTAGGAGCCGTCACTCCGGATGACAACATTGCCAGCAGCAGTGTCAATACTGCGTTCTGTCACGACTGTGCTAAAAGTGAAAACATTCGAACCGTATTCAACTGAAAGCAACACAGGCGAGCCCCAACCGTCAGAACCCGAATCGTCAGTACCATCAACACTGGATTCAGTAATGACATTACCGGACTGAATATCCACCGTGCTTTCCAGCACTGCTGGCAATTCGGTCGCATCGTCAACCGTAATCACATTATCCAGATCGGATGCAACTGTTCCTAACGCATCGGTACCAATATTATCACCGATGCCAACCGCATAAACTTCCTGAATATTGAGCGGCAGCTGATTAATAAAATCACCCCAATGCCCTTGCTCCGTCGGATTGATTGCACCCTGAGTGGGATTACCATCCGAAAGGAAATATACATAAGTTGGCAAACCGCCGGGAGAACTAGTACCATCAAGTCCTCCAACCACTGCGCCTAATGCATTTTCATAATCCGTCTGACCACCTATCGTTGACTCGAGCTCGGAAGAATCCAGCGCAGCAGAGGCCGCTTCGGGAGACATCCAGAAGGAGCCTGCTGTAAGCCACTCCGCACCATCACTATCAAGCCCATTAACCGCGACGGAAGTACCGGAAAAATCCCAACCGGCGCCATTGTTTGTGGCCGTCCAGATTGTCGCTGCCGTATCAAACGTCACGAACATGACGTTCTGAAGGTTGTCACCGTAAGTTTCGTACAAATTGTCCAGAGCATCCTTGGCCAGCGCCAGGCGGGTAGTCTGCTCTCCTCCAGGGAGATCAATAATACCGCCGGAGCCTGACTGGAACATACTTCCGGAAGTATCAAGAACTACAACAAGATTGACAGGAGATACGCTTCCTTCCTCGGCGACCGCATAATTATCGTAGGCGGTGGGGGCGCTGTCCGGAATTGTGAAGATTACATCCGCAGAACCGCTGAGTTCGCCATGCACATCTTCCAGCGTGTAGGTGAAACTGTCGGTTTCGCCGCTGGCATCCTCGTTGAGAGCATATGTGTAACTGCCGTCCGGGTTGATGGTCAGCGTGCCGTACTGCAAGCTGACGACCTGCTGCGTTCCGCCAAGAGCCAGCGTCTGCGACCCACCTTCCCAGGAAATCGAATGCACAGAGAGGTTGGCCACAGGCGTGTCTGCGTCCCAATCACGGCCGCTGGCTGCGCCCGCATCGTTATCATCGTCGGTAATAATGTTACCGGAGATGGACGAGCTTTCAAGCGTGTAGTTATTGTCCGCGGCCACGGGCGCCTGGTTGACGAAATCCCCTTCCGGATTGGGTTCAATGCCGTTTATTGTCAGAGTCGCCGAAGAATAGTCTCCGTCAGCATCCTTAATCCAGTACTTAAAAACATCAGAGTACTCAGTTCCCTCGGCGGGCAAGGCATCATAGGAGACGACCGTAGCGAAGAAATCCGAATCGTCCCCAGCGACATTCCCATTGTTGCTATAGGGCAGCGCCTCAATGACAAGAGTGGCGAAAGTGCCTACCCCGGACACGGTGAAGGTCCCGACATTGTCAGCGTTATTGGGGTCCCAGGTCACGTTGGTCGTGCCCTCGTAAACGCTCGCCTGGCCGTTGTTGCTTATGATACCCGTGGCGATACGAACACCGCTTGCATCAAATGCGTGCCACCGGGCAGCCTCACCGCCCCTCTCATCATTAAACAGATTCGAGACCTTTATGGTGGCGGAACTAACCGGACCGTCGAACTCGAAAGCTAGAGCTTCGCTCAAAGAACCAGAATAGTTAATCTGTTCTGGAACAGAAATTGTGTCGTCAGCCAAGCCACTGTCCACACCCTGGGCGGAGGAATTTCCGCCGGTCGTAACTAGACCCGTTCCAGCAACTGAATTATACTTTCCATCTGCGTCAAAAAAGGACTCTCCCAAGCGAAAGGCGTTCACAGTCATGCCTTCACCAGTATTCACCGTGGTCGGCCCAGGCAACGAGTCTGGATCTGCCACATATCTGTAACTACCATCGGACTGGATTGTCAGCGTACCATAGTTGCCGGTAATGGAGACCTCTGTATCGCTGACCGCCACCCTCTCGGAAGGCTGCACGCTTCCGTCGCCATTCGTGTCAAAACCGACCAAAGCCACCACAGCGGGCTGATCGGCACCAGAAGCGTCTTGACCATCGTCCCCAGAGACCGTGTCTTCTCCGGTCAGAACGTTACCCTCGGCCACGCGACTGATGCCGCTATCGGAATCAACTCGTACCACATCGTCCTCATCATTTCGGGCGATGGGAGAGTCATCATCCACGTTGATAGACAGGGACCCTCGAACGGTATCGCCATCACCGTCTTTGACCTGGTATTCTATGTTGAAAATCTGGTTATTTTCGAAGTTACCGCGTTCGTGCATGATGGGTGCATTCTGAGTTACCGTATAAGCGCCCGTGTCCGGGTTAAGCGTAAGAGTCAGAACCAGCGTCCCATTCTGTGTGATGAGCAATGTATTATCGTCACCCGACGCATACCGGAAGCCACGGGGATTACCGGTAGTCAGCCAGGAAATGGAGCCACCATCTGCGCCAAAGCTGTGCCCCAGCGTACCATCTGCGTTCACGCTATCCGGCCCATCATTTACACCACCCGGATTACCTTCAGATAACGCATCGTCATCAAGACGCACTGTATTATTCCAAGTAACAGTCGGCACATCGTCTATCACTTGAACGTAGAAATCATTATCAAGCGTGATGGAGTCGCCGTCAAAATCAGTTGCCTTGATAACCGAAGAAAGATTCAATTCAAGGACATTTTCTCCATGCCCTTTAGCATGATCCAAAGGCCCTTCCAAGGTGAACGTGAACTTTCCATTTTGATACAGCTTGAGAGTAAATACCTCATGTCCATCGGCGGATGCCGTGAGGAGGCTGTTGTTTTCCGAAATCGTATATTCGAGGTCTTCTCCGCCAGACTTCAGACCCAAAGCTTGCAACCCTGTTGTTTCTCCAAGGCTGAATGTGCCTTTCTCGTCTGCCCCAAAAGACACCTGCGAAGCCAAAGACCCCTTGACGACTGTCGGCAAATCAAACCCTTCCTTATTGCCACCATCGAGAGATTCTTCCTCAACAATTCTATATACTGCAGGAGATTTGACTTGAATCGGCGCATCATCGGTAACGTTGATGGTGAATCCGTTGCTCAGACGTAAAATGTCCCCATCGCCATCCGTTGCGACAAGCGCGGACGACAGGTTGATTGGCAAATTGTTTTCGCCTGCTCCAGTAGAATGATCCAACTGGTCGTAAAGACTGAACTTGTAATCGCCATTACTCTTCAGATCGAGAGTGAAAACCGTCCTGGATCCCGCCTTGGCGATCAAGGTATCCCCCGCGCTATCCAAAAAGTACTGCAGATCGACGCCTTTGGAAGATAGCTCCTGAGTGATCAATGCTTGGAAATCATTCGAAAGACTGAAAGATCCTCCATCCGCTCCGAAGAGCACTAGACCGGACACCGTGCCCGAGACATTGGCAGGGCCGTCATTGGCATGCCAAGGATTGCCCGTGAATGAACCGTCTTCATTGCCATCTTCTGGAAAATTTCCCTCAGAATAGCGGGTATCGATATCATCCTCATCTACCATCGCACTGACCGACTCTCCTGACGCGACAGGGACATCGTCCTGCACCTTCAGATACACAGTCACGTCCACCTGATCGCCGTCGGCATCTTCTGCCTTCACAGTAACCTTATCCAACAGATTTATTTGTTCGCCTCTCTGACCTCGACCCAAAAGCATATTATCGATCAATTTGAACGTATAGGTTCCGTTGGCATTAACTACCAAGGATGCCGCAGCTCCTTCTGGATTAACGGAGACTTCGAGGAAAGATGCGCCGAACGATCCTTGATCGCCAGCGCCCACGCCCTCGGGCAAAATAAGATTGCCGTGTTGATCCCAAAACACGGTAGTGCCGACCTCGAATAAGTATCCATCAATTTCAAAAGTTGTTGCCTGTCCGAACCCATCAGCACCCCATACTGCGTTATCCACAATCGTGCCATCAACCTGGGCTGGGAACCAACGCCCCGGCTCATCGTTGCCACCTTCCATCTTCTCGTCTTCGACAATAGCGTAGTCAGGCGTAATCCAACAACTCGGCACATCGTCCTGAACCTGCAGATTCACACCCACCTGAACAGCATCGCCATCGTTGTCCAAACCCGTAATCATGACGGTCGCCAAGTCGTCTATCTGCTCACCCTTTTCACCTTCACCGAGGAGCATGTTATCATGCAATCTGAAGATATACGTTCCGTCGCTCTTGACTTCCAGGGATGCTGCCGGTTGAAATTCTCCGTCGTATCCCTTGCCAAAACTCGCAAAACTCATTTCCGGGCCATTGGAAGGTTCGTCGCCAAGAGAAAGAAGCTTGCCGTGCTGGTCCCAATAAACGGTAGTGCTTTCACCAGCCTCGACCGTGAAAACCTGCTCACCTATGCTGAATTCGGTAACTCCCCGAAATTCATCGGCACCCCACTTCACATTATCTTCGATGGTTCCTTCGAAGTAACCCCTCAAGCCGTCGCGCTCGTCCGTAAACAAACGCCCCAAGAGGCCCTGCATCTTTTCGTCTTCGACAATGGCCGTATCAAAATTCATTTCTGCGATAATTTCAGGTACATCGTCCTGCACGCTCAGCGTCAACGGAATCTCCACCTCGTCGCCGGTAGTATCGACACCGACAATCTGCACCGTGCCCAATACATTAATTTGCTCGCCCTGCACGCCTTCACCGAGCAACATGTTGTCCAGCGACGTGAACGTGTAAAAACCATCGGCCCCTACAACCAGCGAAGCGGCAGCTCCCTCACCGGAAGTTCCCAGAAACGAACCGTCCTGGCCCCAGAAAACCGTGGATCCGGCAGAAAAGGAGGCTCCGCCGACATTGAACCCAGTCACTTCGCCGAAACCGTCGGCTCCCCAATCCACGTTGTCGACGATTGTTCCGGTCACAAAACCGACTCCGCCGTCGTCTTCATTATTGCCTTCCGGAAAAAGAGCCTCATCCTCTACCAGGACCCCGTCAGGACCGAGCAGTATCGGGATGCTGCCGTTTGCTTCCAGCGCGTCCACAGAAGTCGAAGAAAAAGCATTCGGCCCAAAACCATCAAGCATATCAAGACCAAGAATCGTGCTTCCCGGGTCATCCTGATAATCGCCCACACCACCACTATCTGCCGTACCTGCCTCAGGCCCAGCCGCAGGCTCCACGTCCTTTTCACCCAAAGCTGCCAGAAATTCCTGCATATCCAGAACCGTACCATCAGGCATGACCACATTGGGGGCCTGGGCTTCGCCCAGATCCGTGAAGTCGAGGACTACCTGGCCGCCGTTGGCGAATTCAAAAACCACATTTCCGCCATCCATCTTCACTTCGGCCTGATCAAAAGCGGCCTCAAGCACAATATCCTGACCGGGGATCGCATTGACGATGACGGTCTGTCCGGTTTCTGGGGCCTGTACGTTCTGCTTGGAATTCTGAGTTTCAGCCACGGTGTCCTCCACCTTTGGGTTATGTAAAATTTGGGTTTAATGCCCGTTTACAACCATTTTAAATTCTTTGACGTTTTTTATGAGGGCAGGACGGTGTAGGGTCAAGCATGAAAGATTTTATTCGAGGTATGAATCTCAAATAAGCATGCTTTTACAGATTTATCTAATCATTTCTACTGATTAAAATATCAAAACGCATACACATAAATACTGAGGTCGCCCACGCTCTCACCCTGCGCCTCATACTTACGTATGAACACAGACAGTTGAGTCGTTCGCGCGTGGAAAGTGAGCGGACACGAGATGGACTCTCATGGATTGAATGGCCGAACGTTAGCGGCAAGTAAGGAGGGCTGCGCTTCAGGAGATGATACCCGGCCGCAAAGCCCGGACCCGAAAAGATGGGTCAGGAGCTTTGCGAGTCGAGAATAAGGCGGGTCAGATCGTCGATCCCCGGGTCGGGACCGGTCAAGGTATCTACATGGTGTCCATCCGGCACATCATGCGCAAAATAGTCCGGCGTATCAAAATATCCCCCGTGCAAGAGGGCTTCGGCAGCGCCGTCGACATCCATGAGCTCAGGCAGGGACCAGGCCTGGAAATCATGCATCAGATCGGGGCTATCGCCCTCTCCCGGGAGCACAAAAGATCCCGCGACGATCTCGCCGTAAAGATCTTCCGCCACATAGCCGTAAAAAGTCGATACCGCCTCCTGCATTTCCGCCGGTTCCCCCACCAACTGCGCCGCGAATTCGTACCTGCCGTCCGGCCAGACCGTAAGTGTTCCGCCGGACGGCGGGCTGACCACCAGGCCGTTTTCAGGCACCGGCATTCCCGCGAATTCGAGAACCCGAAGCAAAGGATCTCCCTCGCCTTGAGCCCAGAGCTGCCCTTTTTCAGCAGGGCGGCTCGCATATTCGTTTTGATGGGAGTTCATAATCACACCTTTTTCCATTCCATCATTCAGTTACGCCTCATGGTCCGGGCAAGGGTCGTCCCCTGCCTGGAGCCATCATCAACTTCAGCCAGCCTCAATGTTCGAGGTCAGCATGGTTTCCAGGACGATCTCGATGGTCAGCATGGCCGAACTTTGGTCTCCATCGCCGTCCCGAATCTGATAGGAGAAGACATCCTCTGCGTCCTGCGGCGCGGAATCATTCAACGTGTAGCCGTATTCTCCGTTGGAATACAGGGTCAAGGTGCCGTAAGCGCCTTCAATCGTAACCACTCCACCCTCGGAGATTTCTTGCCAGGTCTCGCCGCTGACCTGCCGGGAAACTTCGGACCACTCAAATCTTGAGGGTTTCCCCACGGTTCAAGTTTTTTCCATACTGCCGACAGAAGTGTTCGGGCGTCATGTTGTTGAGGCTTGAGTGCGGACGAACGGAGTTGTAGTGCCGCCTCCATTCCTCAATCACAACCCTAGCCTCGGCCCGACACCGGAACCATTCCATCGACAGACACTCGTCTCGAAATTTGCCATTAAAACTCTCGTTCAAACCGTTCTGCCATGGCTTGCCAGGCTCAATCAGCGCCAGATTTAGTGATTCCCGGGCTGCCCATTTGAGCAACGCCTTCGACACGAACTCCGGACCGTTGTCAGAACGAAGACTCAGAGGGGCTCCCCGTTCGCTGATCAGACGGGACAGCACCTCGATCACCCGACCCGATCTGATGCTGCCAGCAACGTCTATAGCCAAGCTCTCCCGCGTATATTCATCCACCACGGTGAGGCATTTGATCTGCTGACCGTTTGCACAGGCGTCGTAAACAAAGTCGTACGCCCACAGTTCGTTTGCTCCCATCGGCAGTTGCGGTCTCGGACGGGATGCCGCGACTCGTTTCCGTGGCCGCTTCCTGGGTACCTGCAATCCGGCCTTGGACCATAACCGAAACGCCTTGTCGACGCCCATAACATGCCCCAGACGATCCATGAACACGTTGATCCGGCGATATCCGAAGCGCGGATACGTCTCAGCCAGATCCTTCATGGCCGCCATCAGCGGCTTGTCCCGGGCCTCCAGTCGTGATTCGTAGTGGAGCGACGACCGGGAAGTGGATAACAGCGCACACGCCCTGCGTTGCGAAAGTCCGCGACTCCTGGCGTATGCCACCTGGAGGCGTCGGGCGGGTGCGCCTACCATTTTTTTGCGGCGATTTCCTTCATGACCTCGATTTCAAGGTCCCGTTCCGCAAGTATCTTCTTCAGCCGCGTGTTCTCTTGTTCCAGCAGGCGTAGCCGCTTCACGTCATCGGCGGACATGCCTGCGAACCGCTGGCGCCACGTGTAGATCGTCTGCTCGCTGATTCCATGCTTCTTGGCCACCTGGGCCACCGGACTGCGGTCAGCTTCGCGCAGTATGCCCACCATTTGCTCTTCGGAAAATCGTCCCTTTTTCATCAGTTCCCTCGTGGTTGAGGGAGAAACCTATCTCAAGTTTCGACTGGTCTGAAAAGAGCCGAGCAGGTCAGAGCCGCTTCTCTCATACTTTCGGGTGAGAGGACAAAACCGAATTTCCCTTGCAAGATGACAGGGCAGGACTTAGTTTCCGGCAACATATCAATATCATCGAGGCCAAGCACGCATGAATGATCCCAAGGTCGCCATTCCCATACCGGCTCCACCGACCACCGCCAAACCGCGGCCGGCAATCACCGCCCAGATCAACCCTTCACAAGTTTATTTCACCCCGCCGCTGGTGGGATGTTTGTCCGTGATCTCCCGCCTGCAAGGTCGGCCCGTCAGCACAACGGCCCTGGAAGCGGGCCTGCCACGCACCCAGGAAGGCATGACTCCTTACGCGGTGATCCGTGCGGCGCGGCGTG